>SL_3KL_010_SEDDRAFT_10004091_pt1 | contig 13214 bp, 11 predicted proteins | sample SodLakKL_010_SED_2_FD_10381 | JGI IMG/M metagenome (IMG submission 10381)
ATTTGTCCTTGGCCCGCAACAAATCATTCACAAAATTATCCTTTTGTTCACGATCCCCCGTAACCTTTTTATTCAGATCCAGGGTAATTTTAAAAAAATTAGCCATTTTATTTCCTCCCCTCAAAGTCAGGTAAGGAAATATTACCATTGTTATATGACACCTGTATGTCAGTTAAAAGAAAAAACAAAAAATCCAAATTATTTCTCAAAAAAAAACCCGGCAATATGCCAGGGTTTCTGATTATCAAGTTATCATATATATTTCGGGTATCTGCTCTGGAGTTACTCAACTGGTTTAGGAACAATGCGAACGATTGAAACGGTTCTACCTTCAACAGCAGCATAGATAGCTCCATCATGTTGACCTACAGTAACGTCACGGACCCGCCAGCCTTCATCTGCAAGCAGGGGATCAAGCTCTTCAAGACCATTGTCTGTGAGCCTGAAGTGTGCCAGGTATTGGCTTGCCAGGCCACCAACAAAAAGATCTCCCTTCCAGCTAACAAACCCCTCAGCATCGTAAAAGGTCATCCCTGCAGGCGGAAATCCGCCACTACCGCACTCCCAGTAATGCACGGGGTTGATGGTGTCATCTCGATCTTCCGGAAGATCTCCGATGGGCTGTCGGGTAACATAACCACAGCCATAGGTAGCTATCGGCCATCCATAGTTGTTGCCTCCATGGATGATGTTTATCTCATCTCCGTCTCGCTCTCCGTGTTCACTCTGCCAGATCTCTCCCGTTTCTGGATGAATGGTCATCCCTTGAGAGTTGCGGTGGCCATAGGTGTATATCTCGTCCAGGACATCTGGGTCATCTACAAAGGGATTATCTTCAGGAATACTTCCATCACGATAGAGCCTAATTGTGGTACCCAGTACATTGGAGGTATCCTGAGATACGTGATCGTCAAAGTTCTTGTCTCCCCGGTCACCTATAGTCATGTAAAGGTAATCCCCCTGTATGATCACTCGTGACCCATAATGAGCTGTGCTGTCCAGGAATGGTTCGGCAAAGTAAAGCTCCTCCAGGTCGGTTAATCTTTGCCCTTCTAAATCAAGCACAGCCCGAGCCAGAAAGGTTGTTGTATTCCCATCGTCATTCGCAGCAGAATATGTTAGATAAACCAGTTGATCTTGGTCAAAGTCTGGCGAAACCCTCACATCCAGAAGGCCACCCTGACCTCTTGAATCAACCTCAGGAACCCCTGTAATTTCAACAACTTCGAGTGTTTCAGTATCAATCAGAAACATTGAGCCTGCGTTTTCGCTTGCCAGTAACCGGGAAGTTCCGGGCAGGAAATCAATTGCCCAGATAAGGCCCAGGTCTTCAGTTACTACTTCAAGGACAGGTTCTACTTCATTTCCCGCCTGGGCAATTGGCATGCCAACACGGGCCTTCTCATCATCAAATATTCCCTGCTTCACTATATAGAATGCCAAAACTAGCAGAATTACGACAACAATAGATCCGTAAATAAACAATCTTTTTCTCATTTTTTTCCCCTCCATGTAAAAAATAAACGCCTTTTTCACCATTTCTTAAGAATTTTTAAAAGGAGATTAAATTCTTTCTCGGGCATCAGCCTCCATAGGAGGAAAGCTGTCGTTAGTTTCTTCCCATAAACAATGATTTTTTTGTTATTTATCCTGTCTAATATTTTCTATGAAGCTGACTAGATCAACCGCAAAACGTTCAGGTTCTTCCCAATGGAGCGAGTGCCCCGCCCCTTCATATATTAAAAGGTTTGAATTCGGTATGGTTTTTACCTGTAAATCCTGTTCACTCCGCGGTATGCCCGTGTCCTGGTTTCCCCATAGGATAAGGACTGGTGCTTTGATCTTGCCTTGCTCAACGGACATATCTTCCTCCAAATCCCGCAGAACAATTGCCTTCCATACCCGGGCGGGAACTTTCAAACTTTCTTTTACCATAGTCTCAAAGAATTGCTGCGGGATTTCCCGGGCTATGGTATCTTCCTGAAGTTCACGCAATAAATCCGGATTAAGGGGATCTTCCATTTTTGAAATTACCTCATCCCATAACTCCACATCGCTTGGATTGTTTGATACGTCTGAAAATGAACCTATTAGCACCAACCCCATGGTCCGCTCGGGATAATCTAAGGCAAAGCGCTTGGCATGGGAGCTCCCACTGGAATGGCCGACAACTATAGCCGTATCTATATTCAGAGTATCCATGAAGGCAGCCAGGTCAGATGCGAAGTGGCTGTAAGAGTATTCTTTCTCAGGTTTGCTGGAATTCCCGTGCCCCCTTTGAGTCGGGGCAATGACCCGATAATCTTCTGGAAGGTAAGGAAAAACTTGTTCAAAAGATCGCCAGGAGTCACCCATACCATGGAGAAGTATTACCGGAATTCCTCTGGGGGAGCCCTGCTCATAATACTCAAGAATAACCCCTGTGGATAGTTCTATTGATTTGAGAACATTTGACATTCTTCCCCCCCCTTATACAGAGTAGTTTTCCAATTAAAAAAGGAATCTGCCAAACCCGTTTACTTATAAGGGTTTAAGGGAAAAAGGCTTAACCGCAATAAGCAAAGTCAGGCCTGGTCTTATGAATTCAATATTTTTTTAACGCCTATTTCTGGAAATCCCAGGGAATCACAGTTGAGTTGGTGTTTTTATCATACGTGATTTTAATAATATTTTCAAATTAGAATTAAGTTCACATTTTTCTTTTAAATTCCTTCTGATAACCAGAAGTCTTTAATTAGTTAACCAACTACTTTTTTCTAAAGTATGTCTTTCTTTCTGGGTTTCTTGTGCCTTTATCAATGCTAATCCATTTTTAAATAAACCCTTCCTTTAGGTCACTCCTATTTACCGAAAATATCATACCTAACTAAAAAAGCAGGAAACCCAAAATTAGTTTCCTGCAATAATATCACAGACACCACTGCAATCATATTGAAGAGATTAGTTTTTCCTGGATTAGCTACCCCTCCCAGATACTCCTATTCGCTGGCTGGCAGTATTCCCTGGAACTGCAATATTGTCTGCGGGATCAAATTCTGTTTCTCCATTTCCTGTATCTCCATTATTACAACCTCCTGCAAGTCTACAATTAACATAAGCCCAGGCCCTTTTGACACGGCCCAAATGCTCTTCAATCCACCTGGTCCTTTGTTTAATTGCGGTAGGGTCCGTCGCAGCTTCAATCCCCTTATCCAGGTGTTCGGAATCATATAAGTTCTCTACGTCCTGCCAACTTGGGGGAGTTTCGTAATTTTCCCTGAAATCATCATACCATTCCTTTGATCCTTTAATTTGATCATACCGGTCCTTGGCCCCCGGAAATCTACTTTGGATTTGTTCCCATGTCTCACGCCAGCCTTGAGCCAGGACCCTGTTGGAAAGGGAAGAAACTAACTGGAAAAATAAGGACTTTTGGGCTTGCTGATTTAATGCCCCCGGGACCCCAACATAAGTCCAGCCCTCAAGGACAAACTCCACTCTCTCAATTCCCCCGGGGAATTGATCATTGGGACGGATAGCCACGAAATAATCGAAAGCATAAGCGGTTAACCCCGGATCATCCGGAACCTGAGCAGGAACAACGGTATCATCATAAAAAATTTCCAGGCGATTGCCCCGCGTATCACTTATAGCACCTATTCTTCCCAATTGATCTCTTTCAATAAACATGGGTTCGGGGTGGAAAACCTGTACTTCTGTCCTGGAGTAACCCCTGGTATTATAACGAACATAATAACCCCCCGGATGGTACGACCACCTACCACCCGGAACTTCTCGGCTCCCCTCTCCCCAGGGAACTTCGCCTGTTAAAAAAGCAATCCTCTCCAGCTCTTCATAAGTAGTTTCAGCCCTGGTTAATAGTTCCCGCATGTTGTTCTCAACCTCCAGAACCTGAAAAACCGAAGCGGGAACCTGGCCGATAGCCTGTTGTCTTATTCTTTCGGGAAAAACATCCACCGCGTTTCTGTTTAGCCTTACTATCTCCTGGGGGGATAGAAGTCTGGCTGCTGCAGCTTGATTATCCCGGGACAAATTTTCGAACCTGGCCCGGGAAAGGACAGCCCATATCAAAGTCTGAACCTGCCTTTGAGGAATATTGGGATGAGAAACCGAATTCCTTAATATACTTTGAATTGCAGAAGCCTGACTCCCTATATAAGGAGCATAAACCATACCTCTCCCTACTCCTGGTTCATGGGTTCCAGCTTTAAGGCAATAACTCTGCAAGGCACCCCCATAAACCCCGTTAGGAAGAAAAAATCCTCCTGCGGAGCTCCGCTCTAATTCAAAAAGAGAACCGTCATTCTCCGGATTAAAGCCATCAAGAAAGGGAATATCTCTATTTGCATTTTTGAGGCTGGTTGTTAAAGGGGGTTCATCCGAAAGAATTCTTGTCAGATCAGGAAACTGTTCCCCGACAAAGTCACATCCCGGAAAAAGCCAAAACAAGATAAGGGAAAAAAAGAGAGTGAAAAAAATTGCTTTCCTCATAACCTTCACCTCCTTCATTTTTGTCCCAATTCAATTTTTTTGATTAAGATCCGCCTGTAAAACTCCCAACCCCAGTATTTTAATTTGTTAATCGGTTAAATTAAGTGTTAAATAATTCGCTACCTTTAAGCTTATAACCTTTTTTCTTAAAAATTAATAAAGATAATGTCCGGTTAGTTTTGCCTTGTTCTCTTTTTATTACTTCAAAGAAATCGCTTCACTCAAAAACTTTAGAAAAACCTTTCTTTCTACTTACCCCTTTAATAAAGCTTTTACCTTCACTATTATTTTTTCCTTAATTGTTCCTTGCCAGAAATAAAAAGCCCCGGCAATATGCCAGTTTTTCTGGCTATAAAATTAACCTCTATTAAAAGGTTTCTGGGCAAAACAATATCCTCACTGTAGCGATTTTAAAGCAGTTTTTCTTCGCAGGCAAAAATATTATTATCCAAACCCCCTAAAAGCCAGAAATACCCTAAAAACCCTATTTTTTTCTCAGTCGAACTCAAATGCCCACAGGGCTTACTGGGTCAAATGTTCCATCATGATGTTAGCCATCATATAAATACGAGCATTTGTGATCAGGTGAGGAGGTTTTTAGTCCAATTCATATTCCGCAATCATCGGGACTCTTATTGATTTACCCGTTGCCGGAATACCTGAAAACTCACCGATATGGGTTCCGACAATTGTCCCTTCGAGAACGGCATATCTGTTGCCAAAAGTAATGTTATGGTCTTCTCCAACAGAGTCAAAGGCTATGGTGTAAATGTAGTTCATGGTTTGAATCAACATATCTTTTCCTTCGGCCAAAATTCTATTATTGGCAACATCAAAAAAAAAATTACATTACCACAAACGAAGTCATAATTATGAACCTCTGCAGGATCACTGGGGAAAAGGTAGCCCAGGATTATCTCCTGGGTAAATTCCAATCCTGGTAATGCTACTGCAGAGTCGTAAATAGCTGTAATTTTAAAATTAGCCGGGAAAATCACCATTACAACAAAAACCCCGATAAACAAAGACTCTTATTTCTCATAATCTTTCCACCCCCCTTCTTTATAAATTTTTCGAATATTCTTACTAATATTCTTTAAATATAGTCCCTTCTCTGTTTTTGTCAATATTTATCATAATCTGTTTCAGTAGTTTTTGAGTTTTCGGTAAAAGCATAGAATACTATTCTGTTAAAAGGAAGGGACCTCCTAATTAGAGAGATCCCCTCGCTTAAAATTTTTGATTTTTTTCACCCCTAAACCGACTAAGTTGCCCCAGCCTTATCTTTTAGGGGAAAGAAAAGGAAGAAAACCTTTTTTGGTCCTCTTTGCAAAAATTCTACTCCCTCTCTTTTTTACACTATTTTTTCTTCAGGCTTTTTTGTTATTGGATAAACATCCGGGGGTACATTTTTATACCCTAAAACACCTAAATCAGCAGGCCCGGACCCAGGAGCATCTATAATTACAATTTCCTCCCCCAGGTCCTCATATACCGCCCGAAAGTGAGTTTTGGACTTGGTTACAATAATATCAAACTCCAGGGGGTCATAGCCAAACTGAATAATTGGGTCTTCGTCTATTAAAGATTTTCTGTTGGTTGTAAGTTGAAGCCATACCCCTCCCGCCTGGATTATTGCCGTTGGCCCAAGTTTAATTTTACTTCCCAGGCGCATTGGGCCAGTCCCGATATATTCTTTATTGCCAACCCAGATAACTTTGCCTTTAACTATTACGGGTTCTCCTGCCCGGAAATGGCTTTTTCCCCCGACTTCAACTTCCACCTCATTGCCTACACCGGCTTTAATACAGTGTTGGACCGCTTCAGGATCATAAAAAAGGGGGAATGCTACCCTTTGTGCATCCTGTTTAATTAACTCTTGTAGAACAAAAGTTGTATCACCAGTTCGATCAGCGTGATCCAGAATAATAATGGGCCTGCTGGCCTTTTTTGCCTGAGCAATAGAAAAGGCGACTCCCTCTTCAACCTTGTAAAGGTTATCAGATGTTGTTAAACCTATTCTATGTCCATAGGCAAAATTTCCTAAATCCTGAGCTATTTCTTCTGCCAGTTTTATATTTCCATCAGTTGTAACAACCACAGAAAGCCCTATGTTATAAACGTCGGCATAGGCAAAACCAAAAAAGACTGTAACATCAAGAACTTCGGGGTTCTCTAGATATTTTTTGGCCCTTTCAACTATATATTTTGCCGGAACCCTTCCGGTTGCACTGAAAACACTGGGCACAACAAGTCCGGGTTTGACGATGGCAGTAACGGGATTAATTTTTCCCTTTAAGAAATCCAGCATGCAACTGGCAACCTTGTTTCCCGTTTCGGTTTTATCAATATGAGGACTGCTTTTAAAGCCAAAAATTGCATTTGTTTCTTTTAATATTGCGGAATCAATATTGGCATGCAAGTCTAAAGCAGCCATAATCGGAATATCATAGCCCACCACTTCCCGGATACCCTTAATCAGGTCCAATTCCGGGTCCTGAATGGTTTCAGTAGCCATGGCTCCGTGAAGAGCAAGCAGAATACCGTCAAGCTCGGGGAAAATTTCCTTAAATCCTGAAACAATCTCTTTTTTGTATTTTAAGTAAACTTCATCCAGGACAGTTGCTGAAACTCCACCATCTGCGTCAAGAATAGGATAAAGCTGAACCTTATTTCTTTCACAGAAATCAACTATTCCTCCTAATGATGATTTTGAGCCCCGGGCCGAAACAATTACCTCTTCTCCTCGCTTGCAGTCGTTTTCGAAACTATCTTCACCTGTAAAACCCGGGAGAGTGGTAACCGTTTCATGAGAAAGACCCGCTATGCCAATTTTCATTTGTCCAGCTCCTTCTCCGCATTGTTTTGTTTATTCTTTATTCAAAAACACCGCCTTAAGAAATAATTGATCCTAAAAATTTACCGGTTTCTATAAATAAAAAATGGAAAAATCAATAGATATCATAAATGTTTTCGGTATCTTGATCAGGGTACTCCATTGCTTCTCCTTCCCAGTTACGGATAAGCACGTGATCTTTACCCCAGGAAAGAATATAGGTGGGCATCATTGGAGTTTTTCCTTTCCCTCCCGGAGCATTGACAATAAACTGGGGAATTGCCATCCCTGAAGTATAGCCACGTAGATATTCCATTATTTCTATTCCGTCTTTAATAGAGGTCCGAAAATGGCCTGTTCCCCGGACTGCTTTAGCATGGAAAATATAATACGGGCGGACCCTGATTTTTAGGAGTTCATGATTCAATAACTTCATTACATGCCGATCATTATTAATCCCATTTAATAATACTGCCTGGTTTCCGAGAGGTATTCCCGCGTTGCTCATTTTTTCACAGGCAGCCCTGGTTTCCTCGGTTATCTCCTTGGGGTGGTTGAAGTGAACATTTACAAATAACGGGTGATATTTAGCGAGCATTGAACAAAGCTGATCCGTTACCCGCTGGGGCATAGTTACCGGGGCCCTGGAACCGATCCGAACATACTCAACATGGGGAATGGCTTTTAAACCTTGAAGTATTCTTTCGATTTGATCATCCGGTAGTGTGAAGGGATCCCCACCGGTAATCAGTACGTCCCGGATTTCCCTGTTACTTGCAATATAATCGAGGGATTCCTGGATTTTTTCCCAGGGTTGAGCCTGGTCATTTTCACCAATATTTCGGCGCCGCTGGCAATGGCGACAGAACATTGGGCAGACATTGGTAACATTGATAATCAGCCGGTCGGGATACCTTCGGGTTATTGAACCCGCTGGATTTGTGCATTCCTCTGCCATGGGGTCCTCGTCCCCGCTCTCATCAACTATTTCTGCTCCGGAGGGAACTGCCATCATTCGAACAGGGCAATATTTATCATTTTCGTCCATTAAACTGGCGTAATAAGGGGAAATTGCCCAGCGATATTTTTTCCCAATCTCTTCAATACTGGATTCTTCTTCATCCGTAAGGTTGAGGATTTTAGAAATGGTCTCTGCATCCCTGATCCTGTTTTTTATCTGCCAGTGCCAGTCCTGCCAGTTATCCTCGGTTGCCCCAAAAAGGTCCATGATTTTTCTTTTCTGCCCCGCAAAAACCTCTTTGAGCTCAAAACCCTTCTGGATTTTTTCCCGGGCTTCAAGATAATCCTGAACCCGTGAACTGAGTTGTTCTGCTCGTTTTAAAGAAATTTCTCGGTTTTTTAAATTTTCCATCTAAAACTTCTTCCCCCTCAATTTGTTTTTGCCAGACCTATTCTTTTTTCTTCTCCCCATTTCTTATTTCCAAATCTTCGTCAGTTTTTATTTTTTAAGTAAGAGTAAGAGGATCAAGAACATCCCTAAGCCTTTCTCCTATCAGGTTAATTGCCAGAACAACAAGAAAAATTGCTATCCCTGGAAAGATGGAAACCCAGGGTGCAACACGTAAAACGTCCCTTCCCGCACTTAAAATTGTTCCCCAGCTGGGTACCTCTGGATGAATTCCCACCCCCAAAAAGCTTAACGCCGCTTCAGCCAGGACCGCATATCCAAACCTGAGGCTTCCCATGATAATTATGGTTGCCCAACAATTGGGCAGAATATGCTTGAGAACTATTCTCCAGGAAGGAAGGCCAATACTTCTGGCAGCGTCAACAAATTCAAACTGCTTAATGCTCAAGGCATTACTTCTTACCACTCTCGTAAAAGCCGGAACATAGCTTATTGTCAGAGCAATTATTACATTGGATAACCTCGGTCCCAGCATCGCCATTAAAACAATTGCCAGTACAAGAGGCGGAAAAGCCATCATACCATCAATTATTCTCATTATTATATTATCTACCCGGGAATAATATGCGGCTACAAGGCCGAGAAAAGTTGCAGCAAAAGAAGTTGTAAGCATTATGGAAACACCCACAACAAGGGAAATCCTCGAACCATAGATTATTCTGCTGAATAAATCTCGGCCAAACCTGTCGGTTCCTAAAAGATTCTCACTGCTAAGGTCTGGTCGTAAATACCTGGCCCAGGCATTAATTTCATAGGGGTCGTGAGTGGCAATGTAAGGGGCAAAAATTGCAATAAGGACAAATATCAAAAGGATGGAACCCCCTATAATACCCCGTGGGTTGACAAAAATTTTGTATAACAGTTTTCCTGTTGTCATAAACGGGCTCCCCCTCAATCATATCGGATTCGTGGATCAATAAGAACGTAGGTTATATCTACAGCCAGGTTGGCTAAAACAAAAATGGCCGCTACAAAAATTACCGCTCCCTGTAGGGCGGGATAATCCCTGCGGTGGACAGAAGCGACCAATAGCTGCCCTATACCTGGAATAGAAAAAATATTCTCCACAATAACAGCACCCCCAAGGAGACCTCCCAGGGATGCCCCAATTACCGTAATTGTGGGAAGCATTGCGTTCCGCAAAGCATGTTTAAAAATGACCACTCGCTCCGAAAGACCTTTCGAACGAGCCGTCCTAATATAGTCTTTCCCCATGGTTTCCAGCACATTAGCCCGGGTTAACCGCGAAATAGCTGCGGAACGCCCGGAAAAACCAAGGACAAAAGCCGGTATCAGTAGATAGATTATACATTGAACCGGGTCCTCCAGAAAAGGAGTATAACCAACCAGAGGCACCCAACCCAGGTAAACACCAAAAAGCAAGGCCAGCATTAGGGCAAGCCAGAAGTTGGGGATACATAAACCAAACATGGCTATACTCATTAGAATCTGGTCAATATAAGTGTCATGTTTCAGGGCTGCAATAATCCCCCCGGGTATTCCGATCAAACAGGCAATTGATAGGGCCAGGATTGCCATAATAAAGGTTGGTTCCAGCCTTTGAATTAAAGCCTGGGAAACTGGTTGCCTTAGACTAATTGATTCCCCCAGATCTCCCCTTATCAGTTGACTAAACCAGCGAAAATATTGAACATACATAGGCTGATCCAGTCCCAATCTCTCCCTCATTGCCTGCCTTTGAATTTCAGTAGCTTCTTCGCTCAAGAGATAAGAAGTTGGATCCCCCGGAGCTATATGGATTAAAAGGAAAACAAAAGTCCCGACAAAAATCATTATTGGAATAAGATATAACAGTCTCCTTATTACATATACAGTCATAGAGTCACCACTTTTCGCTCTGGTTTATTTGGGTACCCCTTCGCCAGACTTACCTGGCGAAGGGATACAAAAAAGGGTGAACAACAGTTAATCAAGCCAGGTATTCCAGAAGAAAATATCAATCATATTGATATAATTTTTCAAATCAACATGGCTGATCCGGAATGTCTTGTAGTCGGCAAGCTTAATCAAAGGAACATCTTCATAGATCAATTCCTGGATTTCTTCCCAGTATTCAAATCTCTTCTCAAAAGCGTGCTCTATTTCCATTTTCTCCACAAGTTCTTCTTTACGGGGATGTTCCCACCAACCGGCAAAATTCGGGTCCAAAAAGGCCAGCTGGGTGGGATCAGCTCTCCAGGTAAAACCGGTTGTGTATAGATCCCATAATTCCGGGTCTCCCCTGCGGGATACCAGGGTTGCCCATTCCACGATGGTGTCCTCTACAACAAAACCAGCGGCTTCCAATTGCCTTTTAAAAGTTATTCCATGTTCCTGTCTCCCTGTTGAGGTCATAAGTTTAAGGGGAGTCCCGTCATAACCGGCCTCCTCAAGAAGCTCCCTTGCTCTCTCCGGGTTGGCCTGATTGTAATATTCTGCCCCTGCTTCGCTATACCAGGCTGATCCCTCGGGGAAAATACTTGGTGAAAGGGACCAGACGGCTTCGTCATCGTACCTGATGCGGGCAACTTCTTCAGCATGTGCTGCTGCAAGAATGGCCTGTCTGATCAGGGGATCTGAGAGTAGTTCTGACCTGGCATTTACCATCAGGGCATCGAAACCCCTGGGTCCTGCCATCCAGGTATTTACGTTGGGGTGAGCTTCCAGCCTCTGATATTCTATGGTTGGAGCAAAATCTGCCTGGTGAACTGAACCGGTTTCCACAGCAGCCGCCCTTACAGTGGAATCGGGAAAAGGAAGGAAAGTTATTCTATCCACATATGCAACCTTCTTTCCTCCATAGCCCGTAGCATCAAAATCCACTGGAGAGTAGTCATCAAAACGGGAAACCTGGATATGGCGGCCTCGGATCCACTCATCAAGTTTGAAGGGGCCTGTCCCAATTATCGTGTCCCCCATATCTTCTTCCCCAAATTCTTCAACTAACTCTTTAGGATAAATATAGGCTCCCTGGTTAGGAATGGCCAGGTTTAAAAGGAATATACCCATTGGTTCCTTCAATTCAAAAACAATAGTATAGTCATTCTCAATTGTCAGGTTATTTACATTTTCCAGAGTTCGTCTTCCAACTCCCGCCAGGGCAGCCCATCTTTCCAGTGAAGCTACTACATCATGGGCATCCATGGTGCTTTGATTATGGAACTTCACATTCTCCCTTAACCAGATTGTATATTTCAAGCCATCATCAGAAACTTCATAATCTTTGGCAAGCATTGGAATAACTTTATACTCCTCATCAAGGGTAAACAGGGTCTCCAGGATATGCCATCCCACGTGGTAAGTGATAGTCACCCCGGTTTGATGAAGATCAAGAGATGGGACAGATTCTGACTGCAAACCAACACGCAAGTGCCCTCCAAAACGGGGCTCTTCAGCTAAAATATTTGCTGACCCGACCAGAATAAAAACCAGGCAAAGAAAAAAAACCAGCATTTTTTTGTTTATCAACAAAAACACCTCCTTATTTATATATCACTCCCCATAACCATCACCCCATAATGGGGACTTAACTCTTTTTCTCACCTCCCCTATCCGAATTTCAGAAGTTCCTACATCATTTTATTTGAAAATTCCGAAAATAATTTATAATTAACTCCCGAATATTTAACGTTAAATCATTAAAGTAATATTATTTATTCGCCATTATTGGTCCTTTCACCTCCTTATTTTTCCTCAAATGGAAATAAAACTTCTATGCTTTAATTTCCTCCTTACTGCCCTTTCCCTTTCACATATCCAACTTCCCTTTTGGAATTTTCTCCAGAAAAAAAACTGGAAGGCCAAAACCAACTAACCAGCATATTTATATGACAGGAAAATGACAGAAAAATAAAAAAGCAGAAATCCAACAAGGGATTTTCTGCTGTAATATTAGACACACATTTAAAAACCATGGAGAAGAAAAATTATTCTTGAATTTTGCTCGCCTTCACTGGCTGGAAGCGTTCCCGGGAACTGAGATATAATCAAAACTTGTTTTTTATAATTTCAACCTCCTGCCAGATAACAATTAACAGAAGCCCATGTTATATTCAAAAGACGAAAATGTTTTCCCATCAAATACCATCCTTTTGGGGTCGTATTAAAGCCTTCCTCTGGAAATAAAAATTCATTACCAGTTTTTCATTTTTGCAAATCTTTCAGCGGTTCCTTATCTTTTAAATCCTTTTTCAGGGGACAAAATTTTCAAGAAAAGTATAGTGACCCCAAGAAGCAACTTCAACTGCGATAAGAGAGAGGTCGCCTTCGGCCCAGTAATATTGTGGATTATTGCGAGGGTTAATTAGCTTTCCTTCTTCCAGATCAGGCTTTTCACCTATTATTTTCCTCTTTTCAACTTTGTACCGAGGTAGAAATTGTAGGATATATTTGACGATTACATTCCCCCGGAAAAGAGTGAGGCCAAAACCGATACGGGAAAAAGTTTGTCCCCTCCTT
>SL_3KL_010_SEDDRAFT_10004092_pt1 | contig 13213 bp, 6 predicted proteins | sample SodLakKL_010_SED_2_FD_10381 | JGI IMG/M metagenome (IMG submission 10381)
GGATGCTTAATATTTTTAGGTAACCCCCTATCCGTTTCTTTTTCAAGAAGATAATAGTGCCCTTTCAGCAGTTCAAGATTGTCTGAATCAAACAAGTCAAGACAAAGTCCAAGATCTATGACGGCACCAATTACCGCCGGCTCTTTTATTGAACCCGATTTATTTTTCATTTTTGCCCAATCCATCGCACGCGCCTGGTTGTTTTCCCAGAAATACATGCCATGGCCAAGCCAGTCATAGCTATTTTTACTTTTCCTGAAATAGCCTGGATTGCCAAGTAGCTTTGTCTGTTCCTCTCTCTCACACCCGTGAAACCCAAGCAGCAAATTTGGTCTCGTTGAATACATTATTCGCCATACTTACTTATCAGGTGAACCGTAGATTTTATCGTAAGGCTTCCTGACCTTCCCGTTTTTGTCGATTATTCCCGCCTCTCTCAAGTTCTCACGTATCTCTTCCACGCTGCGGTCCTTCTTGAGCGCTTCTTTCACCAGCTTCATCCTTTTGTCAAAATGCGGGTCTGATCTGTACATGGGTGAACCTCGATCGTTTCAGTTTTCAATCTCTATTACAGATTACAAGTTTCGGAAACAACGCACAACCGTCCCGCACAAAGTAGCGACAAGTTCCCGGATTCATGTGAATGGCCCCTGTGAATCTGTTTCGTGTGGATGCGGTCCCGGGTGGATGCGTCCCCCTCACCAAACAAGCCGATCACGCCCCCCTCTCCTCCGCCCTCAATGCCACCTGTGAGAGGCAAACCTGTCCCGGCCCGGCCACAGGCGGCTTCCACAAGACCGGCAACTTCTTCCCGACAGGCGCCTCCTTATTCAAACCTCCCCGACAATCATCATTGTGGCAGCACCCCTACCTGGTTTTGGGGACGATATCACAACCTTCGGCGCAACGCTCAGCCTGACCCGCCCACGGCTTGACGGAGCCACCCGGTGATCTGGTAAAAGCCGATCGAAGACCGCTAAAGACAATCGATCCGTGCAGACCCCGACAATCCCCCAGCACAATAGATTTAATTTTTCGGGTGGATGGGGTTGGTTGCCCTTGCCTTGGCTCACTTTGGAACAAAGACGGCGCCAACTGCTCGGAATTATGCTTTAATTTCCTTGCCTGATATGGGATAAGGTATTATAATTGATGGATAATTAGATAAACCGGAAGCAATCGGCCGATCGGGTGAGGTTGAAGAGAGATGCCAAGAGAAGCCGTTTGAATAGGCGCATATGACGAATACCAATACAGAACCAATTAGAGATTGGAGGGTGGATTGTAATAGTTTTTATGCAAAAAGCGAATATTTCTTAGCGCGTCACAAAAGTACTTCAGTTTCTTACTTAACCGAAAACACGACAAATAAAGCTAGCTGGGAAGCGGTCCTATGCAGCAAAGTTCATAACGAAGTTATTGCAAGTTAATAAGTTGTTAGTGGGCTTTAATAATGTGAGGGATTAATTTTCCAAAAAAATACTTAAACCATGACAACAACATTTGGGCAAAAGTGGAGAAAACTAGATTTACACTTACATACACCAGCATCTCATGACTGGGCGGGAGGTAAAATAACTCCAGAAGAGTTTGTTCAAGCTGCATTAGATCAAGGGCTGGATGGTATAGCTATTACAGATCATAATACTGCAAACTGGATTGACCAAGTAAAAGAAGCTGCATCCACTACTCCCTTAGTAGTTTTTCCCGGTGTAGAAATTACAGCAAATGGAGGTACCGGAGGAATACATGTTATAGCTCTTTTTGACCCAAGTGTTGATGAATCAATAATTAACGATTTACTTGCAAAGGCAGAAATAAGTACAGCCGAAAGAGGAAGACCAGAATCATTATCCTCAAAAAGTGTCATCGAGTTAATTGGATTGATTTACAATTCTGGAGCTCTCCCGATTCTGGCTCATGCTAACTCAAGCAAAGGCGCTTTATGTGATATGAGAGGTCAACAACGAATTAAGTTAATGAATGATCCTCTATTAGCAAGCGTGGAAGTGAGTGATACTTTTAGATATCGAGAATTATTAGATGGAAGTGATAATGATTATCGAAGACCATTACCGGTTCACAGAGCATCTGATAATCCGGATACTGAGAACGCTGGTCATTCATTAAGTGGAATCGCTTCAAAATATTCATTCTTTAAAATGGATGAAGTAAATCTTGATGGTTTAAAACAATGTTTTTATGACCCAGATATTCGAATAAGAACAGATGAAGACATTTCCCCATTTTCTACATCTTTCGGTCCACTCATTAGAAGTGTTTCTGTAAATCAAGGTTTTTTAAGTGGTACATATGATTTCCACGAGGGGTTAAACTGTGTTGTAGGTGGTAAAGGTGTTGGAAAATCTTTACTTGTAGAAGCTGTTAGGTTTGGACTTAATCAGGAGTCGGATTTAGAAGAAATACAAAGGGATCACGAAGGCAAACTTCAAAAAAGATTTGGTGTTGGTTGCACGGTAGAGATAAATGTTGTTTCAAAAAGTGGGCAAGAATTTCGCGTCACCAGAATTTATGATGGTGAAGCGAATCCGATCCAAGTTGTTAAGCCACAAGATGGATCCCGGTATGATGGTGAGATTGACACGTTATTTCCAATAATGGCTTATAGTCAAACAGAGGCAGTAGAAATTGCAAGAAATGAAACGGCACAATTGAGCCTTGTAGACCGATTGCTTGATTTATCATCCTTATTTCGTGAGCTAAGAAATATTCAAGAGCGATTAACAATACTTGATCAGGAATTTGCAAAATGCCTTTCTGAAGCTGAAAAATGTGAACAACTGAAAAAAGAAATAGCCGGTATTGAAGAACAAATTGCTGAAATAGATCGGCAATTGGGTTCAGGAGAACATGCTAACTATAACAGCATGTTGAATAAAAAAGATTTCTTAGATAATCATCTACAAAAACTGTCAGATTGGAAGACCTCTGTTCAAACGGTTAAAGAAGATATAGCAACTGATGAATTACCGAATATTCCAGATGAATTAAAGGATGATGACTTGTCAAAAGAGTTTAACTCAAGAGGAGATAGTTATAAATCTGAGATACAAGAATCAATTCAACATTCAATTGCACTAATTGAAACGAAAAATAATGAGTTAGCAGAGTTAAGAAAAGACTGGGACACAGAATTAGCAACTGCAAAAAAAGCATATGAAGAGTGGGCAGAACATGCTGGAGGTGATGCCCCAACATTAACAAAAAATAGAGAGAAGCTAAAGCTCGAGCTAAAAGAGCTAAATGAGAAGCTTATATCATCAAAAGTAATTGCGGACAATACTTCGAAATTTAAAATAAAACGTAATGATGAACTTGATGAGCTAAATAGAGTAAGAGATAAAATTTATGAACTAAGATCAGAAAAATATCAGGATATTACAGAAGCTACTGATGAAAGATTGCGTCTGTCTCTTACTAAAGGAGGAAATCGAGAACAATTTGAGCAGCGGTTAATTGAAATCTGCAAGGGTACATACATACGTGAAAAAGATCTAAGAGAACTTGCTTACAAAATTGAGCCACGTGATTTTGCCAATATTCTGATGGAAGAAGATTCTTCAAAACTGGTAGAAGTTTCAGGGATTGAAAACACATTGGCAGAAAAAGTTTATTATGGCGCACGTGAATCATTATCAATTGTAGAGATTCTTGCTCTTCAGCATGAAAACTTAATGGATGATGCTCCCATAATAGAACTTAAAAAACAAGATGGGTCTTATGGCGAACTTTCTGAACTATCAATTGGACAAAAATCATCTGCATTATTGATGATTGCACTTACCGACAATGATTCTCCAATATTAATAGATCAACCAGAAGATGCACTTGATTTAGCTTCTGTATTCGAAGATATCACAACCCCAATTCGTAATAGAAAAGATCAAAGACAATTTATACTAACAACTCATAATCCAACCGTTGCAGTGGCAGGTGATGCCGATCGTTTTCAAGTACTAAAAGCAACTTCAAGTATTGCAGAAATTGCTGTTCATGGTGCAATTGAAAGAGAAGACGTTCGTAAAGAAATTATATTACACCTTGAAGGAGGTAATCGCTCATTTGAGTTGAAAACTAAAAAATATCAAAAGCATCTTTAAGGATTAATGAGTACGCCCAATAACAACGGTTTCGTGCTGTCCGGTAATAGCTCAGATGCCTTGCCAAGTTGGTTCACTCGGCAACACAAACCGAATACCATTATCGGCTTTAAATCTTTGACTTAAATACAGTCTTATGAAGGAGATTACAATAAATGAAGAAACGATAGATCGGATTCTGATTGAACTCGACAATTTCGTTTGGACAGATAAAATGGAGCAAGAGCATGAAAAGCTTCGGCTGTATTTTTCTGAAACATACGACAAGAATAAAATCGAGGGTTTGAAAAAAGAGGATTACTTCTCTGGCCTCGGGAAAAAGAAAGGGTGTCTTGCTTATGATCTTGAATGGGGCACCAGAAAACTTGGAAGTATCAAAGGAGGTTCAAAATATAAATATGGTTATGAGTCTGACTTCAATAAAATCAAAGCTCTGCTGAAAAGAATAATCGATCTTAAAGTTGATGATTACGGCACTAGCGGTGAGCTATCAAACGATCTCAAAGATTTGATTAACCGAACCAAAGAAATCAACGGATTCAAAACAGGTAGAACGGTAGTACCGAAATTATTGAGCATATACTATCCTGATTTTTTTCTCCCCTTCTTCAACGATCAGGACCATTTCATTGAAATACTGTTTGTTGATGAAGAAATAAATGAATATTCGGGGCTGGAACTATATCTTGACTACAACTACAAACTTCTAAAATTCAAAGAGAAACTTGAAGAGGCTGCCGGCAAAGCGTTCAATAACTATGAACTTTCCAAGCTGCTCTATCATGTATATCCCAAATTTTCAGAGCGAGATGATGCAGAAGAATCTTCGGTGGGCGGTGACAGTAAAGAGGAAGAAATATTTGAAGCTTTAGAAGTTCAGCATTACCAAAGTCTGTTACATAGAAATTTTAAAAGGCTTCTTCCAACTTTGAGCTATTTTGAAGAAGAAGAGCAGGTACCAAAAAACGGGCAATATGATACACAAACGGTTGGCATCATGGATATGCTTTGTGTTGATGCTAAAGGAAACTTCACGGTAATTGAGATTAAAAGAAGAGCAACCGATAAAACAATCGGTCAAATCCTGAGATATATGGGGTGGACAAAAGAAGAGCTTTGCAAAGGTGATCAAAAAGTAACGGGTATCATTGTCGCTGAGAGAAAAGATATTCAGCTTGAAATGGCGATGAAAATGATCCCAAACGTCAAATTCATGAAACTCGGGCTAAAGATTACCTTGGAGGATGATTAAGTTTAGCATAAAACTAGCATGTGGTCTGATGTCTTCCGTCTACTAATTTTCTCACCACACCCTTTTAACGCAAGGCCGTTGTAGGGCTATGCAAGGTTATAGAATTGTGACAAATTCTGAATTTTATATAAGACCTTCAATATTTGAAACAATAAAAGTAATGACAGAACAAATTGTTAAATCCATAAGCAGGACTATTAAACCTGTAAAGGTTATGGGCGACTTACCCGACGACCAAGGAGTTTATGAAATTTATGTTAACAAGACGACTGATTTAGGAAAATTTGGAAAGCCAGGGCAATTGATTTATGTGGGTATAGCAGAGAAAAGTCTTGCAAACAGAGATATCGAAACACATTTTAAAACGGGCAAAACAGGTTGGTCGTCACTGAGACGTTCTATTGGCGCTATTTTAAAAACACAATTGGAGTTAACTGCACAGAAAAGAGAAATTAACACTAAAAAAAGCTTCGAGTAAACAAATACAAATTTGATGAAAAGAGTGAGGTTAGATTAACAGAATGGATGATTGAAAATCTTAAATTGGGTTTTTGGTCTACTTCAAAACCTTTAACAAAATCAAAACTTAGAAATGAAGAGGAAAAAATAATTATAAGACTCAAGCCCACTTTAGACCTTGACAGAAGAATAAAACATTTGAATCCATTAGCACTGGAACTTGATAGCCTTAGAGAAATATGCAGGCGAGAGGTTAAAACTTGTAACCAAATATGAAATGTAATTCAAATTGGTAATTACAGAGGTGAATGATAAAAAAATTTATTATGGCGCTTAACACTTACTACTCCTCAATAACCGAACGCTTACAGGCGAAGATCTTCGCCTTCATGGATGACATCCGTCGAGGGACAGATATATTTGAAGGTAGAAGGTCAATTGAGGAACAGATATCTGAAGAATATCATGCCCGCTTTTTGATTGAACTTATACAAAATGCTGACGACGCCTGTGGAAAGGATGGTCAGATACTCATTGTAATTAGGCAGGATCCCTCGCCGAGAGTTGTTGTCTTTAATACTGGTAAGGGCTTTTCACCGAAAAATTTCAAAAGTCTATGCAGCTTGGGCATTACGGACAAGAATCCAGAAGAGGCCATTGGAAACAAGGGTCTTGGTTTCCGATCAGTCTTGGAAGTCTGTAATTCACCGTCCATATATTCCAGTGATATCAATCGCAATGTAAATACACAACCGAATTTCGATGGGTATTGTTTCCGTTTTGATCCTGACGAGATTATAAAGTCTTTTCGTGATACATCTTTTGCCAAGGGCACACCTAATATGAAAATTTCTGGTGAAACCTTCCCTTTACTGGAAAATACACAGCCAGAAATTGTTGAATCATTAAAAAAGAGACTCAGCGATCCAGAAATTCTCGAGCGCTCATGTAAATGGCTGCCGGTTTATGAAATGCCCATCCCAATTAAGGCAGATGATCCTTTATTACCATGGGCAGCAAAACTAGGATTTGCGACTGCAGTTTCTATAGAAATAAAAGAAGATGCTGAGACGATTTTCAGGAAAGCTCTAGCTGAAATACAGCCTTACACATTCTTGTTTCTTCGAAATGCAAAAAAAATCAGCGTATATAAAGAAGACTCTAAGCCAAGAAATATAGTCGAATTTAAAAAAGTATTGCCCCCATCAGCAAAAGCCGGAGCACTTTTGAAAGGGCAGATGCTAGTAGATTATCATGACCGGCAGGCTTGGGCAGATATATGTGGGATGGATCTCGAAACTATTGGAGAAGATTCTCAGAAATGGTGGTTTTACAAAAAACCACTGAACAGAATGGATTTTGAGGACGCTCTAGCAACTCTTCCTGAACGCTGGCACCAGATCCAGAAAGTGGATGTTGAGGTTGCTGTTCCTATAAATGTTAACTGTGAAGGAAGATTCTCAATATATTTACCGACACATCTAGAGACAGGTACAGGTGCTTGGATTAATGCCCCATTTTACGGAAGCATTGACAGAAAAAGTATTGAATGGGATAGGAAGTGGAATTCTACAATCTTAGGCCATGCCGTCGACTGCGTGAAAGATATGGTAGGCATACTTCGCAATTCACATGACATAGAATCAAGCCAAGCAATATTGAGGTTGCTTGGAATTATCGATCAGGATCAGGCTCTATCAAAAAAGCAAATATCTTCTGAATCGATAAAGCATTTAGTGAAGGAGGAGGATTGGGTGCTTAGCGAACCCAATTCCAAAGAGGAACTAGAATACAAGAAAATATCACAGATCACTATGCAAAGTGATCTTACATGGGAAGTTGGTCCCGACAAACAGGTTTTGGACATTGAGTGCCGTGAAAAGATTCCTTTGTTTAAACCCCACCAAGATCTTCAGAACCAGGAAATAATCGAAAAAACTGCAGAAATCTACGAAACTGAAACCAAAATCCCTACAGAAGAGGAACTGGCTAGTCTTGCTGAGAAGGCGATCAGTATTTCTAAAAAGGTAAAACGGGATAACGCTTGGTGGAATTCTCTTTACCGATGGCTTGGACATTTGGACATGTCATACGATTCATTGGTAGGCAAAAAGCTGATTTGGACACAGACAGGAATATACAAAGTCGAGAAAGCGTCGAGGATATTCTCTCCTCCAAGAAGGACTATTTCTTCTGACGATGAAGATACTCCAATGATAAAAAAGTTCCAGAACATACTCACGGAATCCCTACCTGCTGCGCTAAGAAGGCGAGTGTCTTTCATTCACCCCGAAATAGATCTTTCCGATAAGAAAATCCGATCATTCTTAATCCGGGAATATAGCGGGGAACATGTTGTCAGGGATTTCAGAACGGAGCAAGTCGCTGACTTTATTCTAAATCATGTAAGCCGTGATCTCTACAGGGAAAATATGTCGAAAAAAAGAAAAAGTGACGCTGCAGAGATCTTCGCTTGGTCCTTCATTCTTTGGAAACAGATGCGTGGCGATGGCCACTCGGGGGAATGGAAACATCTTTTGGTTCCGACAACCATGGGATATCGTCCTAGTGATGAAACGTATGCCGGAAAGGCTTGGACTGATGATGAAGGGGCAGACCTTGAGATGGTTTTTGAGAACGCAGAGCCTAAAAAGCCCTTCATTCTGCACCCAAACACTCTCATTCAGATGCTGCCAAAGGCATATCAGGATCTAATCTCATCATACAATCTTAGATTCGATTTGAAACAGTTTGTTCTGGAAGCGCTTGCGGTTTGGACAGCACCAAAACTTGTTTTGCTTAAAGCAAAAAGACCCGGTGGACCTCATCCAGAACTCTGCCTGTCTGGATCATATAATTCGATTGACACCCAAGTGCTCCGGGAAGTGCCCGAGAAATTCAAATTGCCTATTGACAAAATAGTATGGGAAACATATCTGGATAGACTTGAGAAAGAAAGCAAGGAACGCCCTTTCCAAAAACAAACAAAATACGTGTTAAACCAAATCGCTTACATTGAAGATATTCATAATCCTATCAATGACGCTCATGCTTTGGCGCGATGTCTGGGTAGGGGCTGGAAGAAGTATTACAAAAAACATATGACGGCAAATATTCGGCGTGACTCAAGAGAAGGTGGAGAGTCCAGATCCTGGAATGTAACTGGGTTTGTCGTTGAACAGCTCAGCCAAACAAAGTGGGTCCCTTCCAAAGTGTGGGCGACTGAGATTATTGAAGAGCGCGAGGTAAGTAATGTCATTGCTGAAACTGTCAAACCAAATAAAACTATCAAAATAAACAAAGACCTATTTGGGTCAGGAAGCACACAGATTTATTCTCTGTTACCTCATATTGATCCCGCTGTGGAAGATTTTATATCTGAAGAATTTTGTGAAAAAATTGGAATTATCGTCTATTCCCCACAAAAAGAGGTGAAGAAACCTTTCCAAATAATGAGTCTTCTTTGCCAAGCTCAAAAAATTCTGCCTGCCGAGCGAGAACACTTCTTGCTTTCTTTATGGCAGGATCTGTTCGATAGTGCTTTAAGTCAGCATATTAATGGTATGACTTCCAAGATTCCTCCAAATTTTGCCTTGGCTTACGAGATACAAAAGGATGGTGGTAAAAGATTCTGCTGGCTCCAAACAGTCGTAGATGGTGCTAATGAAAATTACACAGCATGGATAAATGACAATGATGACTGCATTTCGTTGCTTCCATCGGGAACCTTAATAGTATTTGCGGGGAAAGGCCGGACCCGTTGGAAGGAACGTGTTACTTTACTAAAAATAATACTGAATAATGCAGACGTGCGAAGACTTTCAGAGCTAAAAATAACTCCTGAATTCGAGGAAGTTGAAGGTTGGTGTGAACCTAGACTCTTAAATGATGTATTCCCTTGGCTAGTCCAGCCAGCGCTGGCGGTACTCGCATTCGGCAGAGAAACGCAACAAATGTCTGTTTCCAACCCTGGGGGAGAATTTCAAAAAAGTCTCTTCCCTCGTATACAGAACACAAGAGCAAGGTATGTGCGCAACCTGTTTATAAAGGTCGAAGGGTTAAACGTACAGCCTGAATCTCGTCCAATATTTTATTCGTCTTCAGAAAATCTGTTATACTTAGATATTGATGAAGATCTCAGATTGAGGGATCTCTCAACGCCACTCAGTCTATTATTTGATCGAGAAGGCTATCTGAAACCCGCAGAAATCTGGCTGAGGGATATTGAAGAGAGCACTTCTGACAGCTCCTTAAGAGAGGATGTACCTTCGGATATTGCTATAAAAGAACTGCATATTGAGTCAGTGAATCTCCAAGAACTTTTCCAAGTTACTGGTGGTCAGACACAGCAAATCATAAAATCGGTTGCGCCCGCTTTGTTTTTTCTTTGTAAATCAGGCGATTCTCCCCTTTCAGCAGAAGAATTCAAAAGTATTGTTAGCAAAATCGCAGACAGTGGAAAGGCCTATGAACTTTCCGAGCAGGTGATGACAAATTTATTAGATAGATGTGGAATATCTGAAGCGTCTATAAAAGCTGTTTCTCTAAGGAAGCTTGCAGAAATGATGCGGGATGCGGCTGAAATCTCAAGAAAAACTTATGATCTTTTAGAAATTGATATCAAAGACTGGAATTCAGCAGCTCTTGAAATCGGAGCTCGAATGCAACTTGTCAGAAATGTTTATGCAGCAGAAAAATTCGACAAAGTGAAACAGGATACTAGATGGGCAGCATGCGGTTTCCTTCAAAAAAATCTTGAAGGTTCAAGAAAAGTAGAGTTCTATGATAGGTGGCAATCGTATGAGAACCTCACACCATCAGAATCTATACACGACACCTGGAATCCAGATTTTTCCATAATTCAATCTCCCATAATTGACTGGTTCAGAACACAGGCTGCTGACATTATGGATAGACCTGTACTGGCGGATGATGACACATTCCTGGAATACATCAAAATTAAATATTATCCTTTGCATCAAGATCCAGATATTGTTTTGGACTCTAATATCATACTCATAAATAATGAGTGGAAACGATTACGCATAATATTGGCAAGTCTTGCTTTGAGAGGCATTGAAAGTGACATGATAATATCCGGACTAAAAGGGATTGAAGACAATGCACCTGGCAATTGGGCGGAAAGCGACGCAAAATTATCCTCGTCTTTAAGCGCATGCTCAATTTCAAAAGATGAGATTTTCTTACTGCTTTGCAAATGGATCACAACACAATCAGCTGTTGTCAAAAAGCTTCTCGAGGGAACTAAGGCAATAAATTTGGATGATTTTGTCAAGGCCAACAAAGTCAGCCAAACTGAAGAACTAAAGGCTAAAGAGCAGCTAATAAAAGAGCAGAAATCTACTCCTAGGCAAACGATCGCGCGGAACTCCTTGGAAATACCTGAAAAAGACGAATCTATTAAAGTATTGAAAGAGAAACTGGATCAGATCCTGAAAGAAAACAACGAAAATTTGCTCAATAAGCTCTCTTCAAATGCCAATATCGAGCTTACCGCAAACCTCGGCGAAAAGCCCAAACCAAGGGCGAAGACCCACAAAGGAAAAAGAAGAAACGCCGTAAAAAAGAGTAAGGACACTGAGTTCATCGGATATGTCGCTGAATATCTCTTATTTTGTGCATTAAAGAAACGTTATCCACATATAGGTCTTTCAGAATGGGTCTCAGGGAATAAAGAAAGGTTTTTTCCAGGGAGCAAAGGTGATGACAGCCTTGGCTATGACTTCTGTTTACCCGTTGGCGGTCGCAAGATTATGATAGAAGTAAAGAGCCACACTGGAGATCAAAGCTATTTTGATCTTGGCTCCACAGAATTAGATGCAGCACAAGTGGCACTAGAGACAGGTGAAACTTACCAAATCTGGGTTATTAGGAAATTGGAGGGTGATCTTGATATTGATCATCTGCCGAATCCCATGATCAGGGAGAACAGGAAACACTTCAGATTCGAAGTAGGGAGGATTTATTATCAAACAAAGTAACTCTAATTTGGATTTGATTGTTTAATATCTTGTCTTTAGAGTTTGTGAAAAGAAACATTTTCGAAAGCAACTATGAACTGAAATAATTTGGTACATAGAAAATTAATAATGCAAAGACGTTTTATAACAATGCTCTAACAGTGGACCGTCAAAAAGCCGTGACCGCAAAAGAGCCAGATTACTGAGAGAACAAAATGGACATAACAATACCTGTTGTACTAAAAAGCTTGTCAACTGGCGGCTCTGCCATAAAATNTCTGAGGCATTTGCACGCCAAGGCCACAGGNGATTCACGTGCCATAATAAGTGAGATAAAAGAAAACCTGTCTTATCTTGACATGATAGNTCTCGATGAAGTTCCACTATGTGATGTTGTCGACAATTTNTCTATTACTGANTATAAACGCCTGTCCAAGGAAGGGTATAACTTCAATAAGTTAAAGAATAAGNCAATTGCTAAATATAAATCACTAATGGGCACAGATTTAGAACGCTGGATTGGCAAAGATACTGAAACCTTGATTGAATCTATCTACGAAAAGATTAATGAGATAAAAATTCGGCATCCTTATGTGGGTAATAGTCCAAAATATCGCTGGTCAGTTCGAGTTAACAATATCCGTAAAAGAATTTGGCTGTTGCTAAAGCATATAAGCGCTTAGTGCACGAATCAAAGCGGCTGATAAAGAAATATTAGCAGACGGCACTTTGCCTACCAATGATGATTTGCGTTTAGCTCAATTTCTTTCATCTGATTACAATCTACACTTTTCTTTATTTTGAGCGCAAACATTTTTCTTCGTTACAACCATTTCACAGCATGTTATGACAGATAATAAACAAGCACGCAAAAAGCTCCAGGACGAACTACGAAAGCTATTCCAGTACGATGTTTCCGATCTCGATTTCGGGATCTACCGGATTCTGAACCGGAAAAAGGATCAAATAGAACAGTTCATTGAGAAAGATCTGCTTGATGCAGTCAATGAAGGGTTAAAAGAGTATCAGCAACAGGAATCCTCTCAGCTTGATGACATTAAACAGCAGATCATGGAGAACCTGTCTGATGATGCTTTTGATGTCCAGGGTAAGTTGGTGAAGTATGAGAATACCAAGCTTGGAAAAGAGTATCTGCAGGCATTGAATAAAATGAAAAAGCAAGAGGTTGGTGCAGACACCGAAAAGAGAATTTATAACGACCTGTTCACCTTCTTTACGCGCTATTACAGTGAAGGGGATTTTGTGACTAAGCGTCGCATCAGCACACGGGATTCCAAATATGCTGTGCCATATAATGGAGAGGAGGTGCTGTTGCACTGGGCGAATAAGGATCAATACTATATTAAAACAGGAGAGCACTTTACCAATTACAAGTTTGA
>SL_3KL_010_SEDDRAFT_10004093_pt1 | contig 13209 bp, 12 predicted proteins | sample SodLakKL_010_SED_2_FD_10381 | JGI IMG/M metagenome (IMG submission 10381)
TTCTGATATAAGTATACGCATGAATCACTACACGAATCACTACATGCCTATGCGGTTTTAAAAAATCCTCTTTAAATATTGAGATTATTCCCGAAGCGCGAAGGGTTAGATTTATGATTTTAAGAACCCTTCGTGAGTTTTTCGAGTCCTCATGGCTTCGTGGCTCATCAGATTGAGAAATCAATGGACGGCTCAACATAAACCCCAACTTTATCGTCGGTGTCAAAAAAAAAGCCCCTCTGAATTAACAGAATGGCTTTTCGTATCGGTTAGTCAGCAAAAGGAATGTTACATATTCCTGACGATCTCTTCTCCAAACTCGGAGCACTTCAGAAGGGTGGCACTTTCCATCAGCCGCTCAAAGTGGTAGTTGAATCCTTTTTTACTATCGGTGGTTTCAAGATACACACTTACAAAGTTGGGATAGACTCTAATGTGTCAATTTTTAATTTAGGAATTAAACACAAGGAACAATTTAAATTGAACAGTAATCAAAGGATTAGATTTTTAAAGAGGCTATTGATAATAACATTTTTTTTTTGATTGTTCTGAAAAAGTAATGGAGGGTTATGAGAAACTTGGTACTAATACTTCTATTTGTCACAACACTATCCTGTAATAATAAGACAAATAATCCTTTGCAGAATCGAATAGATAGTGTAATCCAGTCAGTGTCGGGTGATTTAGAACCGAAAATTATATCAATAAATAATCTGTCTGAAAGGGAAGTATCTCTCTCTTTTATGATTAATGGTTCAGATCTCAAGGAATCAAATCGGATACTTTCCCGTCCAGTTAGCATAGTTGAAAATGAGAACTTTTACTATGTGTTAGACCGTGCCCAGCATACAATTTTCAAATTTGATAAGAAATTAAATTATCGTGGAGAATTTGGAAGGGAAGGTCGGGGACCTGCTGAATTTATGACTCCTACGGATCTGGTCACCGATGGAAATCATTTTTATATTTACGATACTCAAAACCTACGTGTGCAAGTATTAGACAGAGAATTCAATTATTTACATAGTTTTGAGGGACAACCCATACCTAATGGAAAAAACTTATCAAATAATAATCGTCTTTTATTTGTTCTTGATAGGAGTAGAAATAAAGAAAAAATATTGGATGTATATGATATTTCTACACTTGACAAAATATATGAATTGATGCCTATAATTATGCAACCCGGTGAACAACCACTTGCTTTAAATCGAATTGAATTTTCATCAAATGCTCAAGGTTATTTGGTAGTGGGATATCAGGCACTTCCCTATATTTTTATTTATAACGAGATGCAAGAGCTACAACAAGTACTACATTTTGGTATAATGGAATCGAAGGAGAAACCTGATAATGGTGAATCCGTTTTTATACAATTAGAAGATGGAAAAGAAAGCATTATTTCGGCAGGAAATGTGGCAGTTCCACAAATGATAGTATCCTTGCTGATAGATAATCAGAATAACATTTTCTGGCATATAGGCTCAAATATTGTATATGTTATTGAGCAGAAGAATGGTCGCTATGCAGTTAATGAGAAAATTCGTGTTGAACTCCCATACGATGATACAATCGGGATGAGGTTCCATCTGTTGGATGAGTTTCTTTGTGGTGTTGCTTTTGAGATGAGTGATGTTCTGTGTTACGATCTGAACGATTTTTATTACAGTACAATGTAATAAAAAAACTAAAACATGAATTAAAATGTGAGGTTCATATGTCTATGTTTGAATTCTGTAAAATGAAGTCAATGTTTTTAGTATCAGGCATTATTTTACTAATGATTGGTTTTTTAGTTTTAAATTCAGATCAAACTGTTGCACAAAGTGCAAGTGCTTACTGTGTTAGTACCTGTCCTGGCGGTTGTGCAATGACTGGGTACGAATACCAAAGTTGTGGGGCAGCAGGATGCTATTGTTCGTGTGAAGGTGGCTTTATGGATGAATATCCTTATAAAGTTATGACTGAATATGATTGTTCATGTACAGGTGGATCAGAATTTTGTGAAAATTAGAGATAAACCTAAATTACATGTATAAAAGCCTGTCTGACAAATGCAGGACAGGCTTTTATTTTAGGACTACTCAAAGACGAAATATGAAGCAGATTAATTTTACATATTATTCACGATTTCTTCTCCAAACTCGGAGCACTTCAGAAGGGTGGCACCCTCCATCAGCCGCTCGAAATCGTAGGTTACTTTTTTGCTGCTAATGGCGGCTTCCATGCCTTTTTCGATCAGATCGGCCGCTTCGTTCCAGCCCATAAAGCGCAGCATCATTACGGCGGAAAGAATGAGCGAACCGGGGTTCACCTTATCCTGACCGGTGTATTTCGGTGCGGTGCCGTGCGTTGCTTCAAAAACGGCAATGCCGGTGTCGTAGTTGATGTTGGCTCCGGGAGCAATCCCGATTCCGCCCACGCAGGCAGCCAGGGCATCGGAGATGTAGTCGCCGTTCAGGTTCATGGTGGCAATCACGTCGTACTCGGCCGGACGCGTCAGTATCTGCTGCAGGAATGCATCTGCAATCACATCCTTTACAACTATGCCGTTCGGGAGCTCACACCACGGTCCGCCGTCAATTTCTTTGGCACCGAACTCTTCTTTAGCCAGCTCATATCCCCAGTTCTTGAAGCTTCCCTCGGTGAACTTCATGATGTTGCCTTTATGCACCAGGGTTACGCTCTTACGGTTCTGGTCGATGGCGTAGTTGATGGCCGCGCGGACCAGTCGTTTGGTTCCCTCAATCGAAATCGGCTTGATGCCCAGCGAGGAGGTTTCCGGGAAGCGGATATTGATGGTTCCCATCTCATTGATAAGGAAATCCTTCAGTTTTTTGTTTTCGGGAGTTCCGGTCTGGTACTCAATCCCGGCGTAAATGTCCTCGGTGTTCTCACGGAATATCACCATATCGGTTAATTCCGGCTGACGCACCGGGCTGGGTGTACCGGTGTAATATTTTACCGGACGAACACAGGCAAACAGGTCGAGTTTCTGGCGAATTGCCACGTTCAGCGATCGGATTCCTCCGCCAACCGGCGTGGTAAGCGGACCTTTGATTCCAACCAGGTACTCCTGAAACGCGGTGAGTGTATCCTGAGGCAGCCAGTCGTCATTTCCGTACACCTCAAGTGCTTTTTCACCGGCGTATACTTCAAACCAGTTGATCTCTTTTTCACCGTTGTAGGCCTTTTTCACGGCGCTGTCTACAACGTGTTTCATAGCGGGCGTGATGTCAATTCCAATGCCGTCGCCCTCAATAAATGGAATAATCGGGTCGTTCCCCACGTTCAGCGACCCGTCGGCGTTTTTCTTTACAATACTGCCTTTCGAAGGCCTTTCTAACTTGTCAAAGCTCATTCGTTTCTTGGTTTTAGGTTAGTCTTGGTTCTGATCATTATATAATAGCGAAAAAATCGATCTCCTTCGATGTCAAATTCTTCGGACTCACACGGACTCATCCCTCCCGCAGGGATCCCTTTGGGAGGGGTGAGTCCGCCCGAGTCCGATTCGTTTTTTCGCCGTCCAAATTGTATCTTTCACACGATGACGTCATCACGTCCGTTAACTGTAGTAAAAAACGGAATTATCAATGATCAGACCCATGATGGGCCGTCGTGTCAAGCCCAGAAAATTCGACATGCCTCTCCGGTATTACAATCCTGAGGAAGAGGAAAAAAGACGCAGACGCATCCAGATGAAAACGCGAAGCCTTAGTACTCGCAAGCGCCAGCAGGGGCAAAATATGCGCATTATAATATATGCGGCAGGCCTCGCAATGGTTATCTATATAATGTCTGTACTGTAGGCAAAAATCACAACAGGGAAACTATTTAGACAAGGTAAAAAGCAGTTGAACATTAGCGGAGAATCGGTGCAGTCTATCATCCGCACCATGCCCCCCGAACTTTCGAACAAAATTGCAGCAGGAGAGGTCATACAGCGTCCCGCCTCTGTTGCCAAAGAACTACTCGACAATTCCGTGGATGCAGGCGCCGGCCGAGTACGGCTAATTGTTCAGCAGGCCGGACGCACACTCATTCAGGTGGTTGATGACGGCTGCGGGATGTCGGAAACCGATGCCCGCCTCTGCTTCGAAAGGCATGCCACATCCAAGATTGAGTCGGTCGACGATCTTTTCCGGATCCGCACCATGGGTTTTCGCGGCGAAGCCATGGCATCCATTGCATCCATTTCGCAGGTGGAAATGAAAACCAAGCGCGTGGAAGACGATGCCGGAACCCTGCTCGAAATTTGGGGAGGGGAAGAGAAGAGGTTTGAACCTGTTGCTACCGATGACGGTACCTCGATTGCAGTCCGGAACCTGTTCTACAATGTACCCGCCCGCCGCCAGTTTCTGAAAACCGACGCCACGGAGCTAAGGCACATCATCAGGATTTTTCAGAATACCGCCCTTGCCAATACAGACATTGAGTTTGAAATGCATGCCGACGGCGACAAGATCTACCATTTGCCGTCTCAGCCGCTTGAACAGCGCGTTGCCGACCTGTTTGGCCGTCAATATAAAGCCAGCCTCATTCCGTTCGAAGAAAAGACGAGCTATGTGAAGATCCATGGACTACTGGCTGATCCCAAGCTTGCAAAAAAGAGCAGGGGTGAGCAGTTTCTCTTTGTAAACGGACGCCCGTTTCAGCACCGGTATCTGACCTACGTGATCCTGAGCCTGTTCGATGCCTGGACCAAGCAGAACGAATATCCTTTTTATGCCATCTTCCTTGAAATGAATCCATCGCAGGTGGATGTAAACGTACATCCTGCCAAGATGGAGGTAAAGTTCGACGATGAGAGGAGCATCATTCAGCTTGCCCGCTCGGTGGTGAAAAAAGCCCTGAACCAGTACTTCGTGGTGCCGGATGTTGGCGGTTCGGAACGAGCTGAGAAAGATTTTGATCTGAATTTTGAAGGTTTTGCCCCACCGCAAAGCGGAGGCAGCCGCGGACCGGGTGCTTTCGGAGGCAGGCAGGGGAGTGAACCGGTTCAGTTTCCCTCCCGCATCAACTACCGTCAGACTGGATCGATTGACGGAGAGGAGGGCGCTGAGCGATTGTATGGAGATCCCACACCTGACGGGTTCAGGCGTGAAAATGCTCAGGATTTGCCGGAAAGGGAAGGACAGGCGCAACAGAAAGAGGGTACCTCGACCGGAACAGAAAAGGGATTCTGGCAGCTACATAACCGGTATATCCTTACGCAGACCCGTACCGGACTTTGCGTGATTGACCAGCACGCCGCGCACAAGCGGATTATTTACGAAAAAACCCTGAGCGCAACTGAAGAATCGCTGCCCGGAACCCAGCAGCTGCTCTTTGCGCAAACGGTAGAGCTGAGCGCGTCCGAATTTGCACTGCTTGAAGAGCTTCTGCCGATCATACAGCGAATGGGTTTCAGCATTCAGCCGCTCAGCGGAAATACGGCAATCATTAACGGTGTTCCGGCCGATATCGATATCGGCGACGAACGAGCCGTACTGCGCGACATGCTGAACCAGTATCGCGAACTTGACAAAAACCTGAAACTCGAAGCCCGCGACAAGGTGGCGATCGCCTTCGCCTCCCGAACGGCCATTCCCCGCGGCAAACGCCTCTCCGAACCCGAAATGGAGATGCTCATCGACCAGCTCTTCGCCTGCAGCGAGCCTTATCTCGATCCCCTCAAGCGGCCTACGCTGGTGTATATGTCAATGGAGGAGTTGAGGAATAGGTTTCGGTGATGTACTCACCCCTCCCAAGGGGATCCCTTCAGGGCCGGCCCCCTCTCTTCTCACTTTGTTCGAAAAGAGGGGGTGACTCTGATTCGGGGAATCTTTTACGAAATAATAACTGTTTTGCACACTTAGCTTCTTATCGGTTTGGCCTAACCAACTCTCTTTGATCAAAATCTGTGGCTCTGATGTAACTTTTCTGTCTCTTTTCTCGATATACAGTGCATCCAGTCCACACAACTATAATTTCGGAGGATGTTATGGTACGATTTAATGCTCATTTGAGTCCTTTACTTTTGGGTTTTTCACTGCTTATGGTTGCACTTGTTTTGGCAATATCCGCATGGGAATTCTTTCGAACCGAATCGGTGACGCTGATCTTTCTGATTCCCGCACTTTTTCTGGTTGTGGCGCTCTTTTCAGTAAAAAGCTATAGTATTGACGGGAACCGACTCATAATTCGCAAAAGAGGTGGCTGGCAGAGTGTTATTGACCTGAACGATCTATCGGATGTAGCCACCGCTTCCGGGCTGCTCTGGCGATCGGTTTCTCTGTGGAGCTCAAAAGGGCTGTTCGGAGTCTCCGGCTGGATCTGGAATAGAACGGCTGGCATCTACCGGGCATATGTAACCAACCCCGCTAACATGGTGATGCTTGAATTTCGCGATGGACGCAAGGTGGCTTTATCTCCGGATGATCCGGATCGTTTTCTGGAGGGGCTTGGTAATTTGAAGCATTCGTAGTTGCTTTACAATTGAGTAGGCAAATGACGATTCTTTTCAAAGTGGTTCCTCTCAATCTGGCTCATCAGGCAGGTCAGGACAAACAATCTCTTGAAATTTATCACAGACTCAATATCACTTAAAAATCCAGAATAATCCCTATGGTCGGGAGTATGGAAGACTCACTAAGCTGGTCAACCCGTACCAACTCGGGGTTGTCGCCATTTTGGAGCAGAAAGCTGGGCTCTGAAGGGGTATTCTGCCCGAACAGGTTCTGGATCTCGAGGTATACATCCAGCGATACATTCTGAAAATTCCACTTCCGGTCGATCCGGATGTCGGTGGTGTTGAACGGACTCAGGCGTTCGCTCCCCAGCCGGTTGTAGTCGAACACAAAGGCGGGGTAGGTTTCGATGCTGCGCTCCTCGTTAATCGGGGCAAACGGTGTGCGGCCAAGCAGACGCGTTCTCACACTGAACTCCCAGCTGTTGCCGATCTGATATCCGCCTGTGAAGGTGAGCAGGTGGCGGCTGTCCCATGCAGACGGCAGGTAAAGATCGCGATCAAACCCTGTAAACTCACTCCAGAAGAGCGTATAGGCGAGGATGGCGTAGTAGTTGGTGGCCAGCGTCTGTTGTGTCAGGAATTCGACTCCGTAGGTTCGCCCGCGTCCGGCAGACTCCACATTGTCATTCCCCAGCACCTCGAACCCGCCGCCGAGATTGGCCAGGCTTACTTCTTCACGAATTGATACTGGGTAATCATCATACAGCTTCAGGAATCCCTCAACTGATATCTTGGTGCTGGATCGCGGGAAGAAGTTGATGCCACCCGTCAGGTGATCCGACCGGATGTAGCGCGTGTCACGGTTGATAAATTCGCCTCCTTCCTGATATCCGAGAAGATTGAGCGGCGGTTTCTTGAAGTAGCGTCCGGCTGATAATACCGCTCTCCATTGTCCGGCCTCATCCAGTTTGGCGGTGAGGGAGGCCCGCGGTGAGAGCGTTCGGTAGATTTCGTTTCCGCTGTCGGTAAAGGTGTTTCCGTCGAAACGGACACCGGCGGTGAGGTCGACCCGGTCGGTAAGTCGCTCAGATGACCACTGAAAAAATCCGCCATAGCTTAAAAAAGTAAGGTCTGAATCGAATTCAACATTCGTATTCTCATCGAAAAAATCATTTCGGAAAATGTTCACGCGAGCGGATGCCCCTGCCGATATGGTAGAGCGCTCCCGGAAGAAGGTGGTTTCATTACGGAGCGTTTTCCGCCACTCCCTGGCCCGGTTTCGGGAGAAGAGGCCCTCCTCGTTTTCATTGTCGCGATAGCGCAGGAAATCGTTGTAGAACCAGCTTCGGCTCAATGAGGTGCGCGTGACGCCCAGCCCGTCGCTCAGGCGGTGCTGCCACGTTAGGCCGGTGGTGTTGGTGCGCTGACGAATCACGGGCACCTGGTCCAGAATTGCCTGCTGATCCGGGGTGATGTCGTCCGGTACGTTGATTCTGAAATCATCAATTGAACCCACACCTAGAAAGGAGATCTGGTTCCGTGCGTTGAAACGATGATCCACCTTGTACTGATAGTCCCAATAGTCGGGCAGGAAAGGGAGGTCGATCAGCTGAAAAAGAAGCTGCAGGTAGGAGCGGCGGACCGAAGCGAGAAATGTGGTGTTGGATGATGAAGCATCGCCCTTGAAGAGCGGCCCCTCTGTTGTGAGTGCAGCTTCACTGGCACCCACCCTGAAATTGGTCCGGAATTCCCGGTCATTGCCTCTGCGCTGATTGAACCGGAGCACGCCCGAGAGAGCGTTGCCGGCAGAGGCGCCAAACGCGCTTGTACTCAATTCCACACCATCAAAGAACGCGACGTTCAGCAAGCCAACGGGTCCGCCGGCACTTCCCTGCGTGGAGAAGTGGTTGATGGTCGGGATTTCGATTCCATCCAGAAAATAGACGTTCTCGTTGGGTGCACCACCGCGGATGATCACATCGTTGCGAAAACCGGTAACCGAACCCGATACACCCGGAAGTGACTGCACCACTTTGGCGATATCGCTGTTGCCGGCTGGGTAGGTTGAGATCTCTTCCGGGGATAGGCGTCTGAAGCTGACCGGATTTTCCGGCGGAGCTGTAAACGGTTCAGACACTGTAACTACTACTTCACCCAGATCGGCAGCTGTAGGCGTCAGTTCAAAGTTGATATCCCGGGTGCCGGCGCTCCTGATGTTGATATTACTGCGCTGCTGGCTTTCATAACCGATGAATGTAGCAACAACCGTATAGGTGCCCGGCTCGATGTTGGTGATCTCATAGAAGCCGTCTTCATCCGTGCTGGCACCTCTGTTGGTTCCCTGCAGGCCCACATTCGCGCCAAGCAGCGGCTCACCTGTTCGTGCATCGGTAACATATCCCGTCAGAGTTCCCGTGGACTGAGCCAGAGAGTCGGCCGATAATCCATTTAGCAGCATTAACATTACTGTGATGGCTGATGTAATAGCAATTCGAAGTAAAAGCTTCATTGTCGACTTTGAGAGATAATCTCTTGGTTAATTTCGTTCTAAACGCAAACCCTGATTGCCGTTTGGCAAGGTAGTTTGATGAGAATAAATTCAAAATGAGGAGGCAGCGTTCTCTTGTGGGGGAATTTTTACACGTTGTGGCACAAGTTGTTGACTCACTTCCTTTCGGACTCACCCCTCCCAAAGGGATCCCTGCGGGGCTGTCCCCCTCTCTGCGCGCAGTTTCTGCCAGCCTTAAGGGCTGCCGAAACTACTTGCAAAGAGGGGGAACTCCTTGGGTTGAACTTGCCCTGTAATTTGATTTCATTTCTTTAGCAGAGTCATTATTGAAAGAAGAGAGAATTAAGTGAGAGAGGTATGTTATGTACAGTAAAAGGCAGATCATATTACTGGCACGGGAGTTGAGAAAGAGATCCACAACGGCCGAAAGATTGTTGTGGGATGAACTGCGAAGCAGACGTTTTCACGGGATCAAATTTCTGCGCCAGTTTCCAATCGTTTATGAAGTGGATCGTGGTTTATACCGCTTTTATATCCCTGATTTCTATTCGCACAAGCTGAAATTGGCCATAGAACTGGATGGAAAAATTCATCAACTCCAGAAAGAATATGATGAGGACAGAGACTTCATCCTTAATCAGTTTGGAATAGCCGTAATCCGCTTCGAAAACGAAAGAACACGGGAAATGGAAAAGTTGAAAACTGACTTGCTGGAGTTTATAAACCAATTAAGGAGCTCCCCCTCTTTTCGAACGAAGTGAGAAGAGAGGGGGCCGGGGGTGAGTCCGAAAGGGGGTGAGTCCGTCACAAACTCAACCAAGGAAACTTCCTATAATCCGGCTTCCGCTTCTCGAGAAACGCATCGCGGCCCTCTTTCGCCTCTTCAGTCATGTAGGCAAGGCGGGTGGCTTCGCCGGAGAATACCTGCTGGCCAACCATACCATCGTCCACCAGGTTGAAGGCGAATTTGATCATGCGGATCGCCGTCGGGCTTTTGCCCAGGATTTCCTGTGCCCATTCAAATGCGGTCTCTTCAAGTTCCTCGTGAGGAACCACCGCATTCACCATGCCCATCTCATAAGCCTCCTGGGCGGAGTAGTTGCGGCCGAGGAAGAAAATCTCCCGGGCGCGTTTCTGGCCCACCTGACGCGCAAGCAGGGCCGAGCCGTAACCGCCGTCGAAACTGGCCACATCGGCATCGGTCTGTTTGAAGATGGCGTGCTCTTTGCTGGCGAGGGTCATATCACAAACCACGTGCAGGCTGTGTCCACCGCCCACGGCCCATCCCGGCACCACACAGATCACCACCTTGCTCATGAAGCGGATCAGCCGCTGGATGTCGAGTACATTGAGCCGCTGAACGCCGTCGGTTCCCTCATACCCTTTGGCGCCGCGCACTTTCTGGTCGCCGCCGGAACAGAAGGCGTACACTCCGTCTTTGGCCGGACCTTCACCCGAGAGCAGGATCACACCGATGGAGGTATCCTCACGGGCATCGATGAGCGCTTCCTCAAGTTCGAAAAGTGTCTGCGGACGAAACGCATTCCTGACCTCCGGACGGTTGAACGCGATCCGGGCAACGCCCTTACGTTTTTTATAGGTGATATCCTGGTACTCTTTTACGGTTTTCCAGTCAGAATCAGACATGATGGTGATGGGTTTCAATAAAGGTTTTTAAAATTTCAGTGAGCTGTCCGGGACTGTCGGCGTGCACGCGATGCCCGGCGCCTTCAACAATCTGCAGATCACAATCATTGCAGAGGCCCGACATCCGGGTCATGACCGACACATATTTGTCATCGAGCTGCCCGGCCACAAGATAGAGAGGCAGATGCAGTTGGTGCAACCCTTCGCACACGGCCGGCATCACGCCGGCGCCAAACCCGCGCAGCGAGAGAACCATCAGCCCGGGATCCTGCTTCAGCATAAGCTCCCGGTACGACTTTTTCTCATCATCCGGCGTATGTTCAAAAAGAGGGAGTTCAAGCCAGCGGCTGATGAACCCTTCGAAACCGGATTCAATTTCCGCAGCCCGCTGCTCATCCGCTTCTGTGCGCTGCTTGCGTTTATTTTCGTCCTCTATCCCGCATTGAGCGCTTTCGATGATGACTCCCCGGAACAGCTCCGGATGCCTAAACGCAAGCTGCAGGAGCAGTCGTCCGCCCATGCTGTAGCCGTATGCGAACAGATGATCGAACTGAAACCGGGAGAGCACCGACCGAAGCTGCTCAACCTGGCGGCGGGTTTTGAATAATTCCGGATCAGGCGGAGTCTGGCTTTGCCCATGTCCGGCAAGATCAATCGTGAGGGGGTTGCAAAACCGGCATAGCGGCTCAATCAGGTGACTGAACGCCTCTTCTGATCCCATAAATCCATGCATCATCAGCAGAACGGGGAGGTTCTTTTTGGACTGATGAAGCGTGAGGTGATACCGGATTCCGTCAGAGTAGAGCTTCATGGTTCAGGTTGATGCCGGGTAATTCCAGAGTGATTTTCGAAGGTTCATGCTTGCATCCGCATCCGTCACGCATTCAACCAAAATGGCTCCGCTCAGGCTGCTGAAGCTGAATTCATCCAGCTGATTCTGTGTAGTGATTTTCCTGTAGGTGATGCCGTGGGCTTTTGCCAGCGATTCCAGGTCAACGGATTGAGGAGTCTCAAAATAGGGAGTGTAGAGCTCTTTTGTTTTATGAACCGGCAGCATCCTGAAAATGGTACCGCCGCCGTTGTTTACCACCAGGATCACAAAAGGCTGTGAATGCTTCTCCCTGAGCGACAACAGGGCGTTGGAATCGTGAAGAAACGCAATGTCGCCGGTGATGCAGATCACAGGCTGATCCGATCCTCTCAGGATACCGATTGCGGTGGAGGTAATACCGTCAATTCCGGCGGCACCGCGGTTTACGAACTGTGCAGGTGAGGAGGAGCCAAAGAGCGCCATATCCCGGGGAATGAGGGAGTTGGAGAGCATTACGTTCCAGTGACCGGGTATCTTTGCAGTGAGGGTTCTGAAGACGTGTCCATCGGTAAATGTATCCGAGTTCGACAACGACGTACCGAGTATCTCTTCAGCCTGCTGCTCATGCTTCTGCCAGAGCTTCAGCCATTCAGAGCTGCCGCCTTTAGCCTCAAGATCGATCCTGTCATCAATGCCGCACTGGATAACATAATCAGCGCTCATGGCATGATCCTGGGCGGCCCGTCTCGCCGGGAAATGAACTAACGGAACATCAGTCCACTTTTCAAGCGCGATGAGCAGCGATTTTGTAAACGGCTGATCCCCGAAGCGAACGATCAAATCAGGCCTGAGTTCATCCTGCACGTTTTCATTTCTCAGGAACTGCTCGTATCGCTTTATTGAGCGGTTTGGGTCCACCGGAACTCCTGAGCCCGGCTCAGTAATAACCGGGGCGTTCAGCTTTTCAGCTAACTCCGCGAGCAGGCTTGATTGGGCGCGGGCGGGATCGGCCGGACCCGCGATTATTAGCGGGCGTTTGGCTTTTTGAATCAGCCGGCTCACGCCGGACGAGAGTGTAATGGTGCGGCTTGCAACGGATGACGCCCGGGGTGGTAGTTCTTCATGGTTCAGTTTCCGTTCGGCCGAAATCGCAGCCTCGCCAGGCTCCAGCGGCTTCCGGAAGGGGAGATTGATGTGGGCGGCACCTCCTGCATCAATGGCTGCTTCAACCGCCTGCTTCCCCAGGTAATCGATTCTCCTGAGATCACTGTCGCCGAATGCAGGTTCGCCTGCTTCATGAAAAAAAACCGCCTGGTCTCCGTACAGCTTCAGCTGGTCTATCGTCTGTGAACTCCCGATGCCGCGCAGGTTCGGCGGCCGGTCGGCCGTAAGCACAATCATCGGTACACCCGACTCTTTCGCCTCAACAATGGCCGGGTAGTAGTTGGCCGCAGCTGTGCCCGATGTGCAGATCAGAATGGCTGGAGTGCTGGTGGCTTTCCCAATGCCCAGGGCAATAAATGCCGCCGATCGCTCATCGATAACCACATGTTTGCGCATACCGTTGTGAATGGCAGCCGCGATGGTGAGCGGGGTGGAGCGCGAACCGGGGGAAATTACGGCGTGGCGGACGCCCGAACGGTACAATGAACGGATCAGTGCGGATGTCCACCGGAGATGGTTACTCATGGCCTGAACGGGTTCTCGTCAGAGAATCGAGCATCGGCCTGAACTTGAGCAGCGTCTCGTTCCATTCCCGGTCGGGATCGGAATCGGCCACGATGCCGCATC
>SL_3KL_010_SEDDRAFT_10004094_pt1 | contig 13209 bp, 13 predicted proteins | sample SodLakKL_010_SED_2_FD_10381 | JGI IMG/M metagenome (IMG submission 10381)
GCTCCATCGGCCAGTCGGCCGCTTTGGCGGATGCTGTCCACGGCACCTGGCCAACGAGCCAGTATCGCCGGCATGATTTCATGCGTGATGTAATTACGGTCCATGCCCGGGTCCTGGTTGGCCGGATCATCAAGCCACTCGAGGTCATGATGCTCAAGCCAGGCGCGGATCTCCTCGCGACGCCAGTCGAGCAGGGGACGAGCCAGCCAGCCGCGGGCAAAACGGCGCAACCTTGGAATTCCGGCCAGCCCGGCAGGGCCGGCGCCCCGAATCAGGCGCATGAGAACAGTCTCGGCCTGGTCATCGGCATGATGGGCAGTGACCAGCACATCGCCGTCTTCAGTGTGGTCGGCCAGGCATGCGTAACGCGCTTTGCGAGCGCCGGCTTCAATGCCGGATCGAGAATGGACCTGCACGGTTTCGATGCGGCAGGAAAGACCGAGTTCTGCGGATAATCGAGCAGCGGTTTCAGCCCGTTCCCGACTCTCGGGATCAAGGCCGTGGTCAACGTGAATGCACTCAATGGATCGCTTCAGGCCGGCCCTGGCGAGCAATGCCGCCAGGCAGACCGAATCCGGCCCGCCGCTGAATGCCACGATTATTCGCCCTTCGCCGGGAAGATCACCCAACGCCGGAAAGCAGGCCGGCGAATCAGCTTCCGTACTATGCCCGCTCGAAGGCCCCATAGCTCATCAGACGCTGATAACGCTCATCGAGCAAGTCTTTGCGGGGTCGTTTGTCGAGATAAGCCAGTTGGGCAATCAAGGTTTCCTTGAGCTTGACTGCGACCTGCGCAGGTGAACGGTGCGCTCCGCCCAGGGGTTCACTGATGACCTTGTCCACCAGCCCAAGTTCGCGCAGACGTCGTGCCGTAAGCCCGAGGGCTTCTGCCGCGGTTTCGGCCTTGTCGGCATTCTTCCAGAGAATGGAGGCACAACCCTCGGGTGAAATGACCGAGTAGATGCTGTACTGCAACATGTTGGTGCGGTCGCCAACGCCAACGGCCAGAGCGCCGCCGGAGCCTCCTTCACCAATGACATTGCAGAGGATGGGCACCGGCAGCCGGGCCATGACGGCCAGGTTGCGGGCGATCGCTTCGGACTGGCCGCGCTCCTCGGCGCCCACGCCCGGATAAGCACCGGGGGTGTCGATGAAAGTGATGATCGGCAGTTTGAAGCGTCCGGCCATTTGCATCAGGCGCAAGGCCTTGCGATAGCCCTCGGGGCGTGGCATACCGAAATTCCGGTGGACTTTCTCTTTGGTGTCACGTCCTTTCTGGTGACCGATCACCACCACGCCCCGACCCTCCAGAGAGGCCAGTCCTGCGACGATGGCGTGGTCGTCACCATAGAGACGGTCGCCATGAAGTTCCTCGAAGCGATCGAAGATCATGGGGATGTAATCGAGCGTGTAGGGCCGTTGCGGGTGGCGGGCCAGTTGGGAAATCTGCCATTCGCTCAGGCCGGAAAAAATCGCCTTGGTTCGCTCGGCACACTTCTGCTCCAGGCGCTGGATTTCTTCTTCCAGGTTAAGGGAGTTGTCCGAACCCACATTGCGCAATTCGCGAATCTTGGCCTCGAGTTCGGCAATGGGTTGTTCGAAATCCAGGAAATTGGGATTCATCATTCTGGCTGGATCGCTTTTCGATGCTGGTTTGTCGGGCAGTATAGCGGGACCATCATTGCGGATGAACCCCGATGGCCACTTCATCGCGCGGCACCTGCCTGATATCGAAGTTTTCAATGGCCCACTTCCAGGTCGCTTCCAGGCTGCGACAACCGTCGGGGGGTTCATGCTTCAATGCCCGCAAGGCAAGGCGCAAGGTGCTGGCCGGACGTCGGGCCTGGACGGGATCATCGGCATCCGACTTGCTCAGCTTGCGACCGTTTTCATCAACGATGATCGGCAGGTGGGCGTAGCCGGGCGGTCTTTCGCCCAGTGCTTGGTAGACGAGGATCTGGCGTCCAGTCGAATCGATCAAATCGGCGCCCCGGACCACCTCGTTGATGCCGCTGGCCGCGTCATCGACGACGACGGCAAGCTGGTAAGCCATCAGGCCATCAGCGCGGCGGACGACGAAGTCCCCGCTTTGGTGGGCCGGGTTCTGGCGGCATGGACCCTGGATGGCATCTTCGAATTCGACTGCTTGGTCATCGACCTTCAAGCGCACGCTGCGTGCTTGACGACCGGGCGGGATGCCGTTGCGACAGGTCCCGGGATAAATGCCGGATTCCGGCAGGTCACGGCGCGAACAGCCACACTCGAAGGCCTGTCCCGTGCGCAGCAATTGTTCAAGCGCGGCCTGATGCAGCCTGGCAGACCGGCTCTGGTAGATCACGGGCTCATCGGCAATCATGCCGAAACGGCGCAAGGTTTCGAGCTGATCGGCAGCCGCGCCGGCCACCTCGCGGGGCGGGTCGATATCCTCGATGCGAACCAGCCATTGGCCGCCCAGCGAGCGAGCACGCAGGTAACTGCCAACCGCCGCGACCAGGGAGCCGAAGTGCAATGGCCCGGTCGGCGACGGCGCAAATCGACCCCGGTGATCCGGCGGGGTTCCGAGTCGGCTTGTTCGCACTGCGCTCTTGTATTTGCTCGGTTCAGAAGCCATTTGAGCTTTCAGGATCAACGGTTAGAAAGAGATTGAATCGATGCGAAGGATAGCGCTTTTTCTCGGAACCAACCTGGCCGTTCTGGTCGTGCTGGGTATTGTCATGACCTTGCTCGAGCCCTGGCTGATCGCCCAGGGCTACAACGTCAATACGGTCTGGATCCTGGCCATTGCGCTGGTGTTCGGCATGGGCGGCGCCATCGTGTCTTTGCTGCTGTCCAAGCGCATGGCCTTGATGAGTACCCGGGCGCGGGTGATCACCCGGCCGACCAGCCAGACTGAGCGCTGGCTGGTGGAGACGGTCGCCCGCCAGGCCAAGGAGGCGGGTATCGGCATGCCGGACGTGGCCATTTACGACGCGCCCGAGCCCAATGCCTTTGCAACCGGCGCCTCCCGCGATAACGCTTTGGTTGCGGTTAGCACCGGACTTCTACGAGCCATGCGACCCAATGAAGTCGAGGCAGTGCTGGGACATGAAGTCAGCCATGTCGCCAACGGTGACATGATCACCCTGACCCTGATCCAGGGCGTGCTCAATACCTTTGTGCTGATCCTGTCGCGGGTGTTGGGCCAGATCATCGATCGGGTGGTGTTTCGCAGTGACCGGGCCTACGGGCCGGGTTATTTTCTGTCGGTGATTGTGTTGCAGATTGTGCTGGGCATTCTGGCCAGTATGATCGTCATGGCGTTCTCACGCTGGCGTGAATTTCGAGCCGATGCCGGCGGCGCCCAACTGGCCGGACGTGACAACATGATCAGCGCGCTGCGCCGGCTTAAGCAGTCGCAGATGCCAAGCCAGTTGCCGGAGTCAGTCGAGGCATTCGGCATCCGCGGACGCGTGGGCGAGGGCATCAAGCGGCTGATGATGAGCCACCCGCCGCTGGATGAGCGCATCCGGGCATTGGGAAATCTCTGAACCAGAATCCACCGGACTCGCCTAGAGCGAGGCTTCCTCGCGAACGAAATCACCCTGGACCAGGGTGATACCCAGCTGCCAAAGGGTCGCCAGGTCACCGGTGTTTTCCACTTTGGGAGCGATCACCTGTACCTGGTTTTCCGCCGCGCTGCCGACCAGGTTGGCCAGTTTCTGGCGGAGATTGTCGTCACCGCTGAGGTTCTGGATCATCTCCGGAGCCATGCGCAGGTAGTCGAGTTCCAGATGCGCAAGCAGGGGATCGACGTTCGATTCCGGGCCGACATCACACAGGGCGAAACGGGTGCCCATGGGCTTGAAGGTCTCGATGAAGGCCTGGGCCTGGCGCAGTTTTTCGCGGATCTCGGGTTCACGAATGCCCCAGATCAGGTGCTCGGAATCCAGTGCACTTTGCTTGAGCATGTTCATCAGCTTGTGCACCGCGGCCTGGTCCCTGATCGTGTCGAGGCATAGCGGTACCATCCAGAGCTGGTTGTTGGCGCCTTCCTTGTCCGCCAGCGCCGCCATCAGGCGCTGAATCATGTCCTGATCCAGACGCGTGGCCATGTCCACCCTGGAGGCTGCGGGAAGGTACACGTTCGGCATCAACACCTCGTCGCTGTCTTCAATGCGCAGCCGCGTCTCGACCTCGTTGATCAGGAAGGAATCATCATCCATGCTGGTGATCTGCGAAGTGACCAGGCGAAATTCGTCATTGTCCAGGGCATGGTGGAGGCGTTCTGACCAGGCGGCATCATCCTCGTCGGCATCGGCCGATACCCTCGGACGATAGCGAACGTAGGCATTGCCACCGGCATTCAGGGCTTCAGAGAGGGCGGAGTCCGCCTGGGCCAGGAGGGTTGCGGGATCAGGAGGTTCACTGCCGGCGATGGCCAGGCCAACACTGGCCGATACCGTCAGACTGGTATCCCGAACATCGATCAGTTTGTCCGAGCATTGATCGACAATTCTGGCCGCCAGTGTCTCGGCCTGCTCGCGATTGTCGAAATCAACCAGGACACCGAATGTGTGGTCGCTCAAGCGTGCCATCGTGGACTCATCATCCAGGGCCGATTTGAACAGATCGGCGGCTTCACGAATCAGGGCATCGGTTGCGCTCAATCCAAGCTTGGATTGCAGCGCATCGAACTTGTCCAGGCTGAACAGCAGGATGGACAGTCCGCTGGTGTCGGTGCGTATGTCTATTTCGTCGGTCAGGCGCTCAATGAAAGCGCCGCGATTGAGCAGTCCGGTGAGAATGTCGCGCGTCTTGAGCATTTCCAGCTCTTCGGCCAGAGCCGGATCGGCATGCTGGACTTCCTCGCGGACCAGCATCTGGGCACAGTACTCGCCACCATAGCGTGCCGGGGAGAAATCGACTCTGGCGTCGAACTCTCCGCCACTTTGGGTGTGAGCGGTCAGCGACATGGCTTCCTCGGGGATTTCATCCCGGGACAAGGCCTTGAGGATTTTCTTCAAGTCCACTTGCTTGTCTGATGAAGACAAGAGATCGAGCATGGAGAGACCTTCGAGGTCTTCAAAGCTGTCGTATTCGAACATCTCCAGGTAGGCACGGTTGGCGTAAATGTGCAGGCCTTCGTGAAGGTAGGCAATGGCCTCGCTGGAGCTTTCAAGAAGCAGGGTGTAACGGTCTTCGATTTCTTCCATGCGTCGCACGGCGACCCGGGCATCCCGTCGGGCACGCATGGAGTCGACCAGGAAAAGCGCGATACGCTTGAGCTGCCGGGGGTTGGAGGCGTAGACGAAACCTTCGACGCCACAGGACGCCGCAGCAAGGGCCGAACGGCTGTCATCGTTCTTGATGATGGCCATGACCGGCACCGCGTGATTCTGCTCGCGTGCCATTCTGCAAACCGTATCGAGCAGCCCCAGATCATTGACATCGACCTGGATGACGACCATGTCAACAGCGTCGGTTTCGAACGTGCGGCTGACGGCATTGCCCGTGTCTGCAAAAAGTGTTCGGACCCCGGCATCCTTGCCCAGTAGCTGTTGCAATTCGCGCGGCGCGCCGGGGTCGTCGGTGACAACCAGAATTTTGATTTCAGTGGTTGAGCTGGCCATGGATCCTCTTTTCGATACCTTGAAGTGATTGTTCAATGGACACGGTTGGACCGGTCAAAGCACCGGCAGCTTGTACGGTGCCCCCACTTGTTCGCGCACCAGGCGCGGCACCAGGTATCCGGACAGTTGCACGCGCAGAGTCTCGTGCAGTGCCAGAGCATGCTGACGATCGCAGTCGAATCGAGCTGTCCCCCGAACGCGATCGAGCATATGCAAATAATAAGGTATCACGTATGCGGAAAAACTGCGCTCCATCAAATCCGTCAGGGCTTTCGGGGTGTCATTGATGCCGGCTAGCAGCACGGCCTGATTGAACAGGCAGGCGCCGCTGTCTCGCAGTCTTGCCATGGCCTGGTCGACCTCGGTGTCGAATTCGCGGGCATGATTGGCATGAATGACGATGGCCACCGGCCAGGGCAGGGTGGAGATCCATCGGCATAGCCGTTCATTGACGCGCGTCGGCAAGACGACCGGTAAGCGGGAATGCAAGCGCAGCCTTCGAATATGACCGATCTCGGCCAGCTGGTCCGTGAGCTGACCAAGGCGCTCGCTGGACAGCATCAATGGATCTCCCCCGGAAAGTATGACTTCGTGTATCTCGGGTCGCGAGCGAATGTAGTCGATGGCCGCTTGCCACCGGTCCGGTCCGGCATGTTCGGCTGCGTAGGGGAATTCCTGGCGAAAGCAGTATCGGCAATGCACCGCGCAGGCTCCGGTGCTGATCAGCAAGACTCGCCCGGCATACTTGTGCAGCAAGCCGCGGGCCTGACGGCTTGCATGATCGCCCACCGGGTCTGATACAAACCCGGCTGTGTCTTCATGTTCGCTTGTCTCCGGCAGCACCTGCAACAGCAGGGGATCCTGTCGGTTTCCAGGTTGCATGCGCCGGGCAAACTCGCGTGGCACCAGCATGGGGAAACGGGGTGCCGGTTCGGCTTTCGAATCGGTGCTTTCCAGACCGAGAAAATCGAACAGTTCGCCAGGCCGGCGAAAAGCCCGGCGAAGAGCTTCACGCCAGGGAGTCGTCTTGGGCTCTAGAGTGCTTCGCGATACAATAGGGGATTGTGTTCGAGTATCGAATTGTCTCATCGCCCGAACGGTTCCAATGGCTGACCAGGGCGATATTGTAAATCGGAGAAATCATGGCGACCTACAGTACCAACGAATTCAAGTCCGGCCTCAAGATCATTCTCGACGGCGCGCCTCACAACATCGTCGAGAACGAGTTTGTCAAGCCGGGCAAGGGCCAGGCCTTCAACCGGGTCAAGGTGCGTAACCTGTTGACCGGCCGGACCATCGAGAAAACCTTCAAGTCCAACGAAACGGTCGAAGCCGCCGATGTGTTCGAGAAGGATCTGCAGTACCTGTACACGGACGGGGAGTTCTGGCATTTCATGGACCAGGAGACCTACGAACAGCTGGCCGCAGGGGAAGCGGCCATCGGTGATGGCGCCCAGTGGCTGAAGGAGGAGGATATCTGCCACGTCACGCTCTGGAACGGCGAGCCGATCACGGTCTTGCCGCCGAGCTTTGTCGAGTTGCAGATCGTCGAAACCGATCCCGGCTTGAGGGGAGATACCTCCGGCAGCGGCGGCAAGCCCGCCAAGCTCGAAACCGGTGCCACGGTTCGGGTGCCCCTGTTCGTGCAGGAAGGCGAGGTGATCCGTGTCGATACCCGCAAGGGCGAGTACGTCTCCCGGGTCAAGGACTGAGCATGAGCGACCGGGCGGTTGCACTATTGCCGGACTGGGTGGTCCCGGTCTGCCCGGAAGGTCGCGTGCTCGAGGCGCATGCGGTAGTTGTCGATCGTGACCGGATCGAAGCGGTCGTGCCGGCGGATCGGCTCGAAAAGAACTTTGCGGGCATCGAAATCCAACGTTTGCGGGATTGTGTGGTGATCCCCGGTCTGATCAATGTCCATACCCATGCCGCCATGAGCCTGATGCGCGGCCTGGCCGATGATCTGCCGCTGATGGAGTGGTTGCAACGACATATCTGGCCAGTCGAGCAGCGCTGGGTGAGTCCGGAGTTCGTGCGCGCCGGATCCGAGCTGGCCATGGTCGAAATGCTGGCTGGCGGTACCACCTGCTTCAACGACCTGTATTTTTTCCCTGACGTCACGGCGGCCACGGCAATACGAGCCGGAATGCGCGCGGTGGTTGGATTGCCGGTCATCAACCTGCCCACGGCCTGGGCAGAGAATGAGGATGAGTATTTCAGCCGGGGCCTGCAGGTTCACCAGGAGCTTCTGGCCGAGCCACTGGTCAGTACGGCCTTCGCGCCGCACGCCCCTTACACGGTCAGTGACCCGGCCTTCGAGCGCATGCGCGAACTGGCCGAGGAAATGGATGTGCCGATTCACCTGCATCTGCTCGAGACGCGTGGTGAAATCGATGACAGCCGCAAGCAGTTCGGCAAGCATCCGCTGGACCGACTTGATGGTCTGGGCCTGCTTGGGCCGCGCCTGCTGGCGGTACACATGACCCAGCTCGATCAGGGTGACATGGATCGAATCGCGCGTGCCGGTGTCAACGTGGCCCATTGCCCGGCCTCGAATCTCAAGCTGGCCAGCGGCATCTGTCCGGTGGCCGAACTGGATCGACGCGACGTCAATGTTGCCATCGGAACCGACGGCGCGGCCAGCAACAATACTCTGGACATGTTCGCCGAGATGCGCCTGGCCGCGCTCCTGGCCAAGGGCGCCAGCGGTGATCCGGAAGCCGTTCCCGCACAGCGGGCCTTGTCCATGGCGACCATCCATGCCGCCCGCGCACTCGGCCTGGAGGAAAAGATCGGTTCGATCGAGGTCGGCAAGCAGGCCGACCTGGTCGCGGTTGATTTGTCGGGTCTGGAGACCCAACCTGTGCATCATGTCATCTCGCAACTGGTCTATGCATGCCATCGAGGCCAGGTCAGCCGCGTTTGGGTGGCCGGGGAGACGGTCTTTGCCGACGGCCGGCCCACCCGCCTGGATCCTGACGCCATCAGCGACCGGGTGCGTCAATGGCAGCGTCGCCTGGCCAGGACCGATGCGGAGGCCAATCCATGACTGAAACAGCAGACCACGATTCAAGCCAACTCAACCTGGACCCAGCCGAGGCCCGGAAATTCAACGCCCAGGCGGCACGCTGGTGGGATCGGGAAGGAGACTTCAAGCCGTTGCATGACATCAACGGTCCAAGAGTCGAGTATATTGCCGAGCGTGCCAACCTGCAGGACAGCCAGGTGGTCGATGTCGGCTGTGGAGGCGGGATTCTCAGTGAGTCCCTGGCGGCCAGGGGCGCCCGGGTGATTGGAATCGATGCCGCCGACAAGGCGCTGGCCGTTGCCCGCATGCATTTGTCCACCAGCGGTCTGGAGGTTGATTATCGACAGATCACGGCCGAGGAGCTGGCGACCGAGCAATCGGAGTGTTTCGATATCGTCTGCTGCCTGGAACTGCTTGAACACGTCCCCGATCCGGCCAGCACCGTAGCTGCCTGTGCCGCACTGTGCCGACCCGGCGGAGATGTCTTTTTCTCCACCATCAATCGCAGTGCACGCTCCTGGGCCATGGCGATTGCCGGGGCCGAATACCTGCTGGGCCTGTTGCCGCGCGGCACGCATCGCTACGATCGCCTGATCCGTCCGGCCGAACTGGCATCAGCCTGTCGCGAATCCGGGCTGGAAGTCAAGGACATCAGCGGCATCAGCTATAACCCCTTTTCGCGCACGGTTCGGATAGGCGGCAAGCCTGCGGTCAACTACCTGCTTCACGCGACTCGATCCTGAATGAATAGAAGGCCCGGCCTGCAAGCGGTGCTGTTCGACCTTGATGGCACCCTGGTTGATACTGCTCCCGACCTGGTGGCTACCTTGCTGCACTTGCGCGATTTGCACGGTCTGGCGCCGATGGATGCCCGAGGGCTCAGGCCATACGCCAGCCGCGGCGCACTGGGCTTGCTGGAGGCCGGCTTCGCCGACCAGCGTCATCTCGACCCGAACGGACTGCGTCAAAAATTCCTTGATCACTATGCCGACAACCTTTGGGTCAACAGTCGTCCTTTCGATGGGATCGAGGGTTTGCTTGAACGGCTCAAGGAGTCCGGGTTGGAGCTGGCCGTAGTCACCAACAAGATGGAGAGCCTGGCCCGTGCGGTGATTGAAAGTGCCGGCTGGCAAGCCCATTTCCCGGTCTTGGTGGCTGGTGATACCACAGCCAGCCCTAAACCTGATCCGGCTCCGGTCATCGAGGCTTGTCGGCAACTGGGCATTGATCCGGGCAGTGCAATGATGGTGGGGGATGACCACAGAGATATCCTGGCCGGGCAAGCGGCCGGCGCATCCACGCTGGTCGCCGGCTGGGGCTATCTGCCGGCCGATGTGAACATTGCGGAGTGGGGCGCTGACGGCGTGATCGCGAGACCTTCCCAACTGGAACAATTTTTGTCTGATTGGAGACGCACTCACTGATGCCTAGCGACTTCCTGCAACGCGTTCTGTTCGAGGATGTCAATGCGCGCGCCGTATTGGTCAGGCTCGACCAGGTACTTGACGAGATCTTTGCCGAAACCACCTATCCTCCAGCCGTTCAGATTCTGCTGGCCGAATCGCTGCTGGTCGTCGCCATGCTGTCTGCGGGCATCAAGTTCGATGGTCGCATCAGCCTGCAACTGCAGTCTTCCGGATCACTTTCATTGTTGATGGCCGATTGCAGTGAGGACGGAGGACTGCGCGGCATTGCCCAGGTGGACGAGCAGGCCGAATTACCGGACTCTCCGCAATTGCTGTTCGCAAGCCTGGCCGGTGAGGCCAACCTGGTACTGATCCTGGAGCCATCTGGTGGCGGTCAGCGCTGGCAGGGCATTGTCCCGCTGGAAGGGGAGGGCTTGAATGAGGCGATCGAGGCCTATTTCCAGCGTTCCGAGCAATTGCCCACGCGGGTGAAGTTGTCCGTAGGTGCCGGGCATGCCAGCGGGCTGATGATCCAGCAAATGCCAGGCCAGAGTGATGACCCGGATGGCTGGAATCGACTCGAACACCTGATGGCCACCGTGCATGTCGACGAGTTGCTCGAGCCGGATATGGAGCGCTTGCTGGAGAAACTGTTTCACCAGGAAACCCGACGCGTGTTTCCGGCGCGTGAGCTCAGATTCGATTGTCCGTGCACGCGTGAGCGTGTGCTTGGCGTACTGCAGGGGCTGGGCGCCGATGAGCTTCAGGACATGGCCAGTCAGCAGGAGGTCGTCGAAGTTCGCTGCCAGTTCTGCAACCGCGCCTACCAGTTCGACCAGTTCGACCTCAACGCCATTATCCAGTCTGGTGACGAGGGCGGGCCGACCGTGCACTGATGGCCGGGTCCCTGAACTGGTGCCGACAGCGCCTGCTGGTGGCCGGAAACCCCTTGACGGCGACCCTGCCGTTCGTCGAGCCGGACCATCGCGATGCCATTGTGGCCCTGCGTTGCCTGATTTCGGAAATCGCGGCTGGCGCCGGGGGGGTCAGCGAGCCTGAGGTGGGACTGGCCAAGCTGGAATGGTGGCGAGGTGCATTACGTGAAGACAATCCGCACCCGGCTGTCATGGCGTTTCGTGATACCGGCGTCTCGCAGCGATTGCCGGCTACTGAATTCGACCCGTTGATCGAAGCGGTTGTCGAGTTGCTTGAAAACCCGCGTTTCGAAAGCACCGATTCTGCCTGGCAGTTCTGCGAGCGCCTGGGGGGACAGGCCAGCACGCTGGAAGCCCGCTTGCTGGACGAGGAGGCTGCCAGTGCCACCGCTTTCAGCCAGACCGGCGCGGCCGCTTACCTGATTCGCATTGTTCGTGACCTGGCAGTGGATGCCCGCTCCAATCGCTGGCTGGTGCCACTGGATTTGCAGGCCGATTTCCAGGTCTCGCGTCAGGATGCCATGGGCGAGACGGCGGGGCCGAGCTTTGATGGGCTGGTGCGTGCCATGCTCAGTCAAGCGCTGAAGCGAGGGCAGTCAGCGGTCGAGGAGTTGCGGTCGGACCAGGCCTGGCGTCACCGCAATCTGCTCATGCACTGGGCTCTGGATCGTCGCCTGGCTGGTGTTCTGGCCCGTCGACCGCAACGCATTCTTCAGCGCCGCGTCCTGCCCGGCCATGCCGGAAATGTCTGGTGTGCCTGGCGTCAGGCGCGTCGTCTGCGACGAAACCTCAAAGCCTGACGCCGACTCCCACGCTGAAACGAGTACGGCTCTGCCACTGTTCGGGGTTGGCCGGCCATAGGTGAATGCGCTCGGCATGCAGAATCGGATGCGCGCGGAAGTACTCGCCCACGGCACGTTGTTCCAGCTCTCCAACAATCCCCAGCACAGTCACGTAGCGTCCGGGGGCATACTGAACCGGTTCAAGAAATCCCGGCTCGGTGACGATGAACCGAACCCCGGGCTCGGAGCGCAGTCGCGGACGATCACCACGGTCCAGCGGATAGCTGACCACCGTCAGTTCAGTGGTATCGGCCAGGTTCTCGATGGCTACGATACGCCCGCCCCAGACCACGCGTTTTCCCTGATGACCTTCCTCGGCCAATACATGCGCCGGTCCCACCGCCGCCACCTCGACTCCCGCATCAACCACCGGCGAGCGCGCACACCCAGCTATGACTGGAGCGATCAGCAGGCAGGAAACTAAAGCCCACCTCCAGTTCTGCGGATGGCAAGTTCCGGAAACCGGAAACCGGAAACCGGACAACCGATCAATCTGCACTAATCACCCCCGGACCCTTGCCGGCCGTCTTTTCATACACGCCCTTTCCGATCTTCTTGTACTGGGTAAAACCGGCCTTCTCGATGCTGGATTCCTTGAGCTTGTGGGCCTGCCCGCTGACCACATTGGGCGAGGAAATCAGTTGCCGGACCGGACCGCCGCATTCCGGGCAACACTCAAGCCGCGGATCGGAAAGTTTCTGCAATACGGTAAAGCGATCGCCACAGTGAGGACAATCGCTCTGTTCGGTGGTGGTGTATTCGTAAAACGGCACGCCGTGCAGGCTCCGGTTCCGATGAAAGGGTTCATGTTAGCGCACTCGAATCGATGAATCTGCGACAATGCCGATTGGATCCACTCAGGCGGGCATGAATTCCCGATGAACAAATCTTTGCAGCCGGTCTGGTTGATTACCGGCGCTGCCGGCGCACTGGGCCAGGCCCTGGTGGAACAGGTTCTGGCCGATTCGGCTGAATGCATTGCTCTGGATCGTGATGAACGTTCGCTCAATGCAATGCACGATCGGCTGCTGGATAAAACCGGTCGAGCCCCATTGTTGCTGCCCCTGGATCTGGTCGGCGCCAGCCCAGATGACTACGATGAGCTGGCCTCGACCGTCGAAGTCGAGTTCGGGCGACTCGACGTGATGATCCACAATGCAGCCAGCCTGACAGCTTTGCGGCCGATCGAGCATCAGTTGCCGGACGAGTGGATGAAGATCCTGCAGACGGGTCTGACCGGGCCCTGGTTATTGACCCGCGCCATGTTGCCCTTGATGCGAAAGGCCAAGGATGCCAGGCTGGTGTTTGTCAGCGATCGGCACTGCCTGGACAAGCCGGCCAACTGGGGTGCCTACGGCTTGTCACAGGCCGGCCGGGAATGGCTGGCCA
>SL_3KL_010_SEDDRAFT_10004095_pt1 | contig 13206 bp, 7 predicted proteins | sample SodLakKL_010_SED_2_FD_10381 | JGI IMG/M metagenome (IMG submission 10381)
CAACCAAACCAACCAAACCAACAAACCGACAAACCAACAAACGAACAAACCAAAAACCAACAAACCGACTTCCCGTTCACCACCCATTGACGGCCCACCCGGACAATGCCGGACATGAGTGGAAAGCCCTGGACAAGATTGGTATTCATCGTGGTCGCGGCAATGCTTGTTGCCGTCGGCTGCCTGGCGCGCGGAGGATCCATGAGCGACAGCACTATTGAACCCTATGATCAGGCGCTAGAGCGATTCCCGGGCGAAGTGGGTGGCATCGAGCACGGACTGGCCGCCTTCAATGAAGCTTTCGGGAACCTGGCTGACCCACGGGTTGGCGAGCGCATGCAGGCCCTTTACGCCGAATCCATGTACTTCAACGACACGCTCAAGACATTCGAGCAGCGTGACGATCTCGTCAACTACATGGAAAAGACCGGCGCCAACCTTGACAGCAGCACGGTCGAAATCCAGCAGATCTTGCGTGACGGTCCCGATGTATTCGTACGCTGGACGATGGAATTCCAGACCCGTGCCGCCGGCCGCGACATCCACTCACGATCAATCGGCATGACTCATTTGCGTTTCAACGAGCAAGGCCAGGTCGTGTTGCACCAGGACTTCTGGGACAGCGGCCATGGTCTGTATGCTCACCTTCCGGTTGTCGGTTTCATGGTCCGCCGGGTTCATGACCGGCTGTGAAGAACCAGATGCAAAAAATCGGCTGCGTGGTCGGGCTTGTGGCCCTTTTGCTCACGAGTCCCACGGCAGACGCTGCCCCTGAACCCCAACTGTGCGCCGAGCTGGAATTGCGTGCTGCACTGCTGTTTCGGGTTGGAACCGCTTCACTCTACCTTCCCGACTGCGCACGCGCCGAAGACCAGGTCATTGATCGGGTTCCCAAGCAGTTCTCTCTGGAGCTGGCGCGCTCGCTTGCCGGTGATGACTTGATTGAATCGGCCGTTGAGACCCTGCGCAAGAATCTTGAATTGGCCGATGGCGCCGCATTGCCCGAACCCCTGGATTGTCTGGCCAGGGCGTATATCGATGTCGAAGCCGGCGACCGCTATGATGTCATCTATGATCCCGAAGATGGTCTGGCGCTCTATCTCAATAATGAGCCCCTGAAGTATTGCCCGGATGATGGCCGGGCGGAACTCTACTTTCTGATCTGGTTCGGGGAGGAACCGTTTCATCGACGCATGCGTGACGAGTTGCTGAAACGATCGCAAACGGGCAGATCCTGAACTCCATCTGCAGCGAAATCAGCCATCTCTTGATTCGCCTCAAATGGCAGCCACTCAAAACGGCTACCATGCACTTCAATGCTTTCGCGTTCACGGGAGGTCAGCAGCATGGAATTTCAGCATACTTCGATCGTGATTGCCGTCGATGATGCCGGCAGCGCCGGGCGAGCCCTGGACTATGGACTGGAAATGGCCGAGGCATTGCAATTGCCGGTGCGAATCATCCATGTGGCCATGCCCAGGGATACCCACCGGACTGATTACCAACAGCTCGATCTTGACCACGTCAGCAAGGCGGCCGACGGTATGCCGGAATTCGAGCTCGGCGCAGCTCTGCTCGACCGGGCGATGGAAAGAGCCGGAGAACGCCAGATTGAAATGGAGCCGGTGCTCCTGATTGGCGATCCCACCGACTCCCTGCTCAGGTTTCTCGACGAATGCGACAAGCCCATGCTGTTCGTCGGCCGTCGCGGTCAAAGCCGCCTGCGCGATTTGATTCTCGGCAGCGTCAGCGACAAGCTCGTGCGCCACGCCAAGTGCCCGGTGTTCGTGATTTCCTGAAAAACGGTATCTCGCGCTGAGACGCTGAGGCCCTGCGTCTCTCATCGAACAGATTCCATCGTCTGGCCTGAGCAGTAAAAAATTTCCTCGCGCGGAGAGGCAGAGACGCAGAGTAAAAAGATTGCTTCAGCTTACTAAATTCATTTTTCTCTGCGTCTCTGCGTCTCTGCGCGAGTGAGCTTTTTTCTGTTTGCCTCGCGACAGCAGGCCCGAAACCGGGACTGAAGACTCTGCGCGAAATACGAAAAAGGCGACCCCGCTACGGCAGTTCAATGGGTTGGTTAGTGCCCATGCCGGGGCCGAGGATCAGGGCATTTTCAAGCACCCGCATGGCACCGAGCTGGGCGGCGCGGAAGGCCGGGGGATGGGCGAACAGGATGACCTGGCCGCGCCCGACTGACTCACGTGTCACGTAGGCCGCCGAAGCGATGCGTTCGCGTGCCTCCGGCCACAACAAACCTCCGGCGCGCACCCTCAGCTCCTGGCCGTCCGGAACCGGCGCCCAGCCCACCAGCCCGGCCTCGTTGTTTTCAGCCTCGCTGTACACACCGATCCGGAAAGGCGTTTCCACCGGCAGTTTCGACATCATGATTGGCGAATTGGAAAACAACGCAGTCAGGAACTCCTGTCCACCGGCATTGAGCCAGTGGTCGCTGTCGGCGCGCATACCGAGCAGCGCCCCGGACGGCATGAACAGATCCTGCCATTGATCGCGACGCTTTCGCTCGTCGGCTGCCGGCAGTGCGGGCCCATCACTCCACGGCCAGTCAACCTCACCTTCAGCCGTGTGCGCCCAGATCGCATCGCGTGACGGCAAGGGTTGCTCGGCTGCCAGCCATTCGCGATGAATGGCGTCCTGGTAGCTCTCCAGACCCTCGTCGAGGACGGCTTCGAGCAGGCGCGTCGACACCATGGGTTCTTCCGTGCTCAGAATGGCGCGAGCAGAGCCGCCAACGGCAACCAGGGTGCCGCCGGCGCGAACCCAGTCTTCCAACTGATTCATCAGTGCATCCGGTGGCTGTGACCTGCCCCAGCGGTCCGGCAGGTAGATGACGTTGTAGCGACGCAGATCCATGTTGCCGGCCCGGTTTTCATCCAGGTGGCTATGGCGAATGCCGATGCGGTGATCGAGCATGTACCACACGGCGCCGAAATCCAGCATGTTGTTGGCGCCTCGGCTGACCAGCGCGATTCTGGGCTGGCTCAGCACCCGCCATTCACGACCGCCCAGATCGGCCAGGTCACCCGGCGCGCGGCCGTGCGAAACGGCATTGACCTCCACACCCAGTTCGCCGGCGGCCTGCTCGACGACCTGCTTCCAGTCTTCGTGATCCCGGTTGTCGTCCCGGGTGATGGCGATCGAGCCGACCGGCAGATCGACGCCATCCAGGGCAGAGGCCTTGCGGCTGGCCCGGACTTCCAAGCCACGCTCTAGCAGACGCGCGGCCAGCGCCACCGCGCGGTCGTCAGCCCCGGAAACCACCAGCGCGATTGAGCTGGCTTGTTCGGGAAAGCGGTGGTCAGTGGCCAGGGCCTTATCCAGGTCCACCGGTTCCAGGTTATCTTCAAGGTACTCGGGCACCGTCATGGCCTTGAGTCCGAACATCATCGGGATGTTCCAGCCGGTGGTGTCATAGATGGTGCTACGGCCCTCCTTGAGCAATCGCTTGCGCTCGGCACGCAGAGCCGAGCGCGACATTTGCGGATCGAATTCGAACATCGCGGCAATCAGCCGCGCCTCGGGCTGACGGTTGCGCAATACCAGGGTGCCGGCCGGCAACTCGACGACTTCAAGTTCGCGCCCCAGAAGGTCGATGGCGGTATCCACCCGCTTGCGCGAGCTCACCTGGTGTGCCTCGAATCCCTGGATGCGAAGCAATTCCTTCAAGTCAGCCATACGTCCATGATTGGCCGAGGGCAAGAACACGAAACTGCGCTCGGCATAGGGACTGTCTGCCGACACCGAGCGAGCCCGGTCGTTGGCAAAGGCGGTCAACATCTCGACCCGTTCCCGGCGCAACGTCTCCAGGTTGGCAAAGCTGGCCAGCATCTGGTGGTGAACCGACTGGCGGTAGCTGATCAGGTGAGTGTCGCGTTGCACACCGTCCTCGGCGATGCGCGCCTGCTCGTAAAGAATGCCCTGGGCGCCGCGCAGGCTGGCCCAGGCATCGGTGTAGCCGGGATACCAATCCTCGTGCCACTCCCCCGAATAATAGGGATACCCGAATTCATCAAAGGCTCGCGCCATGTCGTCGGCAAACACATCGCCCATGGCGCGCCGGTATGGCGGCAGGTGCGGATTATGCGGCTCGCGTGCCGGCGAGAACAGATAACTATCCTGGGCGCCCATTTCATGGGCATCGACAAACAGCATGGGCCGCCAGTCGACGATATGCGGCATACGCCCGCGGGTTTCCGGATGGCGGGCGTAGATCCAGTCACGGTTAAGGTCGAACAGATAATGATTGCCGCGCCCGTAAGGCCAGTAACCGCTGTGAACCAGTGACTGATCATCGACGTTGGGCTGAGCGCCACGAGTCTGGACAACGGCATTGACGAAGCGCTCGCGCCCATCCGGGTTCATGTTCGGATCAATGATCACGATCAATTCATCGAGCAATGCGGCCGTGGCCTCGGAACGGTCAGCGGCCAGGTGATACATCACCGCCAGCGCCGCATCGGCGCCGGAGCTTTCATTGCCATGAATGGAATATGCCATCCAGGCCACCGCCGGCAATTTCTCGATCAGACGGTTGCGCTGACGACTGGACAGGCCTCTGGAATCAGCCAAACGGGCCATGCCTTCCCGGACCTCATCGGAGCGGTCCAGGTTGTCCGGTGTACCAATCACCAGGTAAACCAATGGCCGGTCTTCGAAGCTGCGGCCATATTCGACCAGCTCAACGCGCTCGGACTCGTCTGCCAGCAACCGTGAGTAAGCGTCGATCTGTGCCGAGGTTGCGGTTCGCTGACCAATCGGAAAACCGAGAAAATCATCCGGTGTGGTCAGGTCTGGGTCGTGGTCCGCGCCGGACGGAAAGATTTCAATGCCGTATTCCAGGTCAGCCAGCGGTGAAGGTGTGGGCTGCGGATATGGCGTCTGGGCCATTGCCGCAAGCGGCAGCAACAACAAGGGAATCAGAAATTTCATGGTCCTGGGTTCATTCTTCATCAGGCTGCCATCCTTCCCAGTCAAATCGTGAGTATCGGGCCAGCTCTTCCGGTTCCAGCTTCTGCTCCAGGCGCCGGCTGCCGATGATCCAGGTCGGATAGTTGCTGATTTCCTCGGCTGCGCACTCGAACGCCAGACCGCCACCACGCCCCTGGGGGGTGCATTCAACGTAAGGCAGGCGGTCGTAAGAAGGCCCGAACATGCGGTTCTGCTCTTGGCAGCTGGGGCACCAGGATGCGCCGTAGTAGACCGCACCGGTGCGATCCAGGTGCTCGGCCAGTGCTCTCAAACGCGGGTCCTCGGGAGGCTGGAACCAGCCGGCATAAAAGGCGTGCAAGGCCACCAGCACAACAGCTACCAGCGCCCCCTGGCCGGCCAGAAAACCGGCCCAGGGCATGCCCGGTGCGGACTCCGGTCGCTTGAAGGTCAACACCACGAATATGATCGTGATGATGGCCAGCGAGGCCAGACACCAACCGCAGTATGCCTGCAACTCGAGTGCCCCGACGGCGGTCAGATAGGCACTGAAGATCATGCCGAAAAAGCTCAGCACCCAGAGGCGCTGCCAACGCTTCAAGCGTGGCCGGCCCAGTCCGGCAATCAGGGCGATCAACAGGTACAGCCCGAAACCCCAAAGGGCGACCGGAAGGCCGAGCAGGATCGACCAGTGACTTTGCTGAATGATGTCGCAGGCAGACCCTTCGGCACAGCCGATCGGTGTAGCCCCGAACAAATTGCTGAAGCTCAGATAGGCGGTCACCAGCATGCCAAGGACGGCCAGGATCACAATGGGCCAATCCGGCGAATACTGCCTCCGAGGGCGGCTCGCCGGGGCGGACTGGCGGGATTTTCCGCTCTTTTTTCTACGTGCCAATGGATTTTCCTTGGTTTTTCAAGACTGAGAGGACAGTTCGGCCCGGGCAGTATATACCGAAGATTTCTCGCCTTTCGGATTGATCAAATAGTCGAATTAGAATTCCGACTCTAGTCACTCCCGTGTATGCTTGAACATGCCCGTTCGTCATACATCCAATGGTTCGAGCAGACGATTGAAAACACTGCATCATCCCGATTTCGAACGCGATTCCTGTGGTTTCGGCCTGGTTGCCCAACTGGATGATCAGCCGGCCCACCAGATCGTGCACGATGCTCTTGACGCTCTCCGGCGCCTGACCCACCGTGGTGCGGTGGCGCCGGACGGCAAGACCGGGGACGGCTGCGGCATACTGCTCAAGCTACCCGAGCAATTTCTGCGCCAGGCGGCCGAAAAAGCCGACATCGAACTGGGCGAGCGCTTCACCGCCGGCATGGTGTTTCTCAGTCCCGATGCCGATCGTGCGGCGACCCAGCGCGAACTATTGCAACGCCACCTCGAGGCCCAAGGGCTGGACGTGGCCGGCTGGCGCGAGGTTCCGGTCAACCCTGAAGCCTGCGGCCAGCGGGCGCTGGACACCCAACCGCGCATCGAGCAGGTGTTCGTCAATGCCGCCAGCCACATGGACCCGACCAGCTATCAGCGCGCGCTCTACCTGGCCCGGCGCCTGTGCGAAGTCGAAGCTGGAAGCGAATCCGATCTCTACATCGCCAGCCTCTCGGAATCCACGATCAGCTACAAGGGCATGGTCATGCCCGAGTATCTGGCGACCTTCTACCCCGACCTGGCCGATCCCGCGCTGAAAGTCTCCGCAGTGATCTTTCACCAGCGTTTTTCGACCAATACCCTGCCGCGCTGGGACCTGGCCCAACCTTTTCGCATGCTGGCCCATAACGGCGAGATCAACACCATTCGCGGCAATCGCAACTGGACACGGGCACGCCGAAAACTGCTGGCCTCGCCGATGCTGTCGCGACTGGGTGAAATCGATCCGCCGGTCGGCATGCATGGCTCGGATTCCTCGACCCTGGACAACATGCTGGAGCTGCTGGTCACCGGTGGCATGCCGCTGCCCCAGGCGGTCAGGATCCTGATCCCGCCGGCCTGGCAGACCGCCGACAATCTGGACGGCGACTTGCGTGCCTTCTTCGAGTTCTTCGCCTTTCACCAGGAAGCCTGGGACGGGCCGGCCGGGCTGGTGATGTGCGATGGCCGCTTTGCCGTGTGTGCGCTGGACCGTAATGGTTTGAGACCGGCGCGCTGGACACTGACCGAGGATCGCAAACTGATCGTGGCTTCCGAGACCGGCGTGGTCGATGTCGACCCGGCCCGGGTCGAGCAGCGCGGGCGTCTCGGTCCGGGGCAATTGCTGGTCGCCGACCTGTCCACCGGTCGACTGCTGGATACCGAACAGGTTGATAACGCCCTGAAAAACCTGCATCCGTGGCAGGACTGGCTCAAATCCGGGGTCAAATATCTGGATTCAGAGCTTGTCGATGTGCACATGGCTGCCGAACCCTTCGATGCCGAAACCCTGGCGACCTACCAGAAGATGTTCAACCTGTCGCGTGAAGAGCGCCGGGAAGTCATCCAGGTGCTGGCCGAAACCCAGGCCGAGGCAGTCGGATCCATGGGCGATGACACACCCATGCCGGTATTGTCGACACGGGTTCGTTCACTGTTCGACTGTTGCCGCCAGCAATTTGCCCAGGTCACCAATCCGCCGATTGACTCGTTGCGCGAGCGAATCGTGATGTCACTCGAGACCGGCGTCGGTCGCAAAGGTAATATCTTTCGGCCGGGCCCGGACTTGGCTGAACGGGTGGTGCTCAATTCTCCGGTGCTCAGCCAGCGCAAGTTGCGCCAGTTGATCAACTCGCCTCAGCTCGGGGTGCCATCGGCCTTCATCGATCTCAATTTTCCGGAATCCACATCACTGGACCAGGCCCTGACCGATCTGTGTGCCCAGGCCGAGGCGGCCGTCGGTGAAGGCAAGCTGGTGCTGCTGATATCCGATCGTTACCTGAAAGAAGGCCACCTGCCGGTGCACGCCCTGCTGGCCACCGGGGCCATTCATCACCATCTGCTCGAAACCGGTCAACGGCCGCTGTGCAATCTGATCATCGAGACCGGAACGGCCCGCGACCCGCATCACTTTGCCTGCCTGATCGGCTTTGGCGCCACGGCCGTCTATCCCTACCTGGTTTACCAGACCCTGCAGGCCATGGTCGCATCCGGCGAAATCGATGATCCGGCCGACCGCGCGTTGCAACTGGGAAGAGCCTATCGGCGCGGTATCCGCAAGGGTCTGTTCAAGATCCTGTCCAAGATGGGTATTTCCACCGTCGGCGCCTACCGGGGCGCCCAGTTGTTCGAAATCGTCGGTCTGGCCGACGAAGTGGTACAGCGCTGCTTCCCGGGTGCCATCAGTCGCATCCAGGGCGCTGATTTTGCCGACTTGCACCATGATCAGAAGGCTCTGGCACGCTGGGCCTGGAACCGCCAGGTGCCCATCGAGCATGGCGGTTTGTACCGCTACGTGCACGGCGGGGAATACCATGCCTACAACCCGGACGTGGTCACGACCCTGCAGAAGGCTGTTCAGACCGGCAGCTATGAGACTTACCTGAAGTTTGCAACACTGGTCAATGAGCGCGAGCCGGCCATGCTCAGGGACCTGCTCGAGCCGGTTCTTGCAGACCAGGCGCTGAAAATCGACCAGGTCGAGCCCATCGAGGATATCCTGCCACGCTTTGACTCGGCCGGCATGTCACTGGGCGCGCTGTCGCCGGAGGCCCACGAGGCACTGGCCGTGGCCATGAATCGTCTCGGCGGGCGTTCCAATTCCGGCGAGGGCGGCGAGGACCCGGCTCGCTACGGCACCGAAAAAACTTCGAAGATCAAGCAGGTGGCCTCCGGGCGCTTTGGCGTCACTCCGGAATACCTGGTCAATGCCGAGGTCATACAGATCAAGATCGCGCAGGGCGCCAAGCCCGGCGAAGGCGGCCAGTTGCCGGGCCACAAGGTCAACAAGCTGATCGCCCGCCTGCGCTTCGCCAGCCCGGGGGTGGGCCTGATTTCGCCACCACCGCACCACGATATCTACTCGATCGAGGATCTGGCCCAATTGATCTACGATCTCAAGGAGGTCAACCCCAGGGCACTGGTCTCGGTCAAGCTGGTCGCCGAGCCAGGCATTGGCACGATTGCCGCCGGGGTGGTCAAGGCCTATGCCGACCTGATCACCATCTCCGGGTACGACGGTGGCACCGGGGCCAGCCCGCTGACTTCGGTCAAGTATGCCGGCGCGCCCTGGGAACTGGGCGTCAGCGAAGTCCGCCAGGTGCTGATCGCCAATGACCTGCGCGGCCAGGTGCGCCTGCAGGCCGACGGTGGTCTCAAGACCGGGCTGGATGTCATCAAGGCCGCCATTCTCGGTGCCGAAAGCTTCGGATTCGGTACCGCCCCGATGATCGCACTGGGTTGCAAGTACCTGCGTATCTGCCATCTGAACAATTGCGCCACCGGCGTGGCCACCCAGAACGACATCCTGCGCAGCAAGCATTTCATCGGCCTGCCCGAAATGGTGATGCATTATTTCCGGTTTGTCGCCACCGAGACCCGCGAATGGCTTGCGCGACTTGGGGTGAAACGCATCGAAGACCTGATCGGTCGCACCGAGTATCTCAAACGCATCGAAGGCCTGACCGAGCGGCAGAACAAGCTCGACCTGGAACCTTTGCTGGCGCAGGAAGGCCTGGCCGATGACACCACCCGCTTCTGCATCACCGAGCGCAATCCGCCGCATGACCGCGGCGAGATGGCCGAGAAGATTCATCACGCGGTAATCGAGACGGTGGAACAACGCAGCGGGGGTTACTTCGCCTGGTCCATCCGCAACCATGACCGCTCCATCGGGGCGCGCTTGTCCGGCGAGATCGCCCGCCGCTGGGGCAACCAGGGCATGGCCGAACACCCGCTGGAGATCGAACTGACCGGAACAGCCGGGCAAAGCTTCGGCGCGTTCAACGCGGGTGGATTGCACCTGAAGCTCAATGGTGAGGCCAATGACTATGTCGGCAAGGGCATGGCCGGCGGCCGTATCGTCCTCAAGGCGCCCTCTTCGGCTAAATATGATCCGGCAATCACACCCATCATGGGCAATACCTGCCTGTACGGGGCCACGGGTGGCCACCTGTTTGCCGCCGGCACCGCCGGCGAGCGCTTTGCAGTTCGCAACAGCGGCGCCATCGCAGTGGTCGAAGGCGCCGGCGACCATGCTTGTGAGTACATGACCGGTGGCGTGGTGGTGATTCTCGGCCAGACCGGAATCAACTTCGGCGCCGGCATGACCGGCGGGTTCGCCTATGTGCTCGATAGCGATCGCGGATTCGTCGATCGCTACAACCATGAACTGATCGACATTCACCATATCGAGATGGACAACATGGAAAACCACGTCCATCACCTGCGAGGGCTGATCGAACAGCACCTGGAGATGACCGGCAGTGAGCACGCCAAAGGCGTCCTGGAGAATTTCCGTCGCCTGCTGCCCAAGTTCTGGCTGGTCAAGCCCAAGGCGGCCGATCTGGATGGGCTGATCACGGCCCTGCGGGAGGCAGCGTAATGTCCAGCCCCAATCCCCTGCATTTTCTCGAGAGCCCGCGCAAGGACCCGGAGGTGGTGCCGGTCAAGATTCGGGTGCGCGAATGGAACGAGATCTATGGCGACTACCAGGCCGATTCGGCGGCCGATCAGTCAGCACGCTGCATCAACTGCGGCAACCCGTACTGCGAATGGGACTGTCCGGTCCACAACTTCATTCCCGACTGGTTACGCCTGGTTCGCCAGGGCCGGCTGTTCGAGGCCGCCGAGCTGTCCCACCAGACCAATTCGCTGCCGGAAATCTGCGGACGCATTTGCCCCCAGGATCGTCTGTGCGAGGGCGCTTGCACCCTCAATGACGGCCTCGGCGCGGTCACCATCGGTTCGGTCGAGAAATACATCACCGATGAAGCCGTGCGCCAGGGCTGGCGCCCGGACCTGTCCGGAGTCAAGCCGACCGGCAAACGCGTGGCGATCATCGGCGCGGGGCCGGCCGGGCTGGGCGCGGCCGACATCCTGGTGCGAAACGGGGTCGAGGCCCATGTCTTTGACAAGTATCCGCGCATCGGTGGGCTGCTGACCTACGGCATCCCGCCATTCAAGCTGGAAAAGCAGGTGGTCGAGACCCGCCGCGAACTGATGGAAGGCATGGGCGTGAAGTTTCATCTCGGCACCGAGATCGGCCGCGACCTGGCGTTCGAGCAACTGGTCAACGACTACGACGGCGTGTTTCTGGGCATGGGCACCTATCAATACGTCAAGGGCAACTTCCCGGGCGAGGACAAGTCCGGCGTGGTTGAAGCCCTGCCCTACCTGATCGGCAATATCAATCATGTTCTCAAGGAGCCGCGCCCGGGCTTCGATTACATCAACCTGCAGGGTAGACGGGTGGTCGTGCTGGGCGGCGGAGATACCGCCATGGACTGCGTTCGCACCGCCATTCGCCAGGGCGCTTTCTCGGTCACCTGCGTCTACCGCCGCGACGAGGACAACATGCCCGGTAGCCGACGCGAAGTCCAGAATGCCAAGGAAGAAGGCGTGGAATTCCTGTTCAATCGCCAGCCAATCGAAATCATCGGCAATGAGCAGGTCGAGGGCATTCGCCTGGTCGAGACCCGGCTGGGCGAGCCCGATGAGAAAGGTCGCCGGCGCCCCGAGCCGGTGCCGGATTCCGAACAGACCCTGCCGGCCGACGCCGTCATCATCGCCTTCGGTTTCCGCCCCAATCCTCCGCAATGGCTGCTCGATGCCGGCATCGAGACCCATGAGGATGGCCGCCTGGTCGTGGGCGGCGACGGGCGAGCGACTTTTCAAACCAGCGCGGACAAGGTCTTTGCCGGAGGCGACATGGTGCGCGGCGCCGATCTGGTGGTGACTGCCGTGTTCGAGGGTCGCGAGGCGGCCAAGAGCTTGCTCAAAACTCTGTAGCCTGAGTCAGATCTGGCCACTGCTCTATACTGCGGGCATGGCCAGACTCTGCCGCTCCCGACCATGAACGCGATCGCATTGATGCTGATCGGACTGGGCGCGTTTGCGCTCGGTTACCTGTTTTATTCGCGCTTTATCGCTGCGCACATTTACGCGCTTGATGACAGTCGACCCACGCCGGCCCATGAGCTGGCCGACGGGGTCGACTACGTGGCCACCAATCGATTCGTGCTGTGGGGCCATCATTTCACCTCGGTGGCCGGGGCCGCACCCATTGTCGGGCCGGCCATAGCGGTCATCTGGGGCTGGTTGCCGGCCTTCATCTGGGTGGTGGTGGGCACGATCTTCATCGCCGGGGTGCATGATTTCGGCGCCATCTGGGCGAGCATCCGCAACAAGGCCCGTTCGGTCGGCGCGCTGACCGGATCATTGGTCGGGCGTCGCGCGCAAAGCCTGTTCATGATCGTCATCTTTCTGTTGTTGTTGATGGTCAATGCGGTCTTTGCTGTGGTCATTGCCGGCTTGTTTGTCAGTTTTCCCGAAAGCGTGATCCCGGCCTGGAGCGCCATTGTCGTCGCCCTGATACTCGGTCAACTGATTTACCGGCGACTGATCGGGCTGACGCTGTTGTCCATCATCGGTGTGGCCGTGCTTTACCTGATGATCTGGGTCGGGCAGTTCGTTCCGGTCGCCCTGCCCGATCAGGCCGTGGGGCTGGGCGCCAATGCACAGTGGATCGTCATCCTGTTCGTCTATGCCGCCATCGCCTCGCTGTTACCGGTTTGGGTGTTGTTGCAACCGCGTGACTACATCAATGGTTTGCAACTGTTCATTGGCCTGGGATTGATCTTCGCCGCCGTACTTGTGGCCAACCCGCAGGTGGTTGCCCCGGCCATCAACCCGAACGTCCCGCCAGGCACCCCACCGCTGATTCCGCTGTTGTTCGTCACTATTGCCTGCGGCGCGATATCCGGTTTTCACGGACTGGTGTCCTCGGGCACCACCTCCAAGCAGCTCGATCGTGAAAGCGATGCCCGCTTCGTCGGTTATTTCGGTGCGGTCGGCGAAGGGTCACTGGCGCTGGCGGCAATCATCGCCACCACCGCCGGTTTCGCCACCCTGGGCGAATGGGAGGCCTTGTATACCGCTTTCGGTAGCGGCGGGGTCAATGCCTTCGTCGAGGGCGGCGCCACCATCATGCAGTCCGGCTACGGGCTGCCCATGGCAGTCGGCACCACCCTGCTGGCGGTCATGGCGGTGCTGTTTGCCGCCACCACCATGGATACCGGCATCCGCCTGCAACGCTACATCATCCAGGAATGGGGTCA
>SL_3KL_010_SEDDRAFT_10004098_pt1 | contig 13201 bp, 13 predicted proteins | sample SodLakKL_010_SED_2_FD_10381 | JGI IMG/M metagenome (IMG submission 10381)
TCCGGAAACTCGGAGCGAAAGCTGGTCTGGAATCACTGAAGGTCTGGACTGATCCGGACGAATTGTTCAGTATGCATTGGTTGGAGACGGGTGACGGAAGACGGGAGAGGGAAAGAAAGACCAGACTTGTCCCTCTCCCGTATCTTCTTCCCCCCTTTCACCTTTTACCTCTTTATCCAGCCGTCGGTGGCGGCAGCGGCTCGGCACCGCGGCCGGATCTCAGGCGCAGGGCATTGCGGTAGCACTGGGCGGCGGCTTCCAGCTTCCCGGCATGATCGAGCACCCGGCCCAGTGCGGCGTATCCTTCACTGCCCGGCTGTTTGCGCACGGCCTCCTCCAGGCATGAACGCGCCTTGTCATATTGCCGATCGTCGAGGTAGAGCAGGCCCAGGGACAGCAACAGCCCGCCATGCCCGGGTTGTTCTTCCAGCCAGCGCTCGAGATGGGCGATACGTTCGGCCCGTCCGTCTTCGCCCACATCCGCGTAGGCCCGCAGAAGTTCATCATCCAGTTCCCGGCGCAGATAACCGGCAAGAACGCGACCGGCCTGGCCGGTCGCACCCAGTTCCGACGAGCGCCGGGCGTAGGCCAGCACCACGTCGCGGCGGCGCTGATACTTGCGCCCCAGTTCCTTCCAGCAACGTTCCAGACCGTCTGCATCCGGGCAGGCCTCGAGTTCGCGGCTACCGGCCAGGGCCGCCAGATCCTCGGCGCGCTTCTGGTCGACCACGCCGGCACGGCGCAGGGACGGGGTCAGCAGGCGAATATCGCGCCAGCGTCCCAGATCCTGGTAGCTCTCCATCAGCAGGCGCAGCACTCCGGTATGCCGGGGCTTGCGCAAGTGCAGTGCCTCGAGCACAGGCACGGCCTCCTCGATACGCCCCTCCCCGATCAGCAAACGCGCACGCGCGAGACCGGTGACGAAATGACGCCGCCCGAAGCGGGTATCGGCCAGTGCCAGCATACGATCTCGCGAGTCACGGTCACCCCGCCCCTGGGCCGCGCGTGCTGCTGCCAGGTATCCAACCGTCGAGCCCCGATATCGCAACGATTTCTGCAGCGAACGCTCTGCCTGTTGCCAATCGCCCTCGGTCAAGGCCAGAAAACCGTTCTCCAGTTGACGTCGAGATCGCAGTTCGCGTGCCCGCCTGATGGCCCTTGAGGGCAAGCGAAGCAGCAGGCTGACAAGGGAAAAGGCAATCCATGCCAGCAGCACCGCACCGACCAGCGCCAGCATGGACATCTCGATTCGCCACTGGCCGATATCGATGATGACATGGCCCGGGTCCTCGAGCAGACGTGGTGCGACAAAAGCGGCGGCCACCAGCCCCGCGGCAACCAGAACGATGAGCAGCAGGCGCTTCACGAATCTTCCAGCAATCGCTGAATCTCGTCCAGCGAACCACCCAGACTTGGCAGTTCAGCCGGCTCGGTGGCGGCCAGGTCAGACAGGGCCGACAGACTGCGTGCGACGCTCGAATCATCAGTATCGAACCAGCGTTCAATGGTTTCGGCCGTACGGTGAAGTCGGCTTGAGACCTCCTCCAGATTGCGGCGAGCAATGGCAAGTTCGGCAGCAGTCAGTTGCAACCGTATTTGTTCGCGCACGGCGTCGAGTTCTTCAGTCGTCACCGGCACGNTATCGCGGGGCCGAACCGTGACCAGACCGGCCAGCGTGGAACCCAGGCGCGCCCACCACCCGGACGCTTCATCGTCCGAGAGGGCTTCGTCAGCGGGCTCCCCGGCCACTTTAACCGCAGGCCACTGCTCGACACTGGCGCCAAGCCGGTCGATGCGAGCAGCCATCGCGGTCCAATCGGGCTCAGCCATGGCTTCCAGGGCTTCAAGCTCCTGTGCCACCAGTCCACGCGCCCGGTTGCCACGAGGATCATCGAACTCTCGCAACAATCGATAGGCCCGGCGGTAAGCGGCACGCGCTGCCGGGTAATCGCCTGCCAGTTCCGCTCGCTCCTGGCCACTGCGCAGCATGGCGGCGGCCTCCATCAGCAACAACCTGCGTGCCAGCTCCCGATCCACCGCCCGCTGGTCACCCGCCGCTTCCTCCAGGCGAGCGACGGCTTCTGCCAGCTCGGCCTCGAGGTCAGTCAAACGGCTGGTCATATCGGCTCTATCGTCTGTCTGGCTGCGAATGGACTGGCGCAGATCGGCCAGTTCGGTGCCATGGGAGTCCAGCACTTCACGGACATCCGCCAGACTGGAAAGCAGCGACTCCAGCCGTTCATCGTGGCCGTCGAGGGCCTGGTGGAGCGATTCGACGCGCTCGGCCGAAGCCATGTCATCGGTGTCGACGTCCACACCTTCAACCCAGAGCCAGGCCAGGCCGGCGACGGCAGCCAGTGCCACGATCAGGGCCAGGCCGGCGACCGGCATCGCCAGGGAGCGCTTGTCAGCCGTGCCATCCTCGGCTCCGGCAGTTGGTGAATCACCGGTGACGGTTATCTCTGAATCACTCGAGCTCTGGTCTTCGCTCATGGCATCATTCTTCGAATTGACGGCGTATCAGCACGACTCAAGATTAACGCAAATCACCCTTGCCGGTCAGACGGCGAAGCTCCTTGAGCATCGACTCGTCGTCAGCACCAGCGGCGATCATGCAGTGACTGAACCCGATCGATTCGGCCCGTTCGGCCACCCGCCGTGACGGCGCAATCAGCGCACCGGCCTTGATCAGTTGCAGTAGATCATCTGTCAACGCCTCGCACAATCCGGCCACCGCCTCCCAGCTGGCTGCCAGAGTGATCACCGACCCCGCCTCACGAACCTTGTGTTCCATGCCCTCTGGCATGGCCTGACGGATCCTGCGGTAGACATGAATTCGATCAACCGCTGCCCCCCTGTCTTCAAGCACTCGTCCCATCAGGCCACGCCCGCCCTCGGCAGCCAGAATCAGGACATTGAGGCCATCGACTTCACGCAGCTCGGGCAACGCCAGCATGGCTTCGCTGGTACCGTGGCGCGATGGATAGATGACATTGGCGAAACCAAGCTCGCGGGCCAGGTGGGCGGTACCTTCACCCGGCACGACGACCAAGGAACGGGCAAAGCTTTTCGCGCCCACGAGTTCGACACTCCTGCGAACCCCTTCCTGACTGGTAATAACGACCAGGTCGGCAGGCAACAGCGCCATGAGCTGGGAGGCAACTTCCCGGGCATTTTCGGGTGGCTCGAGAGCGAACGGAGCGCAATGCAGGACATCCGTGCCCGTTTCAGCGACCTTTTCGGCAAGATTCTCGCCGGCCGACTCGGTGCGGGTAACTAGAACCAGTGGCGTGACGGACATGCAGTTCTCCAGCAAAAAAAAGGCCTGCCGAGAGGGCAGGCCTGTTCTTGATTAAGATCCGGGCGTCTGGCACTACCTGCCAAAGTGCTGGGGGCTTGCGTGTTGGCGTTGGCAGTAGGGGGACGCACCTCAACAGAGAGTGCCGTGGGTGACGCCCGGAAAGCAAATCGTGTGTCAATCCCCTTCTCAAACAAGCTTGGAAATAACTCTCGCATACCCGTATTCGAATGTCCACCCCGAAATCCCATCAATTGATGACGGCGTTTCATAATTGTGACAGAATTCTCATTCCACCGTTATCAGTGATGAATTGAGCGGCATTGCGGCCCAGCTCCTCGGCCTGCGAGAGCGCTCCCGTGGAAATCGAATCGATGACTTGGCGGCCGTCAGGGCTGGCCAGGCGCGCCTGCAATCGCAATTCGTCACCGTCGATCTGCGCGAGTGCGGCCAGAGGCATGCGGCAATCACCGCCAAGTTCATGCACTACGGCCCGCTCAGCCTGAATGCGGGTTGTGGTAAGCGGGCAATTGAGTGGTTCGAGCAGATGCCGGGTGTGATCGTCACCACGACGGCACTGCACCACGACCACGCCCTGCCCCGGTGCCGGCAGAAACTCCGGCGGGCGCAGGGGTAGCCAGTGTTCACGACGGATTTCCAGGCGCTGAAGGCCGGCCGCTGCCAGGATCAGGGCGTCGACCTCACCGCCATCGAGCTTGGCCAGGCGTGTCTGTACATTCCCGCGCACCGGAACGATATTCAGTTCCGGATACTGGGCTAGCAGTTGACTCTGACGCCGCAGGCTTGAGGTCCCGACCCGACTGCCGGGCGGCATGTCTTCTGGTGCACGACCGTCGCGCGTGATCCACCAGTCCCCCCAGTCGCCGCCGGCAAGGTAGGCGGCCAGCTCGAATTCCGGCGGCGACTCTGCGGGCACGTCCTTGAGTGAATGCACCGCGATATCGGCCTCGCCGTCCAGAATCGCGCGCTCCAGTTCCTTGAGAAAGACGCCCTTTCCACCGATCTCCGAAAGCGAACGATCCAGCACCTCGTCACCGCGGGTACTGAGCGGTACCAGCTCGACATCGAGTCCGGGATGCTGCTGGCGCAGCAGGTCGGCAGCATGCTCGCTCTGCCATAAGGCGAGCAGCGACTTGCGGGTGGCGATTCTGATCATCGATTTGTTTCAATCCTTGTTCAGCAACAACTTGCGCACGGCAGGAAGGTTTCGACGGCTGACCGGCGGGTNGTAGTCTGATCCATCGACCTCCACACGCTCCTGCCCGTCGGCATCACGATGCAGGCCCCGCAATGAACTGCGCGCAACCAGGGCCTTGCGGTGCACGCGTATGAAGCGTCCGGGGAAACGCTCCTCCAGGCTGACCAGCGATTCCTCAATCAGCGCCATGCCGCCAGCGTGATGTACCACGGTGTATTTGTCCTCGGCCACTAGAACGCAGACCTCGGCGACCGGCACGGTGATCGTTCGATCACCGATGCGCGAGAGCAATGTTTCATGGTCGTCGGGCTGCCGCTCCCGCGCACGCTGCAGGGCGCGCTCGAGTCGTTCGCCGCGAACCGGCTTGACCAGATAGTCGACCGCTTCCAGGTCGAATGCCTCAACGGCGTACTGTTCGAAGGCGGTCACGAAGATCACCGCCGGCGCCGATGGCAACGCCTGCAGCCGTTCGGCGATCTCAACGCCGTTCAATCCCGGCATCTCGACGTCGAGCAGCACCACATCCGGTCGCAGGTCACGGCAGCGCGCGACCACCCGTGTCGGATCGTTTTCCAGTCCGCAGACTTCAACCCTGTCCAACGCGGCCACCAGGCGTTCCAGACGGCGAGTCGCCGGCGGCTCATCATCAACGATCAGGACTCGCTGGAAAGCGCTCACGTCCAGCATTTCTCCAGCCACCGGTCGATGGCGGCGATCTCCTCGGGGCAGACCGCATGCTGCATGGGCCAGGTCTGCCACTCAACATCAAACCCGGCCTCCTTCAACCGGTCGGCGCTGCTCTGCCCGAGACCGACGGGCACGATCGGATCCTGGCTGCCATGCCCCATGAAGAGTGGCATGTCGCGCGCCGACCGGCCCATCCAATGCTCCAGCCTCTCTCCTTCCAGCAAGTAGGTCGAAAGCGCCATGATGCCGGCCAGACGCTCGTTGCGAGCGAGCCCACAACGCAGTGCGATGGCACCACCCTGGGAGAAGCCGGCCAGAACCAGCCGTTCCGGGGCAATGCCACGCGCCAGCTCGTCGTCAATCAGCTGATCGATCGCGGCCACCGAAGCCATGATGCCGGAACGATCCTGGTTGCGGTCAATGTCCACGCCCAGGATGTCGTACCAGGCACGCATCGCCATGCCCCCGTTGATCGTGACCGGACGCACCGGCGCATGGGGGAACACGAAGCGCACGGGTCGCGTGGCGGCCACCGACAGGTGCGGTACAATCGGTTCGAAATCATGCCCGTCGGCACCCAACCCGTGCAGCCAGATGACCGTGTGCTGCGGGTTCGGGCCGGTTTCGCGAACCACGCACTCGAGTTTTTCAGCGGCAATATCGTTCATGCGATCAAGTCTAACCTGCCTGTTGCTGTGTCTCGCCTTCCTGGCCGGCTGCGGCCTCAAGGACGATCTCTATCTGCCCGAACAGGAACCGGCCACGACCGATTCCGGCGAGGAGGAAAACGATGCAGAGGATACCTGAGCCCGAGCTGATGGATGCGCCATCCCAGGCGCACGCCTATGCCGAAGCAGATTTCAGTGAACCCAATGCCCTGTTTGTCGAACGGGCATTATCGCATCTGGAGGGCACCGGCTGCGGAAGACTGCTCGACCTTGGCTGCGGACCCGGCGACATCTGCCTGCGATTTGCCCGCGCCCTTCCAGGATGGCACGTCACCGGTCTAGACGCCGGGCCGAACATGCTGGCGCTGGCCCGCAAAGCCCTGAGAGCCTCCGGACTGGACGATCGAGTGGAATTCGTGCAGGCCCACTTGCCCGCACACCCTTTTGCCTATCACTTCGATGCCGTGGTCTCCAACAGCCTGCTGCACCACTTGCCCGACCCTCTGACGCTCTGGCGTGCCATCGCCGAACTGGCCGCACCCGATGCCTTCGTGCAGGTCATGGACCTGCATCGACCACCTGACCGCGAAACGGCTGCCGCCCTGGTCGAAGAACACGCCATGGACGAGCCCGAAATACTCCGGCAGGACTTCTACAACAGTCTGCTGGCGGCCTGGACTGCCGAGGAGGTGGCGGAGCAACTGCAACAGGCCGGGATACGGGGCCTGGAACTGTCCCGACCATCGCAGCGCCACTGGCTGATACAAGGACAGCTCACACGATGAGAAAGCGCGGGCACATTGCCTTCACCAAGCTCGAGGCATTGGGCAACGACTTCGTTCTGGTCGACGGTCGCAACACCACCTTCAATCCGCAATCCAGCGAGATCGTCGCACTGGCCGACCGCCATCGCGGCATCGGCTTCGATCAGCTTCTGGCGCTGCGTGCGCCAAACGATGCCGGCGCACTGTGTCGGGTCGATGTCTACAACAGCGACGGCAGCATGGCCGAGCAATGCGGGAACGGCATGCGCGCCGTCGCCCTCTGGCTGCACCGGCGCGGCGAGTTTGACCGTTCAACCCGCGTTGAAACCACGGCCGGCCCTGTCGCTCTTGATTGGAAAGGTGCCGGGGAAATAACCGCCACCCTGCCACCACCCGATTTCACTCCAGCAGCCTGCGGCCTTGCCGGTCACGACCGATTCCCGGTCGATTTGTCTGTCAACGGAGAAGTCATCCCTGTCCTCGGTGCCGCGCTGGGCAACCCGCACATCGTGGTTGTTGTTCAGCATCCTCCTGGAGACGATGAGGTCGGACGCATCGGATCGAGTCTAAGCCATCATCCAGACCTGGAAAACGGCGCCAACGTCGGCTTTGTCGTCATCGAGGGACCCTCGCGCCTGCAATTACGGGTCTACGAGCGCGGCGCCGGCCCAACCCAGGCCTGCGGCAGTGGCGCCTGTGCCGCCGCCACGGCGTTGTTGCGGGCCGGTCGAGTCGATGGCCCGGTGGAAGTCATGCAGCCCGGTGGAAAGCTTGTGATAGATTGGTCGGGAGAGGGTCAACCGGTGACGATGACCGGACCGGCCAGCAAGGTTTTCGAAGGAGTCATCGCATGGACGAAATGAAGCAGATCGAAGAATCCGATGTCATCGAGTGGCTGCAGGCCCATCCCGACCTTTTCAGCCGTCACCCGGAACTGGTCGACAGCATGAACCTGGTGCACGAAGCCGGTGCGGAATCGCTCATCGAGCTGCAGGTCGAACGGTTGCGTACCGAAAACCGCCAGCTCAAGGCCCAGCTCCAGACCCTGGCCGGCATTGCCGGCGAGAACGAACGACTGATGCAGCGCCTGCATCAGCTCACCCTCGAGATCATGACCACCGACGATACCCGCGAGTTCATCGAGCGCCTGATGGAGCGCCTGGCCGGGGACTTCGAGGCCGGCAGCGTCCGCCTGCACCTGCTGGCCCCGCATCCGGAATTGACCGAGGCAGAGGCCGTCACCATCCATGAAGAACCGGTGCCGGACTGGTTCGAGGACATTCTCACGCGCGGCAAGATCGTGTTCGGGCGACTGACCCGGGCAAAACTCGAAGCGCTCTTTCCCAACCGGCACCAATCCATCGGCTCGGCCGCACTCGTGCCGGTCAACCACACGGGGTTGCTGGCCATCGGTTCCGATTCGGCAGGCCGATTCAATCCCGACATGGGCACCCTGTTCCTGGAGTTGCTCGGCACCACCATTCGCCACCGCCTTGAACTCGCCGACGACGAACGTCGCAAGAGCGCTTGATGAAGCCCCCGCCACTCATTCTGTTACATTCAGAGCGTGAATGAGTCGACAGTGCAAGGCGCAATCCGCAGCGCAGGCAACGCAGGCCAGGCGGTTTTCTGCGCAAGCCGAAAGAAGCCTGGCCGGAGTGCCGCAGCGCGTGTCAGCCCTCTTGGAAAGGACGCTGCCATTCCCGGCGAGGCCTGCCTTGCGGCCAAGCGCTTTCCGGCTCGCTGAATGTTACAGAATGAGCGGCGGGGTACACTGGAGGCGGCCGTCTCCGCCTTTCTGGATCATGCCGCCAACGAAGCCGGCCTGAGCGACGCCACGCTCGATGCCTACCGGCGCGACCTGGAACGTTTTCAAGCCTGGTGCGTGGAACGTGACATCCCGGATCCGGCCCGCCTGGACACCAATGACGTGCGCGGTTTTGCCGCGGCCGAGCATCGACGCGGCTTGAGTCCACGCAGCATTCAGAGACGCCTGTCGGGGCTGAGAAGATTCTTCCGCTTCTTGCGCCGTGAAGGCATTATTGGAGACGACCCCAGCCGCGGTGTGCGATCACCCAAGGTCCGGCGCAAGCTCCCCGACGTACTCGACATCGACCAGGTCCTGGCGCTACTCGATATCCCGCGGGATGACGAACTGGCCGAACGCGACCGGGCAATCCTGGAGTTGTTCTACGCCTCCGGCCTGCGCGTGAGCGAACTGGCGGGGCTGACATGGGACCGGCTCGACCTGAACGAGGGCCTGGTGCGCGTTCTCGGCAAGGGAAAGCGCGAACGACTGGTGCCGGTCGGCCGGCATGCACTCAAGGCACTTGCACAATGGCGACGAATCCACGCGACCGTCGCCGGCGTCGATCAGCCGCGGGTATTCACCAGCCTGAAGGGCCGTCCGCTGGGAGTGCGCGCCATTCAAAAGCGCGTGGCCTATTGGTCCGAGCGCCAGGGACTGGACCAGCGCGTGCATCCCCACCAACTCCGGCACTCGTTCGCGTCCCACATCCTCGAATCCTCCGGCGACCTGCGCGCCGTCCAGGAACTGCTCGGGCACGCCAACCTCACCACCACCCAGATCTACACCCACCTGGACTTCCAGCACCTGGCAAAGGTCTATGACGAGACACATCCGCGGGCGAAAAAAACGAAGTAAGTGCGTTCACCTGTTGCCTCACTGTCGTCCCGGAATCGGCGTCAGCCGATATCCGGGACCTCGCACGCAGGATATCTGCACGGTTACCGGGACAGCTTTTCGAATATCGAGGTGGATTTCGATGCCGATCAATCAACCGATGAACCAGCCAACGAACACACCTGCTAACCAACAAACCATTTAGAATCCCCCTTCACCTTCCAAACGCATTGCCATGGCCATCTGGATCGCCGCCCTGCTCGGCATCATTCAAGGCATTTTCATGTTCCTGCCGGTATCCTCGACCGCGCACATGGTGCTGACCGAGCACTGGTTGCTCGGGCGGGGGCACGAGTTGCCGGATCCGGCCAGTGCGGAGATGATCCTGTTCAACCTGGTGGTGCACGTGGGCACGCTGGTGTCGATCGTGGTGGTGTTCTGGCCCTCGCTGAGACGCTTTACATTCAACTGCGCTCTCGACGCCCGCGACTGGGCGGCGGCCGGCGGTCGCCGGAAGCCGGCCGTATTCGGGCGCCTGTTCCTGCTGGGCATGTTCACCGTGCTGTGCACCGGGCTGGTCGGGCTGGGGCTCAAGGCGAGTTTCGAGTGGGTCTTCGCCAACCCGCAGGTCATCGCCCTGACCCTGATCGGCACCGGCATCCTGCTGTTCTGGACCGATCACCTCAAGCCGCGCAAGCGCGGACTGAAGAACACCGGCTGGGGTACGGCCGCCGTCATCGGCATCGCCCAAGGCTTTTCACTGGCGCCGGGTCTGTCGCGAAGTGCAATGACCATCGTCTTCGGCCTGTTTGCCGGACTCAAGCGCCGCTGGGCCGCCGAATACAGCTTTTTCGTCGCCATACCCACCATTCTTGCCGCGACCCTGGTGCAAAGCCGCGAGGTATTCACCACGACCGGGCTGGGAGATATCGGCGTCGGCGCGCTGTTGGTCGGTTTCGTCGTTTCCGCCGTTGTCGGAATCGTCTCGCTCAAGATCGTCATCTGGACGCTCTACCGCGCCCAGCTCAAGATCTTCGCCTTCTACGTCTGGATCCTCGCCGCCCTGATCCTGCTCGGCATCGTCGACTTGGGCGCAATCGGTGGTTAAGGTGAAAGGAAGAACGGGTGAATGGGTGAGGCGGGAGGCGGAAAGACCAAACGACATCCAGGGCGTAGCGCATCAGCCAGCGTAAAATTGAACCACCACAAAGCAAGCATCGCGCCCCCGCCAACCCGNACCCGCACCTACCCGGTAGGGGTAGTGCCACTGTTGTCCGGCATGCGCTTCGCTACGCTCAGCGCATCCTGCGGATGCCACAATCGACGGAGACAATGGGTGAACGGACGCACCGACGCACAGACCTCAGACTTCCGTAACCCGTAACCCCTTCCCAATCCTTGCCCGCCGCACGGCCCGTCCCCATGTAGTCGGTTCAACTCAGATCAGGCATTCGACATGGAACAGTATCGTGGAACGACGATCGTGTCGGTCCGGCGTGGCAACCAGGTGGTGATTGCCGGCGACGGCCAGGTCTCGCTGGGCAACACGGTGATGAAATCCAATGCCCGCAAAGTTCGGCGCCTTTACAGAAACCAGATACTTGCCGGCTTCGCCGGTGCCACGGCCGATGCCTTCACCCTGTTCGAGCGCTTCGAATCCAAGCTGGAAATGCATTCCGGCCACCTGACCCGTGCCGCGGTCGAGCTGGCCAAGGACTGGCGGACCGACCGCCTGCTCAGGCGCCTGGAAGCGCTGTTGGCCGTCGCCGATCACGAGGCCTCGCTGATCATTTCGGGCAACGGCGACGTCATCGAGCCCGAGGAAGGCCTGATCGCCATCGGTTCGGGTGGGCCGTTCGCCCAGTCGGCGGCACGGGCGCTGCTGCGCCATACCGAAATGGATGCCGAGACCATCTGCCGCGAGGCGCTGACCATCGCCGGCGAAATCTGCATCTATACCAACCACAATTTCACCGTCGAAACGCTGGATATCGAATCCGGCCAATCGTCCTGAAGGAATCCGACATGTCGCAAATGACCCCACGCGAGATCGTCCAGGAACTGGACCGCCATATCATCGGACAGGCGGCCGCCAAGCGTGCCGTCGCCATTGCACTCAGAAATCGCTGGCGGCGCATGCAGGTCGATGAAAAACTTCGCAAGGAGATTACGCCGAAGAACATCCTCATGATCGGCCCCACAGGCGTCGGCAAGACGGAAATCGCACGCCGACTGGCCCGGCTTGCCCGTGCCCCGTTCGTCAAGGTCGAGGCGACCAAGTTCACCGAAGTCGGTTACGTGGGCAAGGATGTCGAGGCCATCGTGCGCGACCTGGTCGAGGCCGCCGTCAAAATGGCACGCGACGAGGCCATGGCCAAGGTGCGCTCGCGCGCCGAGGATGCGGCCGTGGAGCGGGTGGTCGATATCATGCTGCCCAAACGCCAGGCCACCGGTTTCGAAAATTCCCCGGAGGAGCCGGCCGAGAACCAGTCCGAGACCCGTCGCAAGATGTTCACGAAACTGCTCAACGGCGACTTCAACGAGCGCGAGATCGAGATCGACGTCGACCAGAACATGGGCGTGGAGATCATGGCGCCGCCGGGCATGGAGGAAATGACCAGCCAGTTGCAGCAGATGTTCTCGAACATGTCAGGCCAACGCAAGCAGAAGCGGCGCATGAAGGTCAAGGACGCCATTCCGCTGCTGATCGAGCAGGAAGCCGCGCGCATGATCAACGACGAGGAGGTCAAACAGCAGGCGCTGACCATGGCCGAGGAGAACGGCATCGTGTTCATCGACGAGATCGACAAGGTCGCTCGTCGCGCCGAGGGTGGATCGTCGGGCGAGGTCTCGCGCGAGGGCGTGCAGCGCGACCTGCTGCCGCTGGTCGAGGGCTCGACGGTCAACACCCGCTACGGACCGGTCAACACCGACCACATGCTGTTCATCGCTTCGGGTGCCTTCCACGTCGCAAAGCCGTCGGACCTCGTGCCAGAACTGCAGGGCCGATTGCCCATCCGCGTTGAACTCAGGGCCCTGACCGCCGACGACTTCAAGCGCATCCTGACCGAAACCGATGCCTCGCTGACCGAGCAGTACATCGCGCTGCTGGCCACCGAAGGCGTGGACGTCGAATTCACCGACAACGCCATCGACCGCCTGGCCGAGATCAGCTTCGCGGTCAACGAGTCGACCGAGAACATCGGGGCCAGACGCCTGCATACCGTGATGGAGCGACTGCTAGAGGACATTTCCTTCACCGCGCCGGACCAGGCGGACGATAAGCTGGTCATCGACCACGAGTACGTCGACAAGTACCTGCGCGACCTGGCCGGCAACGAAGACCTCAGCCGCTACATCCTCTGACCAATCAAGAAATTCCAAGGAGTCGAACATGAAGACCAGTGATATCCGAGCCGTCATCACCGGCGGCGTCTCCGGCCTGGGGCTGGCCGTGGCCGAGCACTTCGTCTCGCTGGGCGGCAAGGTCGCCCTGCTCGACGTCAACGAAGAAAAGGCAACCGAGGCAGTGGGCCAGCTCGGCGACGGCAAGGCGAAATTCTTTCGGGTCGACGTGACCAGCGAGTCCGATGTCGAGAACGTAATGAAAGAGGCCAGCGACTGGCTGGGTGGATTGAACGTGGCCGTCAACTGTGCCGGCATCCTGGGTCCCGGGCGCGTGCTGGGGCGCGAAGCGCCGATGCCGCTGGAGACTTTCTCGAAAACGGTCATGGTCAACCTGGTCGGCAGCTTCAATGTCGCCAAGGCCGCGGCCAACCTGATGCAGCACAACGACGCCAATGACGATGGCGAGCGGGGCGTGATCATCAACACTGCTTCTGTTGCCGCCTACGAGGGCCAGATCGGTCAGGCCGCCTATTCGGCCTCCAAGGGCGGCGTGGTCGGCATGACCCTGCCCAT
>SL_3KL_010_SEDDRAFT_10004099_pt1 | contig 13191 bp, 15 predicted proteins | sample SodLakKL_010_SED_2_FD_10381 | JGI IMG/M metagenome (IMG submission 10381)
TCAAGTAAATTTATTGTTCTCACATATATATTATCTTAAAAAAGGGTTATAAATTAATCATTTTTGATTACTTTACATACAAAAAGTAGGATTTTCAAATAAATATTTAAATAAAAATAAGTCTATTTGGTAGTAAATATATAGAAATTATATATATTTAGTACTATATAGCACTAAAAAACAAAAATGGTTTAACATTAAAAAAATTATTCTAACCCTAAACTATCTTTTAAAGCAACATCTACTTTTTCTAACAACTCTTTTGGAAGACTTCCAATTTTTTTAATAATTCTTTCAAGAGATATTGTTCTTATTTTATCTAATTGTATATAACTGTCTTTTGGAAGATTTGCCACTCCTTTTTCTACTTTTACTAAAAAAGGATAATGTTTATTTATTTTTGAAGAAATAGATGCAATAATCGTGTTTAAAGAATATTTATTACCAAGGTCATTTTGAATAACTAAACAAGGCATTCTTGTTTTTCCTTGTTCAGATCCAACAACAGAATCTAAATTTATTAAATATATATCCCCTCTTTTAACTTGCATTAATAATCACCCAATAAATCATCGCTTTCTTGGTCTGCATATTTAAAATCATCTATTGTTTCTTTATTTACTTTTGTTAATGCTTTATATCCTTCTATCATTTGTTTTTCTTTTTCTTTTTTGTTTAATGTTTTTTCTATAATAAAATTATTTTCTTGCAATTTTAATAGCAACCGATCTTTTTGACTAATATTTAATTTTAATCTAATTTCTTTTGGGATTGTTATTTGTCCTCTTTGACCAACAGTTGTATATGCTTTATACATCAATATCACCTTTTTATTTTTTAAATTTTTTAATTATTTATTTAAAAATCTGAAAACATACATAGCACATATTTTTCATACCTAATACATATCATAAATATAATAACATATATAAATTAATCTTTTTAAAAAAATTGTTTTGCATAACAAATAATACAAAGCTTTAGAAAAAATACAACAAAACAAAAACAGAAACAATAATCCCTAAAAATATATAAGGCCCAAACTTTGGAAGAAAATAATAGATCGGTAGCTTTTGTGTTATTTTTTTCTCAATCATAAGCTTTATGTCTTTTTCCTCTATTACTTTTTTGTTTCTTAAGATTGGCTTAAGTTTTGCTTCTAAAGACTTAGTTAAATATTCAGAAGCAATAACATCTCCATCTTCTATATCTTTAACTTCTTTCCATAAAAGATAGATATGTTTTTTAACTTCTTCTTGAAAAATATTAATAAACAAGCCTAACAAAATAGGAATTAAAGTTAAATAAAACCAAGAAGAAATATCACTATAATTTACAGAAAAATAAAGAAATACAAAAAACAAAACAAACAAAACAAAACTGGTTATTATTGATGGTATTTTTGCAACCAATAACTTTTTTGTAAACTTTATTTTTTTAAATAATATGAAAATATATTTTATTGATATAAAGATAACTCCTAAAAAACAAGAAGTAACTAACACCCACAAAATAAACAATTGATCATTAAGATAAGGCAACATAAAATGTATTCCTAAAAACAACTTTATATCTCCTCCTCCTAGTTTTCCAAGATAGTAAATAACAAAACCAATTGCAAAAATAATAGCGCCAGTTGTAAAAAAAGAAAGGTTCTTTGAAAAAGGAAAAACAAACAAATTAATTATTATTCCTAAAAAAATTAATGGTAGTGTGATCCAGTCATATATATATCCTGTTTTCTTATCTGTATATGCTGCAAGAGCACAAAAAAGTAATAATATAAATATTCTAAGATATATGATATACATGTTTTTCTTATTTGTATTTTAGTTTTTTAGAAAGATCTTTCATCTGTGAAAGATCCATCTTTGAAGGATCCATGTTTTCTAGATCTTTTGGATTAATGTTTTTAGAAAGATTCTTTAGGTCTCCACCACTCATTTTTCTGAACATCTTTTTCATTTTCTTTACTTGTGAGATCATTTCTTTAACATCTTCATATTTTTTTCCAGAACCAGAAGCAATTCTTTTTATTCTGCTCTTAGTTATAAAATCTGTATCGTTTTCTAACTCTTCTTTTGTAAAAGAATCCAAAATAATATTAAATTTGTTTATTTTCTCTTGTCCTAGGTTTTTTTGTTCTTCAGATAGTTTGTTTCCTGCACCTAAAAACCCTAAAACTTTAGAAAATGGTCCTAATTTCTTTGTAAAAGATAGTTGTTGTTTAAAAAGCTTAAAATTAAACTTTCCTTTTAAGATATCTTTTGGATTTACATCTTTCATTTGTTCTAGTTGTTCTTGTGTTGTTACTTCGTTTATTTTTTCTAACAAAGAAGAAATATCTCCATAACCCATTATTCTAGAAAGATATCTATCTGCATTAAATATCTCTAAATCTTCTATTTTTTCTCCTGTTCCTATGAAATATATAGGAGATTTGGTTAAATAACATGCAGTTAAAGCACCACCGCCTTTAGCAGACCCATCAAGCTTAGTAATAACAACCCCGTCAACACCAACAGACTCATTAAAGGCTTGGGCCTGGTCTTTTACTGCTTGACCAACATCAGCAGACAAGACTAAGAAAGAATATTTTGGTTGAAATATCTTATATATATCTTTAATCTTCTTTTGTTAGTTCTTCATCTAGTGCACTTCTTCCTGCAGAGTCAACAATAATAAGATTCACATTATTTTTTTGAAGATAAGAAACTCCTGCTTCAACTACTTTAGAAGCGTTTTTTTCTTCAATATCGCCATAAAAAACAACATCTGCTTTTTCACACAATTGTTTAAGTTGATCATATGCTGCAGGTCTATAGGTGTCAGCACATACGACTCCGACCTTAAGTCCTCTTTTTTTATAAAATTTAGCAAGTTTTACTGCGGTTGTTGTTTTTCCTGAACCAAACAAACCACAAAGAAGTATTTTTTCTGGATTTTCTTCTAGTTCTTTTGTTTCTCCCCCTATATATTTTACTAAAGTATCATAAAAGACCTTAACAAGATGTTCTTTTCTAGTAATTCCTGTTGGAACATTTTCAAAAGCTTTTTGTTCTATTTCTTTACTTATTTCTAGAACTAGTTTTATGTTTACGTCTGAGGTTATTAATGCTCTTTGTATCTCTTTAATAACTTCTTTTACAAGTTGTTTATCAACATGCACAGATTGTTTAACTTTGTCTACTGCGTCTCGTAGTTTTTCTCCTAGGCTCATATATGATCTTTTTTTACTAAAATATAATATATATAAGAAACAAACAAAATATAAACATATTTTTAAAAAAATTATTGTTTTTTATTTAGTCTTTTATAAAATTCTTTAGATTTGCTATATTGTGCATCAATAAACTTATTTATTTCTTTTTTCCAAACTTTTGTTGGATTGTTTTTTACATGCTTTGCCCATTCTTCAATAAAGTCAGTGTGTGTTTTATCTCTTCCGTAGTAGACCTGTTGTTTTTTGTCTTTAAAATTTGGAGATATTTCTTTTTCTATTAATCTTTTTATTTTTTTAATTTCTTCTTCTTTTATTTCTTCAGAATATACTTTTCTTAAATGGTTTGCATCTTCTATATCTTTTTGTGATTTTAAAAGATGTTCTTTAAAAGCTATTGTGCTTTCTAAACTTCCAAAATATATTGGAAGGCCTGTTAATGGTAATAATTTTCTTGTTGTTATTGCTATTTTATCTGCTTTTGTTTTAGGAAACTTAAATTCAATATCTGGAATCATTGTTCCTTTTCTTACAAACCTTATTGTTGATTTATCTTTTAAATACAGATTCCATATTAGTTCTACATCATCTCCTTGAACACAAGAAAAACCTTTTTTATATATTTCTTTAAAAAATTTAATAAACGATTCTTTGGTCATTTCTTCTACAATTAAATCAATATCTTCAGTACCTCTTACACGCCCACTAGATATTGCTAAAAATCCAGAAACAACTGCGTATTTTGTGTATTTTTCTAAAACTTTTGTAAAGTCTATTACAAATCTATCTAAGATGTTTCTGTCTTTTATTAGTTTAATCATATATACTCTGCAATCATTTTTTTCATAGTTTTTGGATAATATTCTAAATATTTTTTTAATATTTTTTTATTGCAAATTTCTATTAAGTCAATAACTTTGTTAAAGATTTCTTTATCCCCTTCTTTATTATATCTTGAAATATAAATAATATCTAAGATTGTTTTTTCTAAATCTGAATAATTTATGTTATTATTAATAATTCCAAAAGAAAATAACTTCTTTTTAAGTTTTATAAACTTATATTTTTTATCTATTATTTTTATTGGTCTTGGTCTAAATATTTTATTATTTATTATATATTCAGTCGCAGAAGTTTCATGTGTTTTATTATTAAGTTTTATTGCAGAATCTAAACCAAAATACCATTTGTCTATGTTTTTTATTTTAAGTGCTGTTATTAATAACTCATGTGTAGGTACATTAATTTTTTTACTATTTCTTTCTTCTAAAGAAAGGATATAAAAAACACCACGAAAAATATTTACTAAATATCTGNTATGTAAAAGATTGTTTATTCCTTTATTATAGGGAATATGTAATTCTTTAAAATATTTTTTTAGCTCATCTCTTTCAATATATTTTTTATCTAGTAAAGATAATTTTTTTGTCAAAACATTATATTTCATTTCATCACATATTTACACTAAATAATGTAATTATGTAATAAACAATTTATAAATATATCTTTTATTTAATCTATCTATAAATATATAGCGTTCTAGAAACAGGTGTTGTTTTCGGTAGGGGTGATGGCCAGTGGCCGATAGGATTTAGAAAAAAAAATTTGAAAAACAAGTTAAAAAACCTCAAACAATCATATCTCAAAAACAAAATTTACGTATTGCTTCTTAAATATTCTAGCAAGTCTTTGTGCGAGTGGTTCTACATTATTTAATTTGTTACTTCTTTCTAAAGAATTAAAATATGCTTGTTTTTGTTTTGTTTTAATATCAATCATCGCAAAATTGTTTTTATGTAGTATAAGATTCATTAATATTCTTGCAATTCTACCATTGCCATCTTGAAAAGGATGTATTAAAACAAACTTCCAATGAACCCATGCAGAAAGCTCAATAGGATGTAGTTCTTTTTTTAAAGTATTATAATCTTTAATAAATAGTTTTAGATCTGTTAATACTAACTCTTTTGAAGTTGTTTTAAAGTTAGAACCTTTTTTTCTGTTGTTTAGTCTTTTAAACTTACCTGCAATGTCTGGAAAGCTATCTTTAAAATACATTTTATGTAGTTTTGTTATAAGATNTATTGATAACTCTTCTTTTGAGCTTAGTAGATATTCAAANACTTTTTTTGCAGATTTTGCTTCTAAAACATCTTCTAAAGGTTTATTTGGTGAAATATTTTCAGACAATAAAAGATCTACTTCTTTTAAAGTTAATGTAGAGCCTTCTATCGAATTGGTGTGATATACAAAAACATTAATAAGATTATTTAAGAAAAGTTTTTTTTCTGTTGGTTTTTGTTGATTATATTTTGTAAAAAATTGTTGGTTTATTTTTTCTAAGTCTTTTATCTGTTCTTTTGTTAAATAATAATAGCCTTGTAGTTCTTTTTTTTTAAATTTTATTTCTTTTTCAAAATTAGATAACAACAAAGACAATTGTTTTTCAGATGGTTTTTGTGGTCCTACATATTTTCTTACTTGTTTTCTTTTTCCTTTTGATAATGAAATATTTTCTACTAAATAATAATATGTTTTATTATTTCTTTTAAGTTTTGATAAATAACTCATAAATAACAACCTCTTTAATAAAAACATCCACAAATAATGTATTACTCAAAAAGTTTAAAAATAGTTGTTTTTTTCTAAAAATGAGTAATACAAAAAAGAAGTCTAATATTATTCAAAATCAACAACAACTTGATTATTTAACAAATCGTCTATTGTTTCTTTTTTTCTTATAAGATATTCTTTTTCTTTGTATATTAAAACTTCTGCAGGTTTTAGTCTAGAATTATAGTTAGAAGACATTGAAAAACAATACGCTCCTGCATTTTTAAAACAAAGAATATCTCCTTCTTTTATTTCTAAGATTTTTCTATCATGTGCAAAGGTATCTGCTTCACAGATATACCCAACAACACTATAGTATCTCATTGATCTTGTAATATTTTTATTTATTGCAGATATATTTAATATGTCATGATGTGCATTATAAAACATAGGTCTTATAAAATGATTAAAACCAGAGTTAACACTTACAAAAACAGTAGACGTTGTTTGTTTTACAACATTTGCTTTTACAAGAAAATAACCAGCTTCACTTACTAAAAATTTACCAGGTTCAAAGATTAAGGTAAGATCTTTGTTATACTCTTTACAAAATTCATTAAATTGTTTACTTAGTAATTTTCCTAAAATATTTATATCTGTTGTATAGTCACCTTCTTTATAAGCAACTTTAAAACCACTACCAAGATCTATATATGATAAATCTTTAAAATCTTTTGCAATATCTAAAAGAAGTTTAGTTCCTTTTAAAAAAACATCTATATCTAAAATATCTGAACCAGTATGCATGTGAATTCCTTCTATTTTAAGACCTGTGTTTTTTATTATTCTTTTCACGTGTGGTAATTGATGAATAGATATACCAAATTTAGAATCTATATGTCCTGTAGAAATATTATGATGGCCTCCACCAAAGATATTTGGATTTATTCTTATACATACAGGATAGTTTGGAAAAGTTTGTCCAAATTGTTCTAAGATAGACAAGTTATCTATATTTATTTTTACTTTTAAATTAACAGCTTCACAAAATTCATCAAAAGAAATACCGTTTGGCGTAAATATTATTTGTTCTGGCAAAAATCCAGCCTTTAAACACAAAAGCACTTCTTCTATAGAAACAGCATCTATATCACAACCAATTTTTTTCATAAATTTTAGAATTGATTGATTTGTTAGTGCTTTACAGGCATAATTTATTTTTAAATGTTTTATATCTTTAAATGCTTTTTTAAAATGAATATATTTTTCTTCGATTTTATTTCCATCATATATATATAAAGGTGTTTGATATTTTTCTGCAAGGGTTAAAGGGTTTTTATTTCCTATTAATTTTTTGTGCATATTATCTTTTTGTCCAACAAATCATTCAACCACTCTATCAACAATAAACTTTGTTGAAAACTTCATAAGATCAGGATATTCTTGACCTGTACCTATAAAGAAGATTGGTAATTTTAAACCATTTAGGATTGATATTGCGACTCCTCCTTTTGGGTCTGTATCTAGCTTTGTTAAAATAACTCCATCAATTCCGATTTCTTGTTTAAACTTAAGTACTTGATCAACAATCGCTTGACCAGCTTGCGATTCTCCTACATATATCACAAGATCAGGAGACACCACTTTTTTTATTTTTTTAAGTTCTTGCATAAGGTTTAGGTTTGTTTCTTGTCTTCCTGCAGTATCAATTAAAACTAAATCTAGTTTATTTGCTTTTGCAGACGAAACTGCATCAAAGGCAACTGCTGCTGGATCGCTACCATAGTTTTGTTTAATTATTTTTATATCTAATATGTTGGCGTGTTTTTCTAGTTGTTGTATACTTCCTGCTCTAAAAGTATCACTTGAAGAAAAAACAATCTCAAGACCTTCATCTTTAAACTTTTTTCCAAACTTTGCAACAGTTGTTGTTTTTCCTGCACCGTTTGGTCCAACAAACATAATTATGAATGGTTTTTTTTGTTTTAGTTCTTTCATATAGTTGTTAATATCACAATCAACATCTAATTGATTTACTAACGTTTCTTTTATTCTTTTTTTTATATCTGTTAACACATCTTTTTTATTAAAAGCTTCTTTTACTAGTCTTTCTTTTAGATCTAAAACAATTGCATTTGCTGAATCAATTGAGACATCAGCTTCAAGTAAAGATAATTCAAATTCTTCTAAAAACTCATTTATTTCTTTTTCTGAAAGTTTTATTTTTTCAGAAAAAATTCCTTTTAAGGATTTAAAAACAGATTTTTTGATATTTTTTTGTTTTTCTAAAGTTAAAGAGTCTTGTTTTTTTGGTTTTTCTTGTATTTTTTCTGGTTTTGTTTTTTTTTGTGTTTGTTTTATTTCTTGGACACTCGTCTTTTCAAACAAATCTTCTTTTGAACTTTTCTCTAAACTTTCTTTTTCTTTTAAAGATTTTTCAGAAACAGGTTCTTTTTCAACAGCTACTGGTTTAGATGTTTCTACTGGTTCTTTAGATATTTCAGATTCTTTTATATCAGAAACATCTTTCTTAAAATCGTCTATTGGTTTTTCTTCAGAAACAGGTTTTATAGGTGTTTCTACTTGTTCTTGTTCTTCCTCTTCTACTTTTTTTTGAGTTTTACTAAATATTTTATTAGTAAATCCACTTATTTTCTTTTTAAGACCACTAAACAAAACCAAAACACCTACAACATTTTTATTTAAAAAACTTAGTTTACGTTTGTTGGAGCTCCGTTATTTTGTGGATTACTTTGAGCAGCATTCATTTTTTGTAATGCGTTTTGTATTGATTCTAAAGTTTTTATATTTTGTTGATATGTTTGTATAAGTTTGTTTCTTGCATCTTCAAGATCTTGTTTTCTTTTCTTAAAGTCTTCCATAATTTTAGAAATTCCTTTTTTTACAATTATGTTTCCTGGCAAAACAACGTTCACATCTTTTGTATTTTCAACTTCACAAGGAATAAATACACCTGCTCCAATATTAATCATTATTTTTTCTTTAGTTTTTATATTTTCTATTTCTTTCATTGTTCTTTCTGCTTTATTAATATCATTTAATATATGTTCTACTTCTCGTAATCTATCAGAAATTTTTTTTAGTTCTGATTCTTTCTGTTGATACAGGGATATTGTTTGATTTTTGTTTAATCTAACTGTTTTTTGTCCTTTATTTTCTTTTTCTTCTTTAGCCATATTAATTTCACCTCTATTCTTCAAGTTCAACAACAAGTTCGTCAAGTTTTATGAGTTCTGCTGTACTTGTCATGTGTCCAACAATTGTTGCGTTCTTATTTCCAACAACATCATTTGCAACAAACATATCTCCATAGTTAAGGGTTTGTGCTTTACCGTTAACTTTAAAGTTTTTTTGAATATTATTGTATTCTTTTTCTGATACGTTTGGATTTACAACAAACAAGTTATCATTTACATACAAAGAGCTACCAGGAACTTCTCCGTTAGCTAAAACTTCTTGTTTTATTGGCATATTAAAAAACGTTTTCATAGTTGATATTGTTTTTTCGTTTAACAAAACACTTGCAATCCCATATTGTGAATTTAGTGCCACAAGGTTNCCTAGTGCATTATAATCGTTTACGGTTTTTATTTTTATTCCTTCTTTTTCAAGAATTTCTATTTCTTTTGTTGTTATAGAGTTTTCATTTGCAACAACTTTATGTTTATTACCTGTTATATAAACTCCAATCAATGGTGACTGGTTTATTGTAGTTTTTATTATTTTTGTTTTAAGATATTTTTTTAAATGGGTTTCTTCTTTTTTTAAAATATTGTTTGGCACTATACAATAATCATCTGTTACAAAAGAATAAACTCCTAAAAAAGGAGAATTACAGATTTTACCTTTATTTAGTTTCATTTTTATCTTCTTTTATTTTTTCTTCTTTAGTTTCTTTTGGTTTTTCTGGTTCTATCTTTGGTGTTTCTGTTTTAAGTTCTTCTTCTTTAGTTTCTTTTGGTTTTTCTGGTTCTGTTTTTGGTGTTTCTGTTTTTGGTGTTTCTTCTTTAGTTTCTTTAACTTTAGTTTTTTCTTTCTTTTCTTTTTTATCAGTTTTTTCTGTTAAAAAGCTTTTTGCATTTTTAGAATCTTTAAGAAAAACATAAACAAAATCATCTTTAAATCTCAATGATACGTTTATTTTTCTTGGTGGGTTATGAATACTTCTACTCCACAAACAATTGTTTACTTCTTCTGAAATAACTATTTGATTTTTTTCTTTTCTTGTATGTTTTTTAAGAAAGTCATAAACAATTCTTACAGCATAGTTTACTCTTCTTTTTCTTGGTTTTCCATCATAGGCTTTTTTCAAGGAAATTACATAATCATTTTTAGGCATATTTCTTCACATTTTTATATTTTAGTTGTATTTCTTGTTTTTTTAAAAGTCACATATTTTGCGGTTTTTGGTTTTTTTCCGCTTTTTCTAACACAACTTTTTTTTTCACATTTTAATTTTAGTTCTAATTTTTTGTGTTGGTCTCCAAATTCTGTTGTTCTCCAGTTTCTTTTTTGTCTTCTATTCCAAATTCTTTTTCCTGCTTTTTGAATAATCCACACAGGAGTGTTTAAATAACCTGGTCCAATCTTTTTTCTTTGTGCAAATAAAAATTCTTTTTTTTCTCTGGATTTATTACGTGTCATAAATAATCAACTCCTATTCTTCTTTTGCAGGTTTTTTTATNTTTTCTTTTTTTGTGGATGTTTCTTTTATTATTTGTGTAGCAAGTTTATCTAAATAACTTTGTCCTTTTTTTGTTAAAACTCTTCCACCGTCGTCTGCAATTTTTACAAATCCAATTTTTCCTAGATCTTGCAAACAAACTCTTATTATTTTTCCACCAGCTTTACAAAATTTTTCTGGTTTGACTCCTCTATTTTTTTTACCACCATAGTATGATCGTAAAGATTTAACGTTTACTTTTCCTGTAATATAAACTTTTCTAAGAATAGAGCTCATTCTCACATACCACCAGTCTTCTCTTTGTGGTGCTCTTTCTCTACTGATTCCTGTTTTCACATATTTTGCAAATTCAGGCATTTCTATTTTTTGATTTTCTTTAAGGTCCTTGGCTACAAAATCAATTAGTTTTTGTGCAGGAACATCTCTTACGTTTGTCAAATAATTCACCTCTTATTTCAAATTTTTTTAAATTTTTTCAAATTCCTTTTTAAAGGATTTATTTGAAATCTAAAAATAGTTTATCTTTAGATTAAATAGTATATATATTATATAGAGTAGTTTCCTTTAAATAGGTTTCCTTCATTTCTTTTTTTCTAAATATTTTATTTTTTTAAGATAATCACATTCTAAGCATCTTATCTTCAAATATTTGTTCTGATTTTTTGTTTCTGTTCTATATCTTGTATTTTTTGTTGTTCTTATGGTTTGACAGTTTTTACAGATTTTAAGATGTATTTCTTTTGGTAGTCTATAGTTTATTTTTTTTGCAATTCTTAGTGCTAAGGACACGTATTCTTTTATGTATGGGTTTTCTTTATCTTTTTCTTTTTCTGCAAGTTCTATTAAGAAAAGTATTTTTTCTACAAGTTTTTTTTTATTTTTATGCATGTTAATATTTTTTAAAAAAAGAATACGCCTGCCGGGATTCGAACCCAGGCCGAAAGCTTGGCAAGCTTCCATACTAACCACTATACTACAGGCGTTCTATTTTTTATATTGTTTCTAAAATATTTATAGTGCTAAACCTTTTTAAAAACTTTTGTTTATTTTTGTATCTTTGTTTTTAATACTAATGCAATTATCGAAAAAACAAACAACCCCAAAAAGACAATAACAAACAAAACATTTATTTTTGTTGATTCTTTTTGTTCTCTTTGATCAATATTTTGAAAGATGTCGTCTGTTTCTTCTGTTAAGATATTAATGTCTATTATTTCCTCATTTATTGTTTCTTCTTCTTCAATTATTATTTCTTGTCCAGGTAGTATGTTTATTGTTCTATGATATTGATAGTCTCCAGAAATATTAATCTCTATTTCTCCTTCTTCTATTATTGGCAGTTCATAGTTTATTTTATGTTCAGAATTAACAGGTATTGTTTCTTGTTCTTCTATAACCTCTTCTAGTATTTCAAATTCAAATAATAGATTTTTTTCTTCTTCTGTATAGTTAAAAACTTCAATTTCTACAAGCATTTGATCTTCTATAAAATAAATCATTGGTTCGTTTACAAAAAAAGCTGTTTTAAATATTCTTTCGTCTGGTCCTACAATGATGTGTTGTGTATGTTCATCAAATTGTCCAATATATTTTAATGAATAACTTAATGCTAAGTGGTTGTCTGGTAAAAGATAATAGTAGGTTTTTCTTTTTTCTTGAAATGGTTCTAATAACAACACTTCTCCTTTTTTCTTGTCTATAGATATAAAGTCTTCGTGTGCCATTAAGATACCAAAGGCCGTTATTTTGTTTGCTGTTGTGTTTCTAAATACAACGTCGACGTCTAAAAGACTTCCTGATCTTATTCTTGATGGAGTATTTATTTGCACGTCTATATATTTATCATATCCAAATTCTGAAAAGCTTCTTTGTTCATTTATTTTTGTTTGTAATTCTTTTTCTCCAAAATTAACTGAAAGAGTACTGCTTCTTGTTGAGATTCTATCTTCTGAATCGCTTGAGTCTCTTAGTTTTGAGATCACAAGGTGTGATGCGTCTACAAGTCCAACTTCGTTATAGGTTGGGTCAACATATATCCAGCCTTGTCCTGGAACAAAAACTTCTAACCAGGCGTGTGGTCCCCAATGTACGCTTGTGTTTGCTATTCCTACAACATATTTTACAGGAAATCCTCTGGCTCTTAACATAGCTCCTAACAAGATAGATATTTCATTACATACTCCTTTTCTGTTTTTTAGTGTTTCTAACGCATCTAACATTACTTCTGAGTATGCTAAGTCATATTCTATATTTTGATTAACCCAGTTTGTTAGTAATACTAGTTCTGATAATGCTTCTTGGCTTTCTTTTAGATTTTCTACAAGATTTATTATTTCTGTTTCTTGCGATCTTAAAAATCTTGTATGTTCCATAAATTGTTCTACTTCTTCTCCTGCAATTTCGTTAGTTATTGGTTCTGAAAGATCGTATGTTTCGTTGTTTAGAATAAGATTATTTTCTACTCGTAAATTTCCTTGTATCTTAAAAACGTATTCATTTTTTGTTATAGGGTTTACTTCAAATACAACGTATTTGTTTCCTATATCGTCTTCTTCTATTTCTGCAAATATTTTATTTCCTGAATCATCATAATAAAAGGCTTCAAAGTCTGCTTTTTGAGCGCTTGTGTTTATGAAGGCTCTTGTTTTATAAAAAAAACTTTCGTTTGGGTTATAATTTTCTAAAGAAATAGGAATATGCAAGTTAAGATCAA
>SL_3KL_010_SEDDRAFT_10004101_pt1 | contig 13189 bp, 7 predicted proteins | sample SodLakKL_010_SED_2_FD_10381 | JGI IMG/M metagenome (IMG submission 10381)
GTCAGATTGGCGGCAATCACATCGCCAAGACCATCCTCCAGCGCTGGAATCAGCCGATCCCGGGTGGTTGGAACGAACGCAACAACGGTTCGCAGATGGCCGCTGCCCAACTGCCGGTTCAGTTCGGTTTCGAAGTCACGCATGACCTCGAAGGAAATACCGCGCTGTTCCGGCCCATCCAGAAAGTAAAGGGTCCGGCTGTAGGGCACAAGCACACGGATCATCCGACGCTCGATCATGCCGTCCAGGTCGCCGGACCAGGGTGTCATGCGCTCACCTACAACTGCCGCCCGGCTGAAATCCTGCGTTTGGGCCGATCCGGCGGCTGAAACCAGCCAGAGCGGCGAAAGGAACAGCACGACCAAGGCCAATCTTGTCATCGCACTCACCCTCTGCCCAGGATCAGCGGAACTGCTTGAACATGCGGGCAACCGCATCATCGATGACACGCGCAGCATCCCGGCGAGTTTTCTCGGTCACCGTATTGCGCGCTGAGCCTTCCCACACCATTTCGTTGGTCCGAGCGTCGATCAGGTCCACCACCAGTGTGCCTTCGGAGTACTGCTCGATCTCAGTATGCGTGGTGTAGGCCGGCCAGGGACTGTAAAACCCATAGCGATAGTCGTAGAAGGTGGGCCCCATGTAGGGATCCGACACGGTCCGGGTCCGGATTCGCTCGTCGAGGTGGGCATGAAAGTTCACCAGCAGGTCGGCTTCGGACGCCTCATCGACATGATTCAAACCGAGCAGTTCGAGTTCCCGGCGGGTAGAGAACTTCAACTGCTGGGAGATCAGGCTGGCATAGCCGGCGCGGTCGGTTCCCAACTGGTCGACAAAGGCAAAAGACTGATAGGCCGTCAGATCCGCCCCAGGTGCCTGCATGGTCTCGATGCGGGGTGCGGAGCCACAGGCGGTCAGCATGATGGCAAGCAGAACAACTACACCATTTCTGAATTTCATAAGCTCATTTCTTTCCTCTGGATCTAAAGACATCCTCCACGATTGAACTTCCACCGGTTCAACGTGCAGCGAACACGCCAGTATAGGCGGCGGACGCTGCCAAGGTAAGTCGAAAAAGTGCATGATGCTGGCCGCTGGCCCTGCGAGGAAAGCTCGTCCCGACTCCTACCCCTGCTCCTGTAAACAATTGTCTCCATCCGTCGAAAAAGTGCACAAACCGTTGATACGGGGAGACATTGAGCGGCAAAGCTGATAGAAACGAGCATACATTGATCGCTGATCAGCTCCAGAGCAAAGGTTCGCAAACAAATGGAACAAACCCACTCAACCGCCATATTCGTATTGGTCCGCTCATTGGCGCTGGCAGTCTTGTGCTGGTCCGGCGTTTCTCATGCCATCGACTGGCCGCAGGAAATCAGTGCCGAAGAAGGCACCATCCTCGTGTACCAGCCGCAACCGGAGAATCTGGAAGGCAATACGCTCAGAGGCCGCGCGGCGATGGCTTTGGAATTGCGGGGCCAGGAAGATCCGATCTTTGGCGCGTTCTGGTTCGAATCAATCATCGAAACCGACCGGGCCGAGGGAACGGCGCTGATCCGCAATCTGCGGGTGACCGACGTACGCTGGCCGGAATCCCGCGATGCCGACGAGCAACGATTCACCGCCGTCGTCGAGGCCGCCATGCCGGCCGCCGGTTTTCAGATTTCGCTTCATGCCCTGACCGCCAGTCTCGAAACCGCCGAGATCGAAAGAACCAGCGTCGAAAACCTCAACAACGATCCACCGGTCATCCTGTTTCGCGAAGAACTGGCCGTGCTGCTGCTCTACGACGGCGACCCGAAATACCACGAGATCGAAGACAGTCCGTATGAGCGTGTGTTGAATGTGCCGATGGCGGTCGTGCGAAAAAATCGCAGTCGGGATCACTGGCTGTCCAGCGGCAAGTTCTGGTACGCAGCCAGCGACCCACTGGGGCCGTGGACGCCGACCGATTCGCCGCCGCGAGATCTGGTGCAGGCCATGCAATCGGCCGACACCGATGAACCTCAGCCTGACACCCCGCCGGCCATCGTCGCATCCAGCGTTCCAACGGAGTTGATCGTCACCGACGGCAAACCCGACTGGCAGTCGCTGCCCGGGGGTGAACTGCTCTATGTGCAAAACACCGAATCGCCCTGGCTCAGGGAGTTGTCCACGAACAACATGTACCTGCTGCTGTCCGGGCGCTGGTTCCGGTCGAAATCCCAGGAGGGGCCGTGGACCTTCGTGCGCCCCGACGAACTCCCGGCAAGTTTCGGCGACATTCCACCGGCATCGGAGATCGGCGGAGTGCGAACGTCCATCGCCGGCACGATCGAGGCCGAGGAGGCTGTCCTCGATCAATTCATCCCCCAGACGGCGGCCATCAAGCGCGATGAAGCCAGTCTGACGGTCGAGTACGATGGCAGGCCACAGTTCGAAAGCATTTCCGGTACGAACGTGTCCTACGCCGTCAATACCGGGGCGCAGGTGCTGGAAATCAACGGGCGCTATTACGCCGTGGATGCCGGCGTCTGGTTTGCATCGGGCTCTGCGACCGGGCCGTGGGCGGTGGCCGATTCGGTCCCGCGCGAGGAAATCGAACGGATTCCTCCCAGTGCTCCCGTCTACAACACCACGCATGTCCATATCTACGACTCGACGCCGGATGTCGTATACGTGGGCTACACGCCGGGCTACATGTGGTCGTTCCCCTATTACGGCGTGCCGGTTTACGGCACCGGCTGGCGTTATCGGCCGTACTACGGCACCTGGTACTATCCGCGTCCGCCGACCTGGGGATTCAATGTCGGCTATAACCCCTGGACTGGCTGGAACTTCGGCATGAGCTGGTCGAACGGGTTCTTCCGCTTCGGCATGAACTGGAGCGGCGGCTACGGCGGTTCTTACTACCGACCGTGGGGCTGCTGTAACGGCTGGTACGGCGGCGGCCACCGCGGGCCTGTCATCATCAACACCGGTAACATCAACATCGGCAACAACATCAATGTCGGCAACCGTATGAACGTGGGCAACCAGATCGCCAGGTCGAACGCCACCCGCGACCGGTCGCGCGACAACGTCTATCAGCGCCCTGAAAACCTGCGGCGCAATGCCGCCCGCGACGCCGCGGTATCGGACCGCAGGGTGGCTCGACCAGCAACCGGCAAGGCCAACAACGTGTTCGCCGACCGGGACGGCAATATCGCCCAGCGCGTTGATGATGGCTGGAGGACGCGCGAGAGCGGCGGCTGGTCGAAGGATACGATTTCGCCGGGCAGACCATCGACTCGACCGGGATCCCGGCCTTCCACGCGTCCGCTGTCACCAGCATCGCCACCCGCTACACGGCCCGGGCCAACGAGCCGACCCGCTACACGGCCTTCCGGGCCAGTCTCCCGGCCTGCGGCGCGGCCGGACATGCGGCCTTATGGACCGACTTCCCGACCAGCACCACAAAACTTCAACCGGGCGCAATTCGACCGGGCCCACGCCGCCCGTCAGCGCGGCATGAGTCCGCAGATGGCCGGACCAGCGCCACGCATGGCGCCTCGCCCGGCGCCGCGGTAACAGCGCTCCGCCAGCCAATAGCGGGTCATGCGGTGAATTGCACTCATTTGCCGCGCGACCCGCTAGGCCAAAGCGATCCGGTCTCGCTCGAAGCGCTGTTTAAGATCCTTGAGCAGGGCTCTTTTCACCACCCAGTACTGATCGGATCGCACCCATGGTCTCAGCATGAACACCATCTCGGAGGAATCCATGCGGGCGAGGTGAACTTCGGCTTTCGGCTTGTTCAGAATCTGCGGATGCTCCTCCAGCAGCCCCTGAATGCTGTTCTCTACTTCATCGAGATCGTTTTCCGGGCTGACGGCGATCTCCATATCCAGCCTGCGGGCTCGGCTCGCGGTCAGGTTCACGATCGTGTCGTCCCAGATCTTGCGGTTGGGAACCAGCTTGATCGTGTTGTCCGGGGTCGCGATCCGGGTGCTGTTGAGCGTCATCTTGCGAACCCTGCCTTCCCCGCCTGCCACCTGGACGTAATCACCCACGTCGTAGGCCCGGTAGAAAAGAATCATCCAGCCGGCGACGAAACTCTTCAACGAGTCCTGCAGGGCAAAGCCGACGACGATGCCGGCAACGCCCAGTCCGGCCAGCATCGGCATGACAGACCATCCCATGGTAGCCAGGGCCACGACCGCACCCGCCAGAAAGGTGATCCCGAATGCCAGGGCCTGCAGCCTGTTTTCCATCAGCTGGCTGAGCTGGACGTAGGAGGTATTCATCACCGCTCTCAGGAGGCCGCGGACCGCGCCGGCAACCAGCCACGCCAGCAGCAGGACGGCGGCAAAAGTAAACATCCGGAGCAGCAGATTGGGCCCGTTGCGAACCACGTTGCGCTTCAGCCTGTCGGTCTGTTCGCGCCAGATGGTCGCAAAGACTTCGCGCTGCAGAAGTTCGGTTCCGAGGCGGCCCTGCTGTTGAATCAACAGGGCTCGGTGGCTGGCGGCATCCGGTCCCCGATCCCCGGCCGCATCGAGCCAGGCGGCCAGGTTGCCCAGGCTGCGAACCTGTTTTTGATTGACGGCGCGCAGGGCAGCCTCGGTGTCGACATCCGAAGGATCGGCACTGAGCGTCCTGCGCAATTCGGTGATCGTCTGGGCATCCAGCCGAATCTGCCCGTGCAGGCGCTCGACGTTGCGGAGAATGAATTTCTCGAGTTCAGCACGTTCTTCCTCGACCCGCATGCCCAGCTTTGCTCGAACCTCAAGCAGCCCATCAACCGCCTCCACGTAATCAAGGATCAGAGTGTGCAGATCCTGCACGAAGGCGCGGGCCACGCTCGCCTGCATGCCGCGGTCGAACTCATCGTAGGTCTGACGTTCCCGGTTCTTTCGATCATGAATTTCGGTAAGCCGGGCAATGGAGGTTTCCAGCAGCCAGCCGGTCGAGTTCTCGATGCGCTCGCGCACCGTGGGAAGTTCGGCGGCTGAATCGACTGCGGCCGCCAACGCCGCCCCCGTGCCATTGAGAACCTCGAGGATGAGCTGATCCAGGCGGTAATAAAAACCGTCGCGATCCCGCTCCTGTACCGCATCCGCTGACCGCTGCATTTCCTGGAGATGCTGGATCCGTCCTTCCAGCTTGCTCAGTGCGGAGATATCGCCGGCGTCGTCTTTTGCCCAGCCCTGCGTGGCCATCACTGCCGTCATGGCGGCCAATAGCAGCATGCGCAGCCATCGATTCATAACGCGTCTCAATGAGACCCGGATGCGCCAGGGCGTGCGGGCCGCAGCATCAAAAAGACCAACCAGACCAGCAGGACGATCGCCAGAACGGACATGATCGACGCAGCGGGTGAGGGATTCAGCGGCTCCGGCGGATGGGGCAGGCGCGGAGCCAGCGCACGTGCCTGAGGGAGGACCGGGTAGATGTCCTCGGCTCTTGCGGTGGCGGCATTGATGCGCTCGACCGACTGATCGGTCAACGGCAGCGCGCGCGGGACAAAACTCGCGCCCGGGCCCTGGGTCGAGAACCTGAGCTCGTCTGGCCCCGCCGGGCCAGCCAGCACAAGCTGGGTGGACAAGGTCTCGACCGGCTGACGGAACCCGGGCATCCGCGCTTCGTTGCCCTGCCCCGCCTGCAAAAAGCGCTCGTAATCGGATGGAGCAAGCCGCGCCGGCTGCAGGTAGGGAAAAACGATCCCGTTGTTGCGCTGGACCCAGTTGTCCAACTCCATGAGTGTCAGGCCGCGCTGCAGCAACGCCAGGGCCGTCGAATTGCCGACCGGCTGCATCAGGAGGGCAGCGTCCGCCCCGCTTTCGGCCAGGGCATCGGCCAGGGCTGCCGGCGTATCGCCGTCGACCGGAATAAGCCGGGCGGATAGCTGCAGACCGTCAATGATGGACTGGGCCACCTGAAATCCGCTCGAGCCTCTGGGGCCGGTCGCGATGCGGGAGGCGTCTTCGAGCCGGTCGACGCCCGGATGGAGGGAAAACGCGTGCAGAAAACTGGTGCCGACCAGAGCCACCGCCTCGATGCCCGGGCGCAACGGCGGCTGACCGGTATCCGGATCGACCGACCCGGGGACAAAGAACGCCGGCGCGCTGACCAGCGCCAGACGCGCGCTCGCATCCTCGACGGCACCCAGCGGATCGCTGGAGCGAACCAGATTGACCGTGCTGGTCGGAAAGGACCTGCGCAACTGGCGCAATATCGTTCCCGCCTCCCCGTCCGCATTTGCCGAAAGGGATACCGCAAGGTTCAGCGCCTGTCGATCCCGCTCGCCGATTTCGCCGTCGATCAGACCCAGTCGGATCAGTTCGGCCCGCACCACTTCCCTCGGGTCCTCGCCGCGCACCGTTACCCTTCTGCTCAGGCTCCGTATCTGCTCGCTGCCGATCGCACCGACCAGCTGACCCAGGATCTCCTCGAGCGCCGGAAATCGCTCCAGCGCCGCCTGTCGGTACACCAGGGCGCCGTCGTGTCGCGCAAAGAAATCAAGATCATCGGAAAGCACGCGGAGGTCAAAGATGTCGATCTGGGGATCCGCCGAGCGGACCAGAGCGACATCGATGTCGCCGTCCAGCAGTCGATCATAGAGCTCCGTTCTGTCACGCGGGGCGAGCTCGACGACCCGCCCGAATTGCAGGCCGTAGCGCTGCGCCAGCGGCGCAAGACCATCAATGGGGCGGGCCGAGAACTCGCTGTCGACCCCAAGCGTGAGCCGCTGCGCAGGACCCACGAGATCAGAGTAGTGGCGAATGCCCAGTGCCCGCGCGCGCTCGCTCAGCATCGCCAGGCCGGGTCGGCTCTCGAAACCCAGCGGGGCGCTCCAACCGAGCCCGAGCGAGCCATAGCGCTCGCGCAACAGGGCGATCGTGGATTCGGGATCCGTATCAGGCATCTGCGCCAGCCCAAGAAGTGCCAGCCCGGAACCGGTGTACTCCGGATACAGGTCGATCTCGCCCCGTTTCAGCGCTTCGAGCGTGACCCGGCTACCGCCCAGACCGATCCGTCGCTGCACCGGAATTCCCTCCGCTGCGGCCAGCTCGGCGACCAATTCCGCCACGATCTGATCTTCCGGGGACGGTTTACCGCCGACCTTCAGGGGCTGCCGCTCGGCTCCGCATCCGGCAAGAACAAACACGACCGCCAGACTCGAGAGGATGCTCCGGGTAACGTTCACAGGCGACTCCTCATTCGCTGATGGATCGCGGCGCTGCACTCGGCGCTTGCCCACGGATTTCTTCGCGCTCATTCCGAATCGTCCTCAGAAAACCCACCACCTGCAGCAGCAGCACCACGGAAAATGGGATCGCGCCGGTGACCGCCATCGCCTTGGCGACCTCGACCGATCCGCTGAACAGGGTCGCGACGGTGAGTACGGCGACCAGCGTGCCCCATACCAGCTTGTAGGAAAGCGGCGGATTCAGCTGGCCATCGCTGGTCATCATCGACAACACGAAGCTGCCCGAATCCGCCGAAGTGACCAGGAAGATGAAAATCAGGAACAGGGCGATGAAGCCCAGCAACTGCCCGAGCGGAAAGAAGTCAAGAAAGACAAAGAACGCCCGGCTGACGTCCTGGGACACCAGCTCGGCGACCCCACCGCCCCCGAACAGTTCGATGAAAACCCCTGCGCCGCCCAGCACCGCGAACCAGAACAGCGAGAACACGGTCGGCACGATGATGACACCGGCGCAGAACTCGCGAATCGTCCGCCCACGGCTGATTCGGGCAATGAAGATGCCGACGAAAGGCCCCCAGGCAAGCCACCAGATCATGTAGGTCAGGGTCCAACTCGCCGTCCAGCCCTGCAGCCCTTCAAACGGCAGCAGGTGAAAGGCAAGCCCCGGCAACTGCGTGATGTAGCTGCCGAACGAATCGACGATGGTCTCGAAAATGAAGGCCGTCGGCCCGAAGACCGCGATGTAGATCACCATCAGCACGGCAACCACCATGTTGATGTTGGACAACAGCTTGATGCCACGATCGACGCCGACTGCGGTCGAGGTCATGTAGGTGGCGTACATGAACGCCATGATGGCCAGCGACATGGTGAAAGTCAGGGGCGTGCCGAGCAGTTCACCCAGCCCGGCGCGAATCTGCAGGGTGCCCATGGTCAGCGAGCCGGCCAGTCCGAAGACCACCGCGAACACGCCGAGGACGTTCGCCACCTGACCCATACGCTGCCCCCCGACGCCCGGAAAAAGCGCCTCGATCGGGGTCGATATCAGCGGTTTCTGTTTCTTGCGGAAAGTGAAATAAGCGATCACCATGGCGCAGATGCCATAGATCGACCAGGCATGCAGGCCCCAGTGCAAATTGGTCAGGGTAAAGGCGAGCCGGGCTGCCTCAGGGGTCCCGCCCGGCATCCCGGGAGGATCGCGGAAATGATAGAGCGGTTCGGCAACACCCCAGAAGATCAGGCCCGCACCCATCCCGCCGGCGAAGAGCATCGCGATCCAGGAGACGGTCGAGAACTCGGGCTCCTCGTCGTCGTCGCCGAGCTTCACGCGGCCATAGGGCCCGAAGGCCAGAAATCCCGCCAGGACCAGGAATGCAGTGCTGATCAGCAACCAGTACCAGCCGATGCTGGTGAGCATGAAGGTGGTGAAACCCAGCGAGGTTCCACTCATGCCGTCGGGATCGATCAGACCCCAGGCGCCGAACGCGCCGACCAGAATCAGGGCGATCCAGAAAACCCGGTTCGTGGCAAAGACGCCCTTCATCGCAGGGCCACGGCTTCGAATCTCAACAGCAGCCTGCGGTCGGCATCGAACACTTCCAGATGGCGCGCCATGATCCGGTAGTGGTCGACTCGCTGCAGCACCCGGGCAAAGTGATCAGCCTGCGCCATGCCTTCGGGGCAGGCCATCCGCGTCCCGGCGAGCTCGAAGAACTCGATCGAGGAGCCTTCCAGCACATAGCGGCCGGCCAGGCGATTGCAGCCATCAGACCCGGCCAGGCGGCCGTCTTCGTGAAAAACGAGATGCGGTTCGCGTTGATTGGGAAAACGCTGGACAATCGCTTCATCCAGCAGGGTCAAGCGCCAATAGGTATTGCGCAGATCGGCAAGCCGGACGGGCTCCGGGCAGGCCAGATCGGGCCTGGCCTCAATGAAGTTTTCCGGGATCAGTGTCCATTCCGGCTCGTTTCCTTCCATGGGCAGGCGCTGGCTGATCCGGCCTTCCAGTGAAACCATGACCTCCTCGCCCGGGTTTTCCCGCACCTCCAGGTAAGCCTGTTCGAGCGCGCGATTGTCGCCCTCGGTGGCAACCGGCATGTCCAGGCCGGTCAGGCATTCCCGAAAACGGCCGGCACCGGCGAGGTAGCGGTACATGCCGCGCATCAGGCCCGCAAACTCGACTGGCTCGGCTGCGTCCTGTCGCGTCAGGCTGTAGTTGAGCTCGGATTCGATCCTTGCGCCCTCGGTATCCAGCAGGGTCAGCGTGTCCGGGTCGGAAAGCTCCCAACGCCGCGGCGCCTCGCGCCCGCCATGCAGGGAGACCTGATCGTCGTGCGAGGAGAGCAGGTAGCGGCCCATATCATGGAACGTGCCGTTTTCGCGATCCTGGTAGGTCTCGCGCAGGAAGAATACCCCGCCGCTGAGCAGATCGAGCTGGATATCGATCCCCGGGCAACTGGCGCACGGCAGCGTGCCCGCAAAACTGGCGGGGAGCGGCCCCAGGGGATGCCCGGGCGCCGGCTGCACTTGTTTCATCCGCATGGAGACGTCCGACGGAAACTCCCGGGTGATCACCTGGTGGACCTGGTCGGTGACAAACAGCAGCCTGTCGCCATCGTACAGGCGCGCCGCAACGCGATAGCTGTGGCGCGGATCGATCTCCGCAGGGTCGTATTCGATCTGAAACTCATACGGCGGTTGGCCGACATTCGTCATGATCGTCTCGCCCAGGCGCTCGGCCGCCATGCCGGGGCGACTGATGTCTTCCAGTACCACCTCCAGTCGGGCGTGGGACGGCACCGCCATGCGCTCGATAAAAAACGCCTGGCCGCTGACTTCAGCCATCTCGGTATGCGTGGGGTTCGCCGCACATCCAGCCACCACCAGCAGCAGCGGCAGGATCGGGATTTTCAATGAATTTCGCATGTTCGATTCTCGACAATATGGGCTCAGCTCTTGGCATCGCCGGGCGGCTCGAAGTCGACCGAGCCTTCCGGCGGGTAATCCAGGGTGTCGCGCAGATCCTTGCGCGTTTTCAGATCGAAGTTCGGGAAAGGCAGATCGTTGCCCTGGCGAAGCTCGCGCACGATCGCTTCGGCTCGTTCTTTGTGTTCCTCGTCGATGCCAGTGTCCTTGGCCAGATAATTGACCATGGACGGGAAGGCAAAACCGGTACCCGACCCATCGATGATGTCGATCAGGCGCAGATAGATATCTTCCTGCGCGGCGAGGAAATCGTTCCAGTCATTGGTCTTGACGTAGGCGAAGATCTCGATGTCGACGGAATGATCGCCAAAGCCCAGGAATCGCGCCCGGGCGGGTTCCGCCGTGATCATGGGGTGCTGCAGAAGGAGCTGGCGAATCTCGGCCAGCACCCAGCGCAGCTGATCGGGTGTGGTTTCATAACGCAGCCCGATGGTCTTGCGCAACAGAATGCGGTCCCGCCGGGTCAGGTTTTCGATATTCAGGTTGACGAACTCGGCATTCGGGATCGTGATGACGGTGCGATCCAGGGAGCGCACCTTCACGGAACGCAGGCCGATCCCTTCGATGACGCCCAGGTGCTCTCCGAGCTGGCAGAAATCTCCCACCTCGACCGGCTTGTCGGCAAACAACGTCAGCCCGCCGATCAGATTTTCCAGCGTACTGCGAGCGGCCAGGGCCACGGCCAGGCCACCGATTCCCAGGCCGGCGATCACCCCCTGGTAGGGTAGCGACAGGATTTCGGCGAGGAACAGGATCGCGCCGATGATCACCGCGAGCTTGGCAATCGAAATCGCCAGCGAACGCAGGATTTCATCTCGATAGCGGTATCGCTGGGAATGGACTTCGAGGAAGTCACTGACCTGATCAACCAGATGGTAGGCAAGCCAGCCGCCGGCAATCGACAGCGTGACCCCGATGACCACGCGCAGGGGGATATCGATCGTTTGCGGAAGGCCCAGCGTCTGGAGCGCAAACAGGCCGATGGCCGCCACGAAGATCAGACGCAATGGCCACAGGAAGCGAATGCTGGGAGAAAGGGAACGGTCCTCTTCGCTGGATGTCAACCGGAACACCTTCGCCACGATCCAGGTAAACAGCCAGCTCAACGGGATGCTCAGCAGCAGCCACAGCGCCAGGGCCATCCACTGCCAACGCTCCACCCCCGCTCCGGTCTCCTGGAGCAGGTCGCGATGGACCGTGCGAACCTGGTTGCGGAGTTCGAAAAAGGTCGTCGATTCGCCGCGCCGGGTTTCATCGACCAGCGGCATGTCCTCCAGGGCCATGAACAGCGCTCGCGCGCTTGTCATCGTGTCCGCGCTGAATTGCCAGCGCACCGTTCCGTCTTCCTGCTCTACGGGAACCACTTCCACAATGCCGGACGGGTGGAGGAAATGAACGTAGGCACCGCGCTGGCCCGGATCATCGGGGATTTCCTGGCGCAACGGCAGTCCGATACGGTACAGAACCTCGATCAGGTATTCACCGAGCAGCGCTCCCTCGTCGTTGCGCACCGCCGTCGGAATAGCGGACAGGTCCATGGTGTCCAGGAAAAGTTCGGCGCTGCCGTCGCGGGCCCGATCCCATTGTTCAATGAAGGTTCGCATCACATCCCGTGGCGAACCGAGTTCATGGTGCGCGCGCGAATGCGGAACCGCTCCCCCATGAATTGCGACCAGTTGCTGTAGCGAGTCACGCATCTGTTGATCCGGCGGCACGACCAGGCGCCAGGAAGGCTCGCTTCGTCCGGAATCTCCATCGACGGCTCGAAACGTCAGGGCATACGTCAGGTTGCTGCCGGCCTGACTCAGCTCTACCGTGTAGTCCTCCTCGATACTCAGATTCCTTTGCGGCCGCAGTTCCCAGATGCGAAACGTGAGGCGATCGACGATCTGGAACAGAAGACGGGCCAGGTCGATGCGGTCATAGGGTGTGAGCTGATCGCCATGCGCAGAGAAATCCAGCAGCGGCATGACCACGCCCAGACGATCACTTCGACCCTCGCCCGCCTTGTTGCCGGCCCGAAGAAAGGACGCGAGCGTGCGCTCCGGGCTGGATGAATCCAGTTTGCCAAACAGGGTGCGCGCGATATCGGTATCGGTGCGCATCCCGGTCCACCACTCACCGGTACCAAAGCGCCCCATGAAGCTCTGCCTGTCCGGCGACATCACGAAAGTGAAAACGCCCTCGCCGGCGGCGTCGGCCCAGCTTCCCGAAAGCTGCTTGCCCACGACCGTTCCGTTCATCACCCCCTCGAAGCCGGGGTAGCGTCCCTCGACCCGGTTGCCGTCCTGACGCAACTCCACAACGGCGCCACCCCCGCGCCACTGGGTATCCCATACCCCGGTCCAGTCCAGTTCGTCGACAGCGAGTACCGGAACCGACGACGTCAGCAGGGCCAGGAATGCAAGAAGGCTTCTGGTCATCATGGTGTCAGAAGTTGAGCGTCAGATGCAGGGGCAAGCGGTCAACGCGGAAGGCTTTGCCCGCGTCCAGTCAGGTAATCGTGGTTCACGGCCCGGTGCCGCGCGACCAGGGCAGAAAACCCGCGCCTGATTTCAAGTACAGGCTGCAGCGACCGCCCACCATAGACGACCAGGATCCTCAGTAAAAGTCGGGAAAGTGCATCCTTTGACTCGAAGCTGCATTTCTGTCGAAAAAGTGCACGGTTTTATTCGAAGAGCTGCTGTCGACGATGAACCGATTGGATTTGGAACGCTCGGACGCCTATCATTACGGAATGCAAGCAACCCATCCGGCACGCGAGGAAGCATCGGCGGCACTCGACCCCATCCGCTATTCGTCGGTTGAGGAACTCCAGAGCGACCTGTCAAGAATCTGGGATGTACAGATCACTCAGTCAGATCCAGGAGCCCTGGCGGTAGCACTCAGTTACCGCAGCATTGGAAACTGCCTGGCCCTGCGCACCGAATCCGATCGATCGCTGGTGTGCGCCGGTCAACGGGCGGAAAATCAGTGGATACTCACTCCCATCACCGCGGACTGCGCGTCGGGTTTCTACCGCGGCCGGCAACTCGA
>SL_3KL_010_SEDDRAFT_10004102_pt1 | contig 13186 bp, 7 predicted proteins | sample SodLakKL_010_SED_2_FD_10381 | JGI IMG/M metagenome (IMG submission 10381)
AGATACTCCTTTGCAAGGAGGATATTTTTTAAGTATATAAATAATAAATATATATGATCGAACTCAGATATATTGACTAAAAATTAAAAAATGATATCCTGCTCATCTAAATATGTAACCGGCTTAACAGGTCTGCTGATCATTTTTTTGATGCTGACTCCATCCGCTGAAAAAATAAAGGCTCAATCAACCATATCAGCAGAGAAAATTGGTTCCAAAATAGATGTCTATATAGATGGACGTTTTTTTACCAGTTATAAATTTTCTGAATATGAAAAATATCCGTTTTTCTACCCGGTAAACGGTCCGTCCGGCGCCAGTGTAACCTCAAAAAGAAATAGCAATTTTCCGCATCACAGCTCTCTGTTTTTTGGTGCCGATTTTGTGAATGGCGGGAATTACTGGCAGGAGGGCCTCGAAAGAGGTCAAATTTTGTCAGTAAATGCTCAAATTGAGGAAAAGAGCGGTTCCCGGGTGGTTATTACGGATGAATGTGTGTGGGTTCGGCCTGATGCAGAGTCTCCAATCAAAGATACCCGCAGAATAACAATCACATCTCCAGATGATGAGATCTATATCATCGATTTTAAAATCAGCTTGCTTCCTCTTCAGGATGTAACGATCGAACGAAATAACCACTCACTCTTCAGCGGTCGAATGGATCCCGATCTTGCTGTGATTAATGGCGGTAAAATGATGAATGCTGGTGGTGATAGAGGTGAGGAAGAAACTTTTGGAGTCAGATCACCCTGGATTTCATACTTTGGGGAAAGAGGGGGCAGATATGAAGGGATCACGATTATGCAACATCCCGAAAATGATTGGCCGGATGCTCCCTGGTTTACACGTGATTACGGATTTTTCTCACCTACTCCGATCTACTGGCCGGATGATAAAAATGCCGGGACATTTATAGATAAAGGGAATCTTATTCAATTGTCCTACCGGGTAATTATTCATGCGGGAAATCCGGAAGAAGCCGGGATTTCAGACCTTTATATCCAGTTTGTCGATGAATAAATGAAACACAACCAAAATATAATATTAGAATAATATGGCCGAAGAAGATAAAAATAATGGAATAAGCAGGCGAGACTATCTGAAGACCTCTCTGTTTGGAACTGCTGGATTATTTTTGGCTCCATCAATTGTGCCTTCTACAGTTTTTGGTAAAAATGCACCCAGTAATAAAATTAACATTGCTCAAATTGGCTGCGGGAGAATAGCACGTGCTCATAATCTGCCGCGAACGATGGAGAACGATGATGTTCTTGTTGTTGCCGTTTGTGATGTCGATCGCAAAAGAATGAAAGATGGGAAGCAACTGGTTGAAGATTGGTATAGAGAAAACAAGGGAAGTGAAAATTATGTGGATGTAAAAATGTATCAGAATTACAGAGAATTGCTTGCGCAATCTGATATAGACGCGGTCATCATCAGTACCCCGGATCACGCTCATTTGCTTCCATGTGTGGAAGCGGCACTTGCTGGTAAAGATATTTATATGGAGAAGCCGTTTTCACTTACAATTGAAGAAGGCAGATTTATGAGTGATCTCCTGCACCGCACCGGAACCGTGTTTCAATTGGGTAGCCAGCAGCGGAGCGACAGGCCCTGGCCTCACTTTCGTCGTGCCTGTGAATTGGTTCGAAATGGAAGAATCGGGCAACTTCATACCGTAAAAGTGGGCCTTCCGGGAGATCCGCCTGGGGGAGATCCATCCCCTATGCCTGTCCCCGAACATTTTGATTATGATGGATGGTTAGGCACCACTCCGTACCAGCCCTATACCGAGCAAAGGGTACACCCTCTCGATGGATATACCAGGCCGGGCTGGCTCCGAATCGAACAATTTTGTGCGGGAATGATTACCGGCTGGGGAACTCACCATGTGGATACCGCACAATGGGGAATGGGAACCGAATATACCGGTCCGCTTGAAATCGAAGGAGAAGCAGAGTTCCCAACTGCTGATCCGGACTATGAGGGTTTGTGGAATGTACACGGGGATTTTCTTGTAGAAGCAAAATATGCGAATGATGTCACCATGCTGATATCGGGAGAGTTTCCCAATGGTATACGGTTTGAAGGGGATGAAGGCTGGATCTTTGTAACTCGCAGCGGTAGTAGTGATCCGGATTCCGGTGATGAAGAGGGGCCTTTGCAAGCCAGTGATCGTGCCATCTTAAATTCGGAAATAGGTCCAGAAGAAATTCACCTTTACAGAGCAGAAGAACAACACGCGAACTGGATTAGGTGTATCAAAACCCGGGACAGGAGTGCCGCTCCACCCGAAATTGCACATCGATCAAACACCGCCTGCCTGATATCTCATATAGCGATGAAATTACCACGTAAACTCTATTGGGATCCTGTTAATGAACGTTTCAAAAACGATGACGAAGCAAATTCAATGCTTTCGAGGCCTCAACGATACCCTTATAAAATTTCGCAGATTCCGGGGCTCAAAGGATAGCGAAAGTCACAATCTTCATACCGCAATGCGTTAAAGTGCTGTATGAACTCCATCAGATTGAGATCGCAAATTTCTTTTGCAATGTTTTTTATTTTACAGATAATCAAATTAGATATCCCGGAAAATTTACGCAGAGATTTCCGGTAAATTCAAAGAATTGTAATTCGTGTATAAAAAATTCATTTGGATACTAATATTATCACTTCTGGCAGCCTGTTCCGGCACAACCGAACTGGAATGGCTTGATGAAGAAGAGGGAGTTCGCTGGGCTGAACTTTCTCCCGGATTCTGGGGGGCAGACGGATTCAGGCAGTTGTCGCCGTCCAAAACCGGTATCCATTTCAAAAATATACTCACAGAAGAAGAGATTTCCGAAAACCGACATTATCTGAACGGTTCTGGAGTGGCCGTCGGTGATATCAACGGAAATGGGTATACAGATTTATACTTTACTCATCTGAACGGCCCGAACCGGCTCTATAAAAATCTGGGTGGAATGAAATTCGAAGAGATCACCGAAGATGCTGGTGTGACGCATGATGGGTACTACTCAACAGGCGCTGTTTTTGCCGATGTAAATGGCAATGGCTCCCTGGATCTTCTCGTAACGGCTATGCACGGAGAAAGTGTGCTCTACCTGAACGATGGGAGCGGCCGGTTCGATAAAGATGAAAATAGCGGGCTTGGCCCGGCTCGGGGTGGCATGACGATGGCCCTGGCCGATATCACAGGTAACGGTTACCCGGATCTCTACATCACCAATTATAAGGAAAGATCCGTAAAAGATATTTATACCACTCGTGAGCTGGAATGGAGCAATATTTTGAACGAATCGCTGCGCTCACCACAAGATGAGTATACACTGGTTTCCCCATTCGATCGCCACTACGAACTTGTGCGTCAGGATGGAGCACTTGCTGGTGTTTCGGAGCTGGGTGAGCTGGACGAACTATACCTGAACACAGGAGGGGTTTTTGAAAAAGTAACGGATTCCGAACAGGTATTTCTCGATGAAGAGGGGAATCCACTGGGGCTTCAGCGCGATTGGGGGCTTACGGCCAAATTTCAGGATATCAATGATAATGGTTTACAGGATCTCTATGTTTGCAACGATTTCCATACACCCGACCGAATCTGGTTGAACCAGGGAGATGGTACGTTTAAAGCCGCACCCTGGCAGATGTTCCGAAACCTCAGCTACTCCTGCATGGCGGTGGACTTTTCCGATATCAACCGCAATGGAAGGCTTGATATTTTCGCAACCGAAATGCTTGATCCTGACCATGAACGCCGGCAACGTCAGGCTTCTTCCGATCAGCATCTTCCAGTGGTACCCGGAGATATCCGGCAACGGCCGATGTATAACAGAAATTCGCTCTATTTGCAGCGTGAAGATCATACCTTCGCAGAAATTACCTATTACTCTGGAACGGAAGCAACAGGCTGGTCGTGGGCAACCCGCTTCATGGATGTGAACCTGAATGGATATGAAGACCTGATCGTAAATACAGGATACACCTACGATATTCTCGATATTGACGGGCAGTTTGAGATGATTCGAAGCCGTCGGAATATGGATGAACACTTCATTGAGTTTACCGAACTGGTTGATCCGCTAAAACAACAGAACAAAATTCTGAGAAATAACGGAAACCTTACTTTTACCGATGTAAGTTCCGATTGGGGGTTCAGTGACCTGGACGTATCTCATGGAATGGCTTTTGCCGACCTCAATAACAACGGGGTGCTTGATGTAATCATCAACCGGATGAACCGGGAAGCCGCCATTTTTGAAAACAGGACCAAGGCTCCAAGAATAGCTGTGCGCCTGATTGGAGAACCCCCAAACACCCAGGCAATTGGGGCCAAAGTGGAACTGATCGGCGGAACCGTTCATCATCAACAGAAGGAGGTGGCATCGGGCGGGGATTATCTTTCCGGATCCGATACGCACCTGATGTTTGCCGCTGACCCTGAAAACGATCAGCACGAGATTCACATCCGCTGGCCGGATGGCAGAAAAAGTGTCATTTCATCCGTACAATCCAATCGGATGTATGAAATTGATCAAAACAGGATTTCTTTCGCAGGTGAGCCGAGGGTACAGACTGTGGCAGCCCAAACAGAATCCCTGTTTGAGGAGGTCTGCATCGAATGTGAATTTATGCATCACGAAGAGCCCTTCCGGGATTTTGAGATTCAGCCTTTGCTCCCTTACAAATTGAGTCAGATGGGTCCGGGCGTAGCCTGGATGGATCTGAGTGGTGATGGTAAGGATGAACTTTTGATGGGATCGGGAAGAGGAGGATCGCTTACAGTACTGGCCTCGAACGAGGATGAATTGTTCGAACCGATTACATTAAATGAAATTACGGAAACTGTACCGGGAGATCAAACTGCTTTAATCGGCTGGAAAGAAAATGGGGTGATGCGTTTACTGACCGGCTTAGCAAATTATGAACAGGGGCGGTCGAATGTGGCTTCTGTCAATATTTTTAACATGTTGGATGATGGTACAGTTCAGACTGACAGCATCCCCGGGGTCCACTCTACTACAGGCCCTTTGGCAGCAGCAGATATTACCGGAAACGGATATCTCGATTTTTTTATAGGAGCCAGCTTCAGGCCGGGAGCGTTTCCGGTAAGCGCCGACTCGAGGATGGTAATGAATCAGGAAGGAACTTTTCAGTTAGACCGGGAGAATTCAGAAACATTCAGCAACCTTGGTTTGGTTACCGGCGCTGTTTTTTCGGATTTTACCGGAAATGGGGCACAGGATCTGCTCATTAGCTCCGAATGGGGAACACTCCGGCTTTTTGAAAACCGGAACGGTCGTTTTAGGGAAATTACAGCTCAGATGGGCCTCGATTCATTCTCAGGATGGTGGAAAGGAGTAGCTGTCGGCGACTTTACCAATAACGGCCTGCCCGATATTGTGGCAGCAAACATTGGTCAGAATAGCGCGTGGCAGCTTAAAAATGGAAAGCCTATCCGAATATATTACAGTGATTTGGATGGTTTTGGTACCATAGATATCATAGAAGCGTATACCAGAAGCAGCGGAGATTATGTGCCGCGAAGGAAACTGTACGAATTTCAGGAACAACAGATCAGCCTGAATCACATGGGCAGCCATCGAGAATTTGCATCAGCCACGCTACGTGACATTTTGGGGCATCGGTATGATGGGGCTGATTATAAAGAGATCAATACCCTGGAACATATGGTTTTTCTGAACTGGGGTGATCACTTCGAGGCGCGTCCGCTGCCGAAAGAGGCACAGTTCTCAGCAGGACTTCACGCTGGCGTGGCCGACCTGAACAATAATGGGAATGAAGATATTTTCCTCAGCCAGAATTTCTTTGCTGTTCCGGAAAATCAGATCCGGATGGATGCCGGCAGGGGCCTTGTACTTCTTGGCGATGGCAATGGAAATTTTACAGCAATGAGCGGATCGGAGAGCGGGATCAAGGTTTATGGTGAACAACGGGGTTCAGCCTTCGGGGATTTCAATAATAATGGTCGAACAGATCTGGCAGTATCACAGAATGGAAATCGGCTTATGATCTATCGGAATCAGGCCGAAAAGAGGGGGTATCGGTTTACATTGCAGGGACCGGCTTCGAATGAGAGTTCGGTGGGATCTGCTATTCGGCTTGTTTATGAAGATGGATCAAAAGGCCCGCGAAGAGATATTCAGGCCGGTTCGGGCTATTGGTCTCAGAACAGTTTTACGCAGGTACTTGGTTATGGTGAAATTCGGCCGGTAGCTGTAGAAATATCCTGGTTTGATGGGACCTCACAGACGATGAACCTGGCCGATGAACAGAAAGATTACATCATCACCCACCCAAATTATGAGTAAGACAGCGATTGTTACCGGAGGAGCGAGAGGAATAGGACAGGCTATAGCCGTCGCCCTTGCCGGGCAGGGATTTGATATTGTGGTAGCCGATATCGCCGCGGAAGCGGATGAAACTCTGGAACTTTGCAAAAAAGAGGAGGTGAAGGCACGTTTTGTCAGGTGCGATGTGAGCAGCAAGAAAGACCGGTCAGTACTTGTGGAGAAAACGATGAAAGAGTTTGGCCGGATTGATTTTCTTGTGAACAACGCCGGGGTGTCTGTAAAAGAGAGAAAAGATCTCTTAGAAACTGATGAGGATAGCTACGACCGCGTGATGAACATCAACCTGAAAGGCCCGTTTTTTTTGACAAAGCTTGTAGCAAAACAGATTTTGGAGCAGGTGAGAGAGCATCCGGATCGTACTCCAATGATTGTGAATATTGCTTCTCTGACCTCCTATGCTTCAGCTATTTCGATGGGGGAGTATTGCCTGTCAAAAACCGGTGTGAGTATGATGACCAAACTCTTCGCAGACAGACTCGCGGCAGATGGGATCTTTGTGTATGAAATCCGGCCCGGGATTGTAAAAACAGATATGACCAAAACAGTTCGTGAAAAATATGATCAGTTTATCGGGGAAGGTGGCTTGCCAATTCCGCGTTGGGGCTTCCCGGATGATATCGCCAGGGCAGTGGCGGGGCTGGCTGCGGGTCACTTTTTATACTCCACAGGCCAGGTGATCAACGTAGATGGCGGTTTTCATTTGAGGAGATTGTGACGGTTTTTTAGCGCAGATTTTCGCAGAATTGATGTGAGGCCTGATAAAAAAATCTATGTAGAATTGTGTGGGTTGTATTAAAAAGGAGCGAAAAACGATAATCCATCCTATCAAGGGGGGACAGAGGGGGGCATTCATGGCGATAATATGTGTACTTAACACCCCTCTAAATCTCTCCTTTTTAGGGGAGACTTTTGTCTACATTTCGTTTTGAGTGGAGGGTGCTCAAAACATCAAACCAAACCTGAGAAGTAGAAGTAGGGCCGGATTCTCCATTCTCGGAAATGGTAGCTTTCGCCATGGAGAACGCATCGGAATGGATCAGCAACAGTTTTTCTAAAAGGGCTTCGGTTTCTGTATCAAGCGATTCGGGTGGAGTGAGCCGGTGAATCAAGCCAAGCCTGTAGGCATCCTGGGCCGGATGGTGATCAGCCAGGAAAATGAACTCTTTGGCAGCCGCTTCTCCCAGTAATTTTTTCAGCCGATGGATGCCTCCCCACCCCGGCAGCCAGCCATGGCGCAGTTCAGGACTACCAAAAATAGCCTTTTCTGAAGCAATTCTGAAATCACACGAGAGCGCGAGTTCCAGTCCGCCACCCAGTGCAAAACCCTGTATGACGGCAACCGTCGGTTTGGGAAAATTTTCGATATAATTGAAAACATCATGCCCTTTTTTAATCCACTCCATTGTACCCGGCTGATCGAGAGCTGTGAACTGCTTGAGATTTGCTCCAGTTGAAAAAGATCGCTCCCCTGCACCCCTGAAAACCACGGCTTTCACATCAGTATCGGTTTGGTGGCCGAGCAGAAGCCGATGAATATCCTCCAGTTCAGACATGCCAAAACAGTTGTGCTTTTCCGGGTTATTGAGGGTGATGTAAAGTACCTGATTTTTAATTTCGCTAAGAATCGATTGGTTTGAGGACATAAGGGCCGACATTGTTTAGTTCGGGCACAAGGTACATGCAGGTCAACTACACTACAGGCTTCGAAGGCAATCGGATTCTTGCGCCATTACGATGAGTTTTTCAGGAAGTCATTTCTTTCAGGTTTAATTTGGTCCCATTGAAAAGGCGTGTATCCATTAGTTTCAAGTTTGGAGATATCTCAGGATCAAAATCCATCATTGCCAAAATGTCGTTTTCAAGGTTAACTCCGGGAGCAATTTCAGTGAGGAGAAGGCCTTTATTATTCAACTGGAAAACACACCTTTCCGTCAGATATAATACTTCTTTACCGGAATCTGCGGCATATCTTCCATTAAAAGTGATCTGATCCACATCATTTACAAACTTTTTATACTTCCCGCGATTGGTGATGTTAATTCCATTAGCCGAGAGCTCAAACTCACTTTTTACCGCAAAACTTCCACAGAACACTATCTTTTTACTGTGCTGGGAAATATCGATAAACCCTCCACACCCGGTCATACGGGTTCCAAACCGGCTGGAATTTACGTTTCCGAAACGGTCTGCCTGTGCAAAACCGAGGTAGGCGATATCCAACCCGCCGCCGTGGAAAAAGTCGAACTGGTAGCCGTCATCGAGGATAGCTGTTGGGTTGTGCATCGCACCAAAATTAAGCCCTGTGGTAGGTATACCGCCCAAAGGCCCCTGTTCTATGAAAAAGGTAATTTGATCGAGAAAATCCTCCTCTCGAACCACAATGGGAATTCCATCTGAAATGCCGTAGCCGAGGTTCACGAACGCACCGGGAAAAAGCTCAAATGCACCCCGTTTAGCAACAATTTCTTTAATACCATCCAGAGTCAGAGAGCCGGAATTCCAAACATAATCACGAAAAATCAGTGATGGATCGTGTTTAGTGATGTAGGTCATTGGCTGATCCGGAACCACTACCAAATGATCTACAAAAGCTCCCGGAACTTTGACCCGGCTGGAAGGAACTTTACTACGATCTTCTATTTTGGCAACTTGTGCAATCACTTTGCCTCCGTTCACTTTTGCTGCCTGCGCATTGGATAGCATTGCAAAAGTTCCGACCTCTTCATCCATCAAAATATTTCCGTCCGAATCGGCCGAGCTGCCTCGGATTATAGCTACATCCACAGGGAAGGTTTTGTAGAAGAGAAATTCATCATCACCTATTGTAACCAGTTCAACGAGATCTTCTGCGGCTGCATCGTTCACTTTTCCACCTTCATAGCGGGGATCCACAAATGTGTTGAGTCCGGTTTTGGTCAGAAGACCTTTTTCACCGGAGGCGATGGCCCGGCATAGATGACTCAATACACCCTGGGGAAAATTGTAGCCTTCGTACTGATTTTCAAAAGCAAGAGTGACCATATCGGGCGCATTTCCGTAAAAGCCGCCGATGACCCGTTTCAGCATATCGGTATGGGCCAGGTGATTCAGACCCAACTTATCACTGTCACCGATTCCACAGGGGTGAAAAATTGTAAGATCTTTGGGATGCCCTGTTTTTCTGAACCTGTCGCCGAGCGCTTTAATGATTTCATCGGGCACAGCATGGCCGGCACCGCCTCCTCCAATACATACGGTTTGCTTATCCTGAATAAGTTTTACGGCTTCATCTGCGGTTATTTCTTTATTCATTCTGTTGTTTGATTAGAATGCTGTTAGTTAAATACTAAGCTTAGCCCGGAAATCTCACCAAGACATTTTTTAGAACACAAAAAATATATTTCAAATAAATATATATCAAAAAGTTAGAACGTGTAAATGGTACCTTCTGTGAGATGTCCGGGTTAGTGATGTACGTGATGACCTTCTGTTTCACGACTAAATTTGAATGTTTGCCTCTTTATGATTTCAGGCTCTTCCCTGAATTCCGAAATGATATAGGCCTGGTTGATCTCAAGGCCGGTAAAGGTTTGGCGGGTTTCACTTGCAGGCCAGAATATCTCCAGTTTGTCGATCTGTGTGGCCGTTCCAAGCCCGATTTCCAGCTGAATGGCCGAAGAGCCAAAACTTCCCCCTGTGGTAACGGTACGGTGAATGGTGCGATTTGAACCGTCATTTTCAAGAACAACTTTTACCCGGTTATCGAGACCTGATCGGTTACTCATTTCTCCATCAAACTTCAGAATGATCCAATTGTGATCATTACCGGGATTTTCAAACAATGCATTCAGGTATCCATCACCTTCAAACGCCCCGCCAATGACGGTGAAAATATCCTGGTGGCCGTTGTTGTTGAGATCGGCAAAAGAGACACCGTGCCCTTTTTGAAGGTGGCCAAATCCACCGGCCGCGGTAACCTCTTCAAATCGCTCTCCGTCCAGATTCAGAAACATCCGGTTCGGCATAAGTGCACGCATATCCGGATCACCGGTTCCGACGTAAAAATCGAGATACCCGCTGTTGTTCAGATCGCCGAAGTTGGAACCCATCGTGTACATCACCTTGTTGAGGCCGGCTGCACCGGTCACATCGGTGAAGGTTCCGTCTCCGTTATTTTTATAGAGTTTGGGCATGACGGCATCCGTGGGATTTCCGAGGTATTCGTTGGCTACATCCGCTCCATTTGCATAATATCCGGATACAAAAATATCGAGCCGGCCATTATTATTGAAATCCCAAAGCCAGACCGGAAAGCTGGTGTAGGGTTCTGTTACTCCGGCCCTGTCAGCGGTATTCATAAATAGCGGAACACCCTGGCTGTTTATTCCACGGTTTTCCAGGAGGATGTTGTCGCCGTCAAGTACAGAAAGGTAGAGGTCGGGATAACCGTTATTGTTCAAGTCTCCTGCTACTGCTCCTTTCACAAACTGATTAACAGTAACCCCGCTTTGCAGTGAAACATTGCGGAAGGTGCCATCTTTATTGTTTAGATAGAGTTCGGAGGGGTGGGGATCATCGGCTGTGGATTCGTTTCCGATAAACAAATCCAGCCAACCGTTGTTGTTGAAATCGGCCCATACTGCGGTTTGTGTGGGGTGAAAGCTCAGTAGTCCGGCACTTTTGGTTACATCGGTAAAAGTACCATCTCCATTATTCCGAAGCAGGGAATTGGGATGATGTCCTGCTTGTCCAAGCCATGCGCCCCGCAGTACAAAAATGTCTTTGTATCCGCTGTTGTTATAATCGGCATGGATGAGATTTAGGCCACCGGTAATTCCGGTGAGGCCAGCTTCGTCTGTTCGATCCAGAAATTTGCCATCGCCGCTGTTTTCGAAATAACGGAGCTGATCCGATAGCCCCCAGGAAGAGGCTACAACATCAATAAAACCGTTGTTGTTGAAGTCTTCGGTGATGCTGCCGCCGGAGAGTGTCATATAATCAGCCAAACCAACCGCTGGTGCTGCATCCCTGAATCGGGGAAAGGATTCACTGTCTTCAAAAAGTTCACCCGGAATCAGCCACTCTTTCGGCACCGCTTCGGGATGTTTACCAAGTGTCATATAAGCGATATTAAGCAGCCAAATTGTTTCCATATCGCCCGGCCTCCAATCGGAGAGAAGTTTCTCGTATAACTCAATCGCTTTTTCCGATCCTTCAACAAGTGTGTGAATTCCTTCGCCCTGTATAGGGAACAGACACGATTCAGCGGAGTGGTTGATGATACAGTTTAGCTGCTCTCCCAGCCGAAGCCATGCAAGAGCAAGCAGATCCAGTACATTTTCGGTGAACTGATACTGGTATTCTGCAGAGCTGTTTTCAAGTTCTTTCAGAAGAGATTCCAGCAGAGTGATCGCTTTTTCCGTTTGGCCGGCGTAGATCAGCTCTTGACCGAGGGTGCCTTTGTAGTTAAAACGATCAGCTGGTGCATTTGGGACGGATAAGGTTGTGAGATATTCGACCCGTTTTTGATTTGCAAAGTGGTTGAGCTGAGGATCTGAATTGTGGTTAAGACTATCGAGCCTTGCTGCCATGATGGACGTTTCATCAGATTCCAGTGAAATTTCAGAATCTCTGCTGCAGGATAGAATACTCGTCAGAATCAGTAACGGAGCAATCAAAAACAGATGCAGCTGGTAATATTTCATGCTTTAACAGAGTGTTACGCTTGGTCTCAGCGGTACTATATGACCGAAACAGAAAAAAATGACACTAATTGACATTAGAGTTTAAGGTGTAATATGCAAATATTGATGTTTATTTTCATGTAAAACTGCCAAAAAATCCTTCTGATTCGATGAGTATGAAACTGTACGGGCATACATTAATTTAATTTCCTCATTTTTGATCTGGCACAGATACAGGCTAAAAAATCGAAAGGATTGGTAAATAATTTTCACTAAAGCACAAGATTATTTCACGAAAAGAAAAGAATTACGCACAAAAAGCTATAATTTGATTTGTAAAAAGTTTTAAAACGCCGTTTTCTTGATAATTATAGAAAAAAATAAGAATAACCGGTAACTTAAAATTAATGCAAAGCTTTTTGTTTTTAAAAAGGTTAATGAAGTATTAATCTCAGTCTAAGAGTCATAATAACCAAAGTACTATATTTTAAATACGTCAAATCAGTTTGTTTTGCGTCCTTCAGATTTCTTTTTTATCTATTAGATGTAAAATAGTTTTATAATAACAGCATCTTGTGCCTAATATATTATTTGCTCTATTCAGCGCTCCAGTTCGGGAAAGGTTTTTAAAATAAGTGAAGGTTTTACCAGCTCTTCTATTTATATCGCTTAACCGGTTAATGCATAGTTGCAATTATTCATAATCCATAAGGTGTTATCAAATAAAACATAAAATTGATAACCATAACGATAACAATAAACTATGCGAATAATGAGACATATCATTAAAGTGGTATTGGCTTTTTTGGTGACAGGAGCTTTGTCATTAGCCTCTTTTTCGACAGCTTCTTCAAATCCGGCTGGATTCAATAATTTTTTGGCCGAATCTGAAAGCGCTATCACATCTGAAGATGAACTTCAGGAAACTGTACAGGGAACCGTTACCGATTCCCAGACCGGTGAGCCTCTGCCCGGTGTAAACATTGCAATTCAGGGCACTACTACAGGAACCAGCACTGATATTGAAGGCAATTTTGAATTGCAGGTAGAGGATCTAACTCAGGTTCTTGTTTTTACATTTATTGGATTTGAGCGTAAAGAAGTAATGATCGAGGGTAGAACCGAGATAAACGTTGAACT
>SL_3KL_010_SEDDRAFT_10004103_pt1 | contig 13184 bp, 15 predicted proteins | sample SodLakKL_010_SED_2_FD_10381 | JGI IMG/M metagenome (IMG submission 10381)
AATGCACCCCCCCGAGCACGCCATTACCTCAATGTAGTGATATTTTTCGGGATCTTTTTTTAGTTGCTCTAGAACTTTTTTTGCATTACCTAAGCCGTGGACAACGGCCAATCTTATTTTTTTCCTCTTCACCTCCACCTCGGCAACACTAACCCCCTCTTCCACTTCCCGAAACTCTGCTTCTTTTTCGGAAATATTATAAAAAGCAGATTGCATAACCCCGCCGCTTGTTCCGTAAGCTACCCCTGATCCTGAAGATTCCCCGAAGGGGTTGTCCATCTCTCCCTCTTTAATGTTTCCAAAATCAACTCCACTTTTTTTCAACAGCCGTCCGACCTCTCTTGTCGTCATTACATAATCTACGGGCCTTACCCCGTCTATCATTAATTCTTCTCTTTCTATTTCATGTTTTTTTGCAACACAAGGCATCAGCGAAACAACCATCAGCTCTTCTTTAATAAAACCTTCTTTTTTCGCAAAATGCTCTTTTATCAACCCTCCTAAAATAATATGAGGAGAACGAACACTGGTCAGGTTGGGAATAAACTCCGGATAGTAAAACTCAACAAACTTCACCCATGCCGGACAACAAGAGGTAAACATCGGTAAATTGTTTTTTTCTATTCTTTCTAAAAGTTCTTTTGACTCTTCGATGGTGGTAAAGTCAGCACCAACGGGAACATCAAAAACCTTGTCCACTCCCAGTTCTCGAAGAGAAGAAACCAGCTTTCCCGTAGAAACAGATCCGTAAGGAAGCCCGAACTCTTCTCCGATTGTAGATCTCACCGCAGGAGCAACCTGGAAAATCACCTTTTTTTCTTTTTCGGCAAAGGGCTTTTCTATCCCCTCAAACTCTCCCACGGCTTCAAAAGCCCCTGCCGGGCAGTGATTAATACACTGGCCACAGTAGATACAATCCCTGTTTTCTTTCTCGGACGGAACTACCTCAAACAAATGCCCTCTTCCCTTGATCTCTAAAAACTCAACACCTTGTTTTTTGCAAATTTCAATGCAGTTCCGACAATCAATACACTTTGAGGAATCATACTCCAATGAAGCTCCGAAATGGTACACCGGATAATGCGATTTTCTGTCCCAAAAACGGTTTATCTCCACTCCGTATTCTTTTGCAAGATCGAGCATTTTGCAATTGAGATTCCAAATACAATCATCGCACTCTTCTTGGTGTTGTGAAAAAAGAAGCTCTAGATTAATCTTTCTTGCTTTTTCCAGTGCCGGAGAATTGGTTGTTATCTCCATTCCGTTTCTCACTTCAGTGGAACAAGAAGGTACAAACTTGCCATTTACCGCTACAACACAAATCCGGCAACTCGCCATCGCGCATAAATCAGAGTGAAAGCAAAGAACGGGAATATAAAAACCGTTTCTTTCTGCTACGGTTAAAATCTTTTCTCCCTCCTTCGTCTCTACTCTTTTTCCATTAATTATTACTTCCATATTTTTTTCAGTAAGGTTTTAAAAGGTGTTACCGCAACTTTGCCGAGAGGACAAAGGCTGGTTTCTTCCATTACGTAAAACATATCCTCAATTTCATCGTAATTCCCCTTCTCAATCATTTCCATAATCCTATACAATCCTTCTCTGCAAGGAGTGCACTTATCACAATTCCCTACAAGCAAAAAATCAACCCATTTTTTCATAAGCAGATTTATATCTGTTTTTTCTCGGTCGTAGATTATAACAGAACCCAATCCGTCTATTTTTCTATTGATTTCATTTTCAAGCATCACTTCCCCGCAAGCTCCCCCGCCAACTTGCAGAAAGTAATCAAAAGATGGGCTGTTATCGGTTTTTTCCAAAAGATCTTTTATAGTGATACTTTCCGGGAATTCAAAAACACCTCTATTTGGTGCGTCTCCCCCGATTGAATAAAATCTACTCTCACGATAGTCATCTTTTTTAATTTTGGAAACAAAGTAAAAAGTTTCAACATTATTTACAAGCGTCGAGCACCCCCACAGTCCTTTCTCTGAGGGAAAGGGAGGCTTTATCCTTGGTTCAGGTGGATTCCCTTCAATCGCCTCGATAACCGCTGTTTCTTCCCCTCCGATATAACCCCCTTTTTTTTCGACTATTTCAATTCTTTCTCCAGCAACACTCTTGAGGGCGGGAAAAAATTCTTGATAATAATCTTTATTAAGATAAATATATCCTTTTTGAGCCCCCAGAGTATCCATTGCAATTAGTATTCCATCAATAACAACTTCCGGATAATTTTTTAAGAGATAGTAGTCTTTAAAAGTGTCTATCTCGCCCTCGGAAGCGTTACAAACAACATATTTTTTTTCTGAGGGAATGCTTCTCACCACCTCCCACTTTTCTCCTACCGGAAACATTGAACCACTCCTTCCGAGTAGCTGTTTTTCTTTCAATTTTAAAATTATATCCACCATAAAACTTGTATTATTTTTTATTGTATCCTAAAATTAAAAAAAAGAAAAATAATAACAATATGAAAAAAATACTTATCGCCCTTGAAAGTAGTTTCACCGCTCAAGGTATTCAGAATAATCTTCTCAAAGAAGGCTTTCATGTTGCAATAACAAACAATGGCAGAGAGGCGCTGGACGTAATAAGAGAAGCTCCTCCGGACTTGATTTTGGCTGATGCTAATCTGTCGGAAATGAGTGGTTTTGAGCTTCTTGAAGCCTTAAAGAAAGATGAGCACACAAAAAGAATTCCCTTTATTGTCTTTTCACGAACAGGCTCGGACACCCACCGTGAAATGGCAATGGAAAATGAGGCAAGAGATTTTGTTGTCGGATTGTCGGAATCACCAAAAGAGGTAAGCCTAAAGATAAAAAGACACCTTGGAGTGCAACGTGCCTATAATTTCGATATTCAACCTGAGGGAGAAAGTAGTATTATGATTGCACAAGACTTGGGATACAAGGAAGGAACAACGTGTCACTCCTGTGGAGCCCCTCTCTCTCTGCAACTCCTAAGAAACCTTTCCTTGGGAGAAAACGTTTTCAATGTTTCTCTTTTTTGTCCTCGCTGTTATCATAAGGACAATTCCTGATTTCAGGAGAAATATAGGTCTCCTTGCTTAATTTTGCTCTCATCTTTTTTCTTGTTTTCACAAAAGCGATTAAACAAATCACAAAAAAAATCTGTAAAAAAATCCAAAAGAACAGATGCAAAAGTAACCATCCCAGGAAGAGATTCATAATAATCAAAAAAACGAAAAAGTTAATTAACTTTCCCGCAACTTTAATGTTGCCCAAATAATCATCATACTTATCCTCTTTTTTTGCTCTCTCTGTTCTCTCATCTAAAAACTCATCTCCACTGATGATTTTTTTTATCTCTAGGGCAGAAACCGTAACACGTAACTTTTCGTTACGAAAAACTTTACGAGGTTCCGACCAGAAAAAACCTCTTTCTTCCAAAAGATAAACTGCTTTGTTAATCTCATCATCAGAGCTCCATACAAGTAGCGAGTTGGCACTTCTTAGTTGATTCGGGGTAGGAGTCATAATTATCTCCAGTATTTTTTCCAAAAAATTTGTGCTTTGTCTGTTGGTGCAGTATCTTTAGCGGCACTAAACCAGACTTCTACATCCCCCATTCCGTCTTCCTCTTCGCCAAAATAATACAACATTGTGTAGTCTTTTTTATAGGGGTCATACCCTCTGGCACGCGGAGTTCCCAAAACGCTCGTTATTTCATCAAAATCCATTCCCACTTTCACGCCTAAAAATTCTTTTCCGGGGTAAAGTTCAAGATTATTGACCACTTCCCTTCTATCACCGGCAAATATAAAAGAAATTTTTATATCTTCATAAAAGAGGGCTTCTCCTCCGGGACCCCCTATCTCTCCTCTCAAATCCGGTTCGCCGTATCGACCAATAATCTCCTCTCTGCTTAGACCAAAGTGTTGTAGCACCGGATCATCATAGATATCCGCTCCTTTTTCCTGTATTTCAAAGACAAGGAGCAGTGCTCCAAGAAACAGGATAATATTTAGCCAAATTAGAAATTTATTTTTCATAATCCTATTGTACAAAAAAAAGAAAAAAAAGAAAGGGCTACCAATGAGACAGCCCCCTTGCTCGATAATCCTTTTCCACGTGTACATTTTTATCGCAAATCTGTGCGTAATCTAGATTTTCTCTTTGAACGACATACTCTCCTGGAGTCATACAGTCTAGGATTCTTGTATCTACCCAAACACTGCACAATTCATAACCATATCTCCCACTCAAGGATTCTCCTCTTTTTCCTGGGTTTTCCTCTTTCTCCTGTCTCCCAGGAAAAAAGAGTAAAAATATCAGAAAGAACAAGCTCAAAAGTCTCATTTTGATTCCCTCCTTTTTTCTTATAAAAATTTTATCCTTTAATGACCGTTCTTTTTCCTTTAGACTCTACGCTATTTTTTAATTAACGTCAACTTTAAAGAAAATCACATCTCCGTCTTTAACAATATAGTCTTTCCCCTTATCCTTTACCTTTCCCTTTTCCTTTCCCCCCGACCATCCACCACAATCAACAAAATCCTCCCAATTAACAACTTCCGCTCTGATAAAACTTTTTTGGAAATCTCCATGAATCTTTCCTGCAGCAACAGGCGCAAAAGACCCTCTTTCCACTGTCCATGCCTTTGTTTCCTTTTCTCCCGAGGTAAAAAAGGATATAAGACCCAAAACATCGTAGCCCTTTTTTATAACCTTGCTCAATCCGCTTTCTTTAAGGCCAAGAGATTGTAGATAATCTCTTGCATCTCCTTCTGTTAGTGCAGCGAGCTCCACCTCAAGTGTCGCATTTATTGTCAGGTATTCTCCGTCTTCTTCTCTTTTTTCATCGACATTTTTTAAATATATAATCGGCTTTGCCGTCAGAAAATTAAATTCTTTAATTTCTGCCCTTTCTTCCTTATTTAAATCTAAATCTTTAATCATCCTTTCTTCTTCCAAAAACTCTTTTGTCTTCTTCAGTGTTTTTATTTTATGAATCACTTTCTTGTCACCGAAGCGCACATCTTTTTCATTTTTTTTAATTACATTTTCTATTACTTGGATATCCGCTATAATTAGCTCTGTATCAATAATCTTCTGGTCTCTTTTTGCATCAACCCCCCCCTCAACATGAAAAACATCTTCTGCTTTAAAGTCTCTCAATACTTCTATGAGTGCATCCATCTCTCTTATATGAGATAAAAACTTGTTTCCCAGTCCTTTTCCTTGGTGCGCCCCTTTTACAAGTCCCGCTATATCAACAAACTCCACCGTCGTAAAGACAGTCTTTTTTGATTTTGATACTTCTGCAAGCTTTAAGAGTCTTCTATCGGGAACCGCAACAGTACCTACATTCGGATCAATGGTACAGAAAGGATAATTCTGCTTATCAACCTGTTTTCTTGTTATCGCTTCAAAAAAAGTGGATTTCCCAACATTGGGCAAACCTATTATCCCGATTTTAAACGACATTTTTTTCCCACAATCCGTGAATATTACAGTATGCCCTGATACTTTTAATATCAACTCTGGTATAAAAATCTACTTCTGTCTTATCACTTGATTTTAAAAACTTTTTTCCCGACTTCTCGTCCTCTGTGTTAATCTCCACCCATTCAATGTAATGTTCTTCTGTCATCGGATGTTCAACTTCCCCTACTTTTACTCGAAATCCGTCTTTTCCTCGACAAGCGTTTGGAGGGAGTTCTTCTATCACAGGTAAGTGTTTTTCTACCCCCTCGTCCATGTTTTTGGATTGTTGAAGTTCCATTGGTTGATTGCAACAGACAAGCTCCCCAACCCCGATATGCAAAATCTCAACTATATTGCCACAAACAAGACACTTGTAGATTTGTTTTTTTTCAGTCATTTTTTAATTTTCATTATTTTTTAATTCTCCTGAATACATCTCACGAAAAACGCATTTTTCAGTGTTCCCGTATCGCGATGTACTCCCGGATTATCAAGAGAAAAAAGCCTTCTCCATGCAGCGTCATTGGTAATTGTTGACGTCCACAAAAAAGCGTGCGTTCCCATGTACCGGAAAGCTCCTGCACTACTACGACTTCCACCAAGAAGAATATCAACATTTGATGATCCGCAAAAATCTTCGTCTACTTCCGAACACTTGCTTGTATCTTTCAATTTATCCCCTATTTTTAACTCTTCCCCTCTCCAACCGGAATCATTAGACTCCACTCGTTCCATCCCCACTTCTCTTTCTAGAATCTTGAAATCTTCATCAGTGGGAATATACCACCCTTCAGGACAAATCCCTCGAGCACTTTCTGTGATGCTTCCACTCATTGCTGTTTCCCATTCATAGAGTCTTCCGAAGCGATCACAATTAACCTCTTGATCTCCATAACACCAGCTCCCCGTTTGGGTTTCATAGTTTAAGTTCTCTGCAAACCAACACCGTCCACCTAACTCTACCGTTCTGTAAAAATTCCCGTCGTACTCTACTGCTGTTCCGCAAGCCCAGTCACGAGTTGCCACTTCAAGTTGAGTGCTGTATTCGGTTTCTTCTCCGTCTATAATCTGAGTTACCACATAATAATAAGGTTTTCTTCTTTCTAAATCCGAGTCAAAATAATAGTTTTGGGTCGTCGATCTGACTCTCGTATAGGGTCTGTCTCTCCCATCCGAACGATACACAACATACCCCTCGCTTCCCTCAAAGTGATCCCACTCTAATTTTATGTAATCGTGCCCCACTTCTCCTGCTTTCAGGCCGGTAACCACTCCTACCCCTTCGGTGGTCGCATGAGCAGAGTTGCTGTACTCACTTTCCTTTTCCCCAATAACCTTCGTGATCATATAATAGTAAGTTGTTTCCGGATCAAGTCCGGTGTCTAGGTAGTGCCTGTTGGCAGTTGTAGCAACCTTTTCATAACCTGTTGCTGCCTCTTCTGCGCGGTAGATGTTGTAATTATCGCTTCTTTGCGAATCAACCCAAGTCAAATTAATCGCCTCATACGATCTAGTTGTTGCTCGTAGATCTTCCGGAGGGGCAGGTGTTCTAAAAGAAAACAAAAGGATAACACCTGCTGTAATCAACAAAACAACACCCCCTATCGCTCCGAGAGCAATTTTCCTTTTTGTGTTGTAAAAATTTAAAAAGGCTTGTTTGGTTTTTTGAATCATATTTTTTATTTTATTGACGTTTTTTTACCAACAAACTTTATAATACCACGACCCCTACTTTTCTTAAAGATTCTTTTAGTTTGTTTACATCTTCGTATAAGATACTCTTAATTCCTAATTTTTCAGCGCCCCTCACGTTTTCCAACGAGTCATCAATAAAAACCGCTTCTTCCGGAGAAACTCTGAGATTAGAAAGAACTTTTTCGTATGCTTCCTTTTTCGGCTTACTTGTTTTTATCTCTTCTGACAGAACGACTGTGTCAAAAACATCATATAACTCCCCCAGCTCTCGAGCTTGATTAAAAGAAGCGTTAGAAAGAACTCCCAACTTATACTTTTCCCTAAGTTTTCTTACCAACTTTGCATTCTCTACGGAAACACCACTCTCGGGGGTAAGCTCAGATGAAAGAAGAACTCCTATTAAATCAAAAATAATGGCTTTAATCATTTTTTTAGATACTCGTAAGCGGAAAGAGCTGCTTTCGCCCCCTCTCCGGTAGCAACCACAATCTGTTTGTCTCTGACATCTGTTACATCTCCGGCCGCAAAAAGGCCCTCTGTTTTTGTTTTGTTTTTTTTCGGGTCTATTATAACTTCCCCCTCTTCATTTAAATCAACCAGATTTTTAACGCTGTCGGTTATCGCAACAGACCCTATCTGAATGAATAATCCATCCACTTGAAAATCCTTTTCTTTTCCGGTAGTTATGTCACGGCAAATAACTTTTTCGACAAAATTTTCCCCCTTTATATTTTCTATTTTTATATCACGTACCAGCTCCACTCCCTTCTCTTTCGCCTTTTCCTGCAAAAGCTCATCGGCAGAAAAAAAAGAGTTAAACTCAAAAAGAGAAACATCTTTTGTATAGCTTTTCATTTCAATAGCCGTTTCAAATCCGGCATTTCCCCCTCCCACAACAATAACTCTCTTATTTTGAAAGAGAGGTGCATCACACGTCGCGCAGTAAACAACCCCTTTTCCCACAAAATCCTTTTCCTCGGGCAATCCCAGTGTCTTCGGCTTTCTTCCTGTTGCAAAGATAACCGCTCGGGAAAGAAAAGAATTATCCTCTGTTTTCACGTTAAAGCTCTCCTTTTTTTCTACCAAAACAACTGTTTCTTCTCGTGTCTCCACCGCGTATGAGTCAAGATGTTCTTTAAATTTTGCAATGAGCTCTGCTCCGAGAATACTCTTCTCTCCAGGCCAGTTTTCAATCACTCCCGCCTCCCCCGCTTGTCCAATAAAATTCTTGGAAATAATAAGTGTCTTTAGTTTCTTTCGTGCCGCATATATTCCTGCGGTAACTCCTGCGGGTCCCCCTCCTATTATAATTAAATCATACATTGTATGTTCTCTTTACTTTAAAATTATGCTACTATTTTGCATTATACTATACTGTTAAAATAAATAAAGAAATGAAACAAAGAATCTTTTTTTTAATAATCGTTCTTACGCTTACCTTCTTCCCTGCTCTCGAAACAAATTCTTCCTCTCAGTTATCTGAAGAGGAAAGAGAAGTCCTTCTTCAACAGTACAATGAAATCAAAGAGAGGCTATACTACCTTCGATGGTACGTACAAAAGTTTGATCTAAAAGAAGAAATTGATGCTCAGTCATACCTGGTAGTAAATCTCTGTGACGACTCAACACTTCTCCGAAAAGACAATGAAAGCATTTATTCTATCGCCTCAATAACCAAACTAATGAGTGCCGTTGTGGCTGCTGAAAACATTAACGCGGATGAAAAAATAACTCTTACCACTTACATGCTCGGACACAATCGGGAAAGTCCTGCTCTTTACCTCGGGTCAACCGTTACCGCTGAAGATCTAATAAAGGCAAGTCTTATCCAATCAACCAACGATGCTTCGGAAGCGTTAACGTACTTTCTAGAAAAGGGAGAGTTTGTTGAATTAATGAACGAAAAAGCAAAAGAGATTGGAATGAAAAATACCCGATTCTATGATGCACACGGGCTTGGTAGAAGTTATAATACTCGAGTCCCCAATAATGTCGCCACCGCTGGAGATATTGCAAAACTACTTTTCTACATTTCAAAAAATCATCCCGAGATACTGAAAATTACACTCGATGAAAAATTTCAACTTCCCGGAAGATGTCCCGAGCACAACTGGATATGTACCTTTCTGAATCGAAATATCTTTCACGGGATAACTGATTTTATTGGAGGGAAAACAGGTTTTTTAAACGCTGCCGGGCAGACTTTCGCCGGCATCTTTGAATCTAGGGACAGGCAATACGCAATTATCCTTCTAAAATCTACCGATCGTCGTTCGGACACGCAAAAAATTTGGGAGTGGATTAAGAAAAAACCCTAGCTATTTCTTCTTTAATTTGTAAACTTCCGTATTTTTGGTCACCTTAAAGGGAATTCTTACCCCTACTTCTTCCCCTTTGTTTGCCTTCTTTATTCTTTTATTGTTAATCTCCATCTCTTTTACCTCCACCACTTCTGCTCCTGTATTTTTACCGATGAAAACTATTTTGTCTCCAATTTTTAAACTTTTTACCGTTCTAAAAAGAAACACACCAACTTTCGGATAAAAGTGATTAACTTTTCCGATAAACTCTTTTTGCACCGAAGAGGAAGAATTTTCCGTATCGGCAAAATCAGTAGGAAGCGGCTTACCGAGATAAAATCCCGAGGAAAAATTTCTATGAAAAACTTCTTCAAGTTTTTTCATTAAAGTAATCACTCTCTCGTTAGTTAACTTTTCATCAATTGCTTCCCGATAAACAGAAACCGTACAATCGACATAACGTGCATCCCTGTTTCTCCCTTCTATTTTGAATGCATCAACGCCCGTTTTTTTCAGCCTTTCAGTGAAAGGGAGTGTGCACAAATCTTTTGCCGACATCACCGTGTTATTGTACAGATCCAACTCGTATCCTCTTTCTTTATCCTTTATCGTGTAACTTCTTCTGCAAGGATGAAGACACTCTCCCCTGTTTGCTGATTTATCAAAAAGAAACTGGCTTGTAAAGCATCTCCCCGAAATGGAAACACACATCGCTCCGTGAACAAAAACCTCCACCTCCAAGTTTTTTACTTTTTTGATTTCTTTTATCTGTTTAATGTTTAACTCACGTGCCAGAACGATTCTTTTCGCTCCCATTTTTTTATAAAACTCTGCCGCCTTTTTGTTGGAAACGGAAACTTGTGTTGAGACAAAAAAGGGTATTTTGTGTTTTCTGCAAAAATCAGCAACCGCAATATCAGAACAGATAACGGCGTCAACTTTCCCCTTTACTTTTTTTAAAATATTTTCTAGTTTTTCTATTTCACCGTCGTAGATTATTGTGTTTAGCGTCAGATACATTCTTGGTTTCCGAGGATAAGAGTCACAAACCTTTCTAATCTTACCAAGTTCGGATATTTTAAAGTTCCTTTTTCCCGACCTCATTGAAAAGTCTTTAATTCCGAAGTAAACGGCATCTGCACCGGCCTTGCAGGCGGCGGTAAGTGTAGAAAAATCACCCGCAGGAGCCATTAGTTCAATTTCATTTTTCTTTCTCATTGTAATTTTAGAAAAGTTCCAGCATCTTACCGACAAAGATCACATAAAGTGCAATATAGAAAAGCCCTTCCCAGTTGTGGATACAACGAGATATTCCTGAAATAACAAAAAGTAAAGTTGCAAAAATCATTATTGGAAATCCGATAGAAAAAGTGGCTGCATCAACCTCAATTTCCGTAAGAATTCCCGGCAATCCGATGACAATAAAAGAGTTAAACACATTCGAGCCGAAAACATTTCCCAAAGCAACCTCGGGTTTCCCACGAAAAGCAGCCTTCGCAGAAACCACTAGTTCGGGCAGAGATGTTCCGATTGCAACCGCTAAGATTGAAATAACCCCCACTCCTATATCTAGTTGATCTGAAATACCGACAATTGAATCAACGAGATAATTTGCCGAAAAAGCAAGGATTAATCCTCCACCGATAAGAAAAAACCAATCCTTGATGGTAATTTTTATTTTCGGCCTTTCTTCTAAATCTTTCTTCTTTGTAATCATGTGCCCTCTTCTTTCTGTTCTTGTGGGGGTCTTTTCTAGTTGATCTTCCTCTTCTTTGTGAAAAAAAGTATATAAGAGATAGGCCCCATAGGTTAAAAGAAGAATAATCGACTCTGGCCTTGTTATCAGTATAGGACCTTCTTCTCCCCAAGGAAAAATTACTCCTATCAAAATTACTGTCCCAATTGAAAGAAGAGGGAGATCGATATCAATCAGGCTTTTTGTTACTACCAATTTTTTCCCGACAACCGCGGAAACTCCGACAACAAGAAGAATATTTGCGATATTCGATCCGATTGCGTTTGCCGGAATAATTTCGGTAACTCCTCTAAAGGCAGCGGTCATTGCTGTAAAAAGTTCGGGGAAAGATGTCCCGAAAGCAACAATAGTCACTCCCACGATAAATGGCGATAATCCCAGGTAAAGTCCTACTTTTTCCGCACTTTTTAAAAAAACGTCTGCGCCTGCTATCAGAAAGAATAAGGATAGAACAAAAATCAAAACTAAAAAAGCCATTTTTCTTTGCTTTTTAAAAATTTTTAAAAACTACTCCCATTTTAGCAAAAAAAAGAGAATTGGAAAATAAAAGTCCCGTATTACTTACTACGGGACAAATTGAGATAGCAACGGAAGATCATCGAATTTTTATAAGAAAGAAGTAATATTAAATTATTCTTCCATATAGCGTAAGACACACGAGTAACTATGTATTTTTCTCTTGTCCTTTGAAATACCTCTCTGTTTTTTTCGCGGATATAATTCCAGCAGCCCGGGCAGTTGTCTTTAATTGCGTGACGGTAAGCATTCTTAAAATTTTCTTCCTCCCTCTGTTTGTCACCAAGTTTTTCAAAATACAGGTTGTTAAACGCCCTTTCCGTTGCTTTACAAGGAGCTGAAGACATTTTTATCCCTCCTTCTTTAGCAGATTACCGCATTATATGACAAATTTAATTTCTGTCAAAAGCACTGTTTTCCACAACTCTTCTTCTTTATAACTTACAAAATACTTTCCCTTAAGACTAGTACTCTTTGATGATATTCTTCACCTCTTTTAATGTATCTTTATCAATATGGGGCAAGTAGTACATTCTTGGCCTTCTCGACAAACGAACCCTTGTCTCGTTGTTTTTTATAATGTGTACTGGCTCCCCCTTCATTCTATCTTCCAGAAGAGTAACTACCACCCCTTGGTCTAGATAATTAAAAACATTATCAACTTTTTCTATGTTTTCTGTTGAGATATACTCAAAATCTTCTACAATTTCTTCTAAATCAAGATCTGTGTAAAAAGGAACAAACATCATCTCACTCTCGTTAAGGACAATTTCGTTTGCGTAAATAAAATCATATCCTGGTCCGACCACCATAAAAGGAAGATCGGGCTCTTTAATCTTTAGTGCTCTTCCTGAGACAAGGACATCTATTTTTCTCTCTGACATTAATTTCAATCCCTCTCCGGTATTTTCAACTCTTAAAATATTTGCAATCCTGTCCTCTTTTATTTTGTCTAGCATATAGTAAAAGGTCGGACAAGCAGCTACCACTATCTGCTTTTGCTCGATAGATTCGTTTTCTTCGTTTTCTAAAATAAAATCCTCCGACCTCTCATATGCAAGAACCAGCAACAAAAAGGAAAAAATTCCGATTGAAAAAAGAATTATTTTTTTCATATTAAGATCTATTTTTATAAAAAACACTAAAGAAGCAAGAAGTGTTTATCTAAAAGATTATGCCTTAAAAAAATTTAAGAAAAGTCCCAAAATGATAATCCCAAGAGATAAAGTTGCGCCATAATAAATAAGAGCAACTCTTTTCTCATTGTCAGAAAGCCAATAACACCATCTACTTCCAGTTGATCTACAGCCTCTCTACCATTTTGTCAAAAGGGTCGTACTTAGCGCATTTCGGTCCAAAAATTTCAACATTCATATCCTTTATTTTTCTAATAATTCTTCTATTTTCTTTCTATCGAACCCTACAACCGCTTTATCTCCAATCAAAACAACGGGAACTCCCATCTGT
>SL_3KL_010_SEDDRAFT_10004104_pt1 | contig 13181 bp, 14 predicted proteins | sample SodLakKL_010_SED_2_FD_10381 | JGI IMG/M metagenome (IMG submission 10381)
GACCTGACATGGCTCACAAGAAAGGCGTCGGCAGCTCCAAGAACGGGCGCGACAGCCACTCCAAGCGCCTCGGCGTGAAGCGCTTCGACGGCGAGACCGTCCTGGCGGGGAACATCCTGGTGCGTCAGCGCGGCACCCGCTTCAAGCCCGGCCGCAACGTCGGTCTCGGCAAGGACTTCACGATCTTCGCCCTGCGGGACGGCGTCGTGCGGTTCAAGGACAAGGGCCGTATGGGGCGCTACATCAGCGTCGACATGGCCGCCGGCGAGACGATCGCCGCCGACTGATCAGCGCCGACACGACCGCATGCGGTCTGGTCGTCCACACCTTCGACACGCGGTCACGGCCTTCCGTGACCGCGTGTTCGCGTCCGGGCCACCGCAAGCGTGGCCGCCAGGAGAAGCGCCATGCCCTTCCGTGATGTGATCGAGATCACCGCCCAAGGCGGTCGTGGCGGCGACGGAGCGATGTCGTTCCTGCGTCTCAAGTACATCCCCAAGGGTGGTCCGGACGGCGGTCACGGCGGTCATGGCGGCACCATCTGGCTCGAGGCCGTCGACGCGCTCAACTCGCTCGACGCGCTCGGGCACCGGCGCACCTACAAGGCTCCGTCCGGCAACCCCGGCGAGGGGCGTGAGAAGGCGGGCTTGGCCGGTGGCGACCTCACGCTGAGCGTGCCGGTCGGCACCCGCGTGTTCGACCTCGATACGGGTGAGCAGATCGGCGACCTGGTCGAGGTCGGCGAGCGGCTGCAGGTGGCCGCCGGTGGCCAGGGAGGTCGCGGCAACGCCTCGTTCGCGAGCTCGCGTCGACAGGCGCCACGCTTCTCCGAGGCCGGCAGTCGAGGCGAGCAGCGGCGGCTGCGGCTGGAGTTACAGACCATCGGCGACGTCGGCCTGGTGGGCTACCCCAACGCCGGCAAGTCGAGCCTGCTGGCGGCGGTGTCCAACGCCCGACCACGCGTGGCAGACTACCCCTTCACGACGCTCCACCCCCAGCTCGGCGTGGTCGAGCGCGAGGGTGAGGGGGGCGCGGAGCGCCTCACCATGGCCGACATCCCCGGCATCATCGAGGACGCGCACAAGGGGCGCGGTCTGGGTCTCGACTTCCTCCGCCACATCGCCCGTACCCGGCTCTTGGTGTACGTGCTCGACGTCGCCGACGATCCGGTGGCGACGCTCGACGCCCTGCGCGTCGAACTCGAGGCGTACGACGCCGATCTGCTCGAGCGCCCGGCGCTGGTGGCCCTGAACAAGGTCGACCTGGCGGACGCGGACGAGCTCGCCGCCGCCGAGGCTGAGCTGACGGGCTTCGGCATGCCCGTCGTGCGTGTCTCGGCGACCGCAGGGACGGGCCTCGACGACCTGGTGCCGGCGTTGTTCGCCTTGCTGCCGCCGCGGCCGGAGCCGATTCGTGCGCCCGCCGAGGTGCGGCGCGTGGTGGTGGATCCTGTGCGGGTCGAGCGCGACACGGACGGCGCTTGGGTCGTGCGTGGCCGCGAGCTCGAAGCCGTGGTCGAGCGCTTCGACGCCGGCAACCGCGACGCCGTGGCCTACCTGCAGCACCACTTCGCGGCGCTCGGCGTGAACAAGCTGCTGAAGCGCGCGGGCGCCGAGACCGGCGATGACGTTCGCATCGGTGATGCGGCGTTCGAGTACTTCGACGAGGACGCCGGCGACGACGAAGCTCGCGAGCACCTCCGCACCGACGCGGCCGACCAGCGAGCGGCGGAGCGGCGCTACCTCGCGCAGCAGCGGCGGTCGGAGGAGGCCGGTGACGCTGATGAGCGTGCCGACGTCGAGGGTGAGCCAGACGAGGAGCCCGCTGGCGAGGGTCTCGACGAGGGTCTCGACGGCGGCGATGTGACGGAGGAGCGCTCATCGCCGTGACGCGCTGGGCCGGTGCCAACGACGGGCGAACGCGCGGGGGACGCGTGGTACGCTCGCGCCAGCGGTGACGTTGCCGCGACCTCGCACATGAGTGATGCACCTCTCACACCCAACCGCGGCTCGCTTCGCGAGTCGCCGTTCCCGGCCAGCAGCCCGTGCGAGCGGGCCAGCATCGCGCCCTACTGCCAGCGGGTGCGGGCCATGGTGAGCGACGAGCGCTTCCAGCACATCCAGCGCGTCGCGGCGCTCGCCGACACCATCGCCATCGCCAACGACTTCGATCGCGGCGAGCGCCGCGCGACCGCCCTCGCGGCGCTGTTGCACGACGTCGCGCGGGACCTCGACTGCGAGCGCCTCCTGGCCCTCGCGCCGCCCGAGCACGCCGTCGAAGTCGACGACCCCCTCGCCCTCCATGGGCGCGCCGGTCGGGCGATCGCCGTCTCGTGGGGGATCACCGACGAGCGCGTGCTGAACGCCATCGAGCACCACGTGTGCGGTCCCCGCTATGGCGACCGCGTCGCTATGGCCGTGTACGTGGCGGACGTGACCGAACCCGGCAGGGGCGTCAACGCCGACGTTCGTGAGCTGGCGCTGCGCGACCTCGCGCGCGCCTACCGACGCGCCGTCGAGACGAAGGTTCGCTACCTGCGAAGCCATGGCAAGGCGGTCCATCCGCGTACGCTGAAGGTCCATGACGAACTCACCAACCAGCACCCCTGACCCCGTCCGCCGCCGGCGCCGCCTCGCCTGGGCCTTGCAAGGCGTGGGGCTGCTCGTGGCGGTCGTGGGGCTGGCGGGCTTCTGGATGACGCGCGACGTCGCCCGGGCCGAGTTGACGCTCAGCCAACGCGAGCTGCTCGGCGTCGCCGCAGAGGACTTCACGGCGAGCTTCGTGGTGGCAGGGCGCGAGCCGTTCTACGCCGACTGTGAGGGTTGCGCGACGCCGATCTACGGCACGGGTGGCGCCATCGTCGGGTGGCGCTACACCGGTCCGCGCGGCCCTGACGGTGCCAACACCGACACCATCTTGTTCGTGCAGGTCGTCAACGACGACGTCACCATCATCGCTCTGCCGCGCGACCTGTGGATGGAGGGTTGGAACGGACGGGCCAACTCGATCTTCATCCGGCGCGGCGCCGACGGCCTGCGGCGCGCCGCTGAGGACGTGCTCGGCGTGCCCGTGGACTACCACGTGGTCATCAACCTCGACATCTTCGAGCGCCTCGTCGACGCCTTCGGGGGCGTCGAGGTCAACGTGCCACACGTGATGCGCTACACCGACCGCGCGGCGGGACTGTTCATCGACCTGAGCCCAGGCGTGCAGGTGCTCGACGGAGAGAACGCCGCCGGTTTCGTCCGGTACAGACAGACCGCGCGCGGCGACTTCGACCGCCTCGACCGCGTGAAGCTGCTCGCCCACGCCATGCTGGCGCGGGTGCGGGAGTTGCACGTGGGCGCCATCACGCGGCTGCCGGCGCTGATCGACACCTTCTTCGACGACGTCGACACGAACGCGTCGCCCGCCTTGGTGCGTGAGCTGCTGCCGCGCATCCCGCGGCTGCGCATCCAGGCCGCCACGCTGCCGGTGATCGAGCAGGAGGACGACACGCGCCTCTTGGTCGACCGGATCGCCGTCGACCGCTTCCTCGCCGAGACGTTCGGTGGCACGGCCCGCGTCATGGCGGAGGCGCCGGACGTGACGCTCCAAGTGGTGAACCGCTCCGGGCGCGACGGGCTCGAGGAGCGCTACGCGGAGCGACTGATCGCGATGGGCGTCCCGGTCGACACGCTCGTGCTCTCGAGCGCCCCCTTCGACCCGACCCCGACGCGCCTCGTGGCGACGGCGCCACACTGGCTCGACGCCGACTTCTACGCCGACCTGCTCGACGTCGGCAAGCAGCAGATCGATCGGCTCCCCGCCGCCCACGGGCGCGCGGTGGGCTTGCAGCTCGTGTTGGGCGACGACGCGCCCGAGCCGGGTGCGGGTGCAGCGCCCGTCCGGCTCGCGGCCCAGTCGACGCTCCCCCCTGGAGGGAACCCATGACCGATAGCGCCACCGCCGTCTCCGTTCCGGACGAGATCCAGATCATCGTCGACGCACTCGACGACAAGCGCGCCAAGGACATCACGGTGCTCGACCTGACCGGCGTGTCCGATGCACTGGATTGGTTCGTGATCGCGACGGGCGATTCGCAGCTGCAGCTGCAGGCGCTGGAGTCCGAGGTGCTCGAGCGGCTCAAGGCCGCGGGTCGCCGACCGCGCGGGGTGGAGGGGCCGTCGCAGCGCTGGTTGCTCATCGACTACGGCGACCTGATCGTCCACCTGATGAGCTCCGAGGCGCGCGCCTTCTACGACTTGGAAGGGCTCTGGGCCGATGCGGCGCAGCCCGTGGTCACGCCCCGATGACGGCGCCGCCCGCCGCGTCGGCGCGGGCGATCGCCGAGCGGGTCGGGCGGCCGCGCCACTGGGCCGAGCCACGGGTTCGGCGCTGGCTCGAGGCGCGTGGCTGGAGCACGCTCGCCGAGAACGCGACGTTCAGACACGGTGAGATCGACCTGGTGATGCGCGACGGCGACACGATCGTGTTCGTCGAGGTGCGCCAGCGCACGTCGGCGGGGTGGGGCGGTCCGGCCGAGTCGCTGGTCGCGCGCAAGCGAGAGCGCGTGCGGCGTGCGGCGGCCGCGTGGCTGGCCGCGCGCGCGTTGCACGAGGCGAGCGTGCGCTTCGACGCCGCGCTGGTGCACGGCGACGCCGAAGCGGCCCGCGTCACGCTCATCCGAGACGCGTTCTGAGGGACGCGGCGGCGATGCGACGCACGGCGGTCATCGACGTCGGGTCGAACACCGCCAAGCTCGTGGACTACGCGTACGAGCCCGGGGTGTCGTTCCGGCGCGTCGACGAGCTGCGTGCCAACGTCCGCCTGGCCGAGGGTATGGGCCCGGACGGCGTGCTGCGCGCTGAGCCCTTCGAGCGCGGCATCGCCGCGCTCCGGACCTTCGCCAGCTACTGCCGCGCGGTCGAGATCGACGACGTGGTCGCGACCGCGACCTCGGCCGTGCGCGGCGCGGCCAATGGCGACGCCTTCGTCGCCGCCGCGCGCGAGCGGGCAGGGATCGAGTTGCGGGTCCTGGACGGTGCGGCCGAGGCGCGCGTCGCCGCCCTCGCCGTCGCGAACGCGACGACGGTCCGTGACGCGACCGTCGTCGACCTCGGCGGCGGCAGCGTGCAGCTGTCGAGGCTGCAGGCGCGGCGCTTCGTCGCCGGCGAGAGCTGGCCCTTGGGCGCGGTGCGGTCGACGGAGGCGTTCCTGCGCGGCGACCCGCCGAAGGCGAAGGGCGTGCGTGCGCTGGCGCGCGCGGCGCGCGCGGCCGTGGCACCCTGGTTCGAGCGCTCGGAGGACGAACCCGGCCGTACGCTGGTCGGCCTCGGCGGCACCCTGCGCAACCTCGCCGACGTCGATCAGCAGCGGCGCGGCTACCCGTTGGACCTGCTCCACGGCTACCGTCTCTCGGCCGGCGCGCTCCATGCGCTCGCCGACGACCTGGTGCGCATGAAGGCCTCCCAGCGCGCCGACCTTCCGGGACTGAACCGCGACCGCGCCGACATCATCGCGGCCGGCGCCGTGGTGTGGTCCGAGGTGGTGCGCTCCAGTGGGGTCGACGAGCTGCTGGTGTCTGGACAGGGCCTGCGCGATGGGCTCTTCTACCCGCGGCTGGTCCCCGGTGCCGAGCATCTGCTCGACGACGTTCGAGCGTTCTCGGTGCACAACCTGCTGCGGCAGCACCAGGTCGCAAGCGCTCATGACCAGCACGTGCGCGCCGTGGCCTGGCAGCTGTTCGACCAGACGGCGCCGTTGCATGCGTTCGGCACGTGGGAGCGCGACCTCCTCGGCGCGGCCGCGCTGCTCCACGACATCGGCATGGCGATCGACGCGTACCGGCACGACCACCACGGCAAGACGCTCGTCCTCGGTCGCGCGCTGCCAGGTTTCGAGCACCGTGAGCAGGCGCTGATCGCGCTGCTCGTGCGCTTCCACCGCAAGGGCCAGGTCGGTGACGAGGGGCTCGGGTCGGTGCTCGCCGCCGACGACCTCGCACGCGTGCGCGTCTTGGCGGGCATGCTACGGGTGGCTGAGCACCTCGATCGCGGCAAGGCGCAGCGGGTGCGTGGCGTCGAGGTGCACCTCGGCGCCGGCCTCGTCCAGATCGTCGCTCTCGGCGATGGCGACGCCCGGCTCGAGGTCGAGATGGCGCGCGAGCGCTCCGACCTCCTCGCGAGCGGCCTCGGGGCGACGGTCGAAGTGGTCGCGGGCGTCGCTCGGGAGGTGGCACGATGATCAGGCGCAAAGGCGTCGTGCGGGTGAAGCTCTGCGGCGTGACACGCGCCGAGGACGCGCTCGCGGCCGAGGCCGCCGGCGCCGACGCGATCGCCGTCAACCTGTGGTCGCGGTCCAAGCGCTACGTCGACCTCGATGCGGCGGCCGCCGTGTTCGCGCCGCTCGGACCGTTCGTCCAGCGCGTCGCGGTGGTGGTCGACGCGCCGGCGTCGTTCGTGCACGAGGCGATCGGCCGGTTGCGGCTCGGCGCCGTCCAGTTCCACGGCGACGAGGACGACGCGTTCTTGGCGTCGTTCCGCGAGCGTGTGGCGGTGATCCGCGCGGTCTCGTTCGGCCCGGACCTGTCGGTCGAGCACCTGCGTCGGCTGCCCGTCGACGCCGTCCTGGTCGACGGCCTACGGCCCGGCTCGGGCGAGGCTTTCGACTGGTCGGAGGCTGAGCGGTTGCGCGCCCTCGACCGTTGGGTGTTGGCCGGTGGCCTGACCCCGGACAACGTCGCCGCTGCCATCAGCGCCCTGGATCCGCTGGGCGTCGACGTGGCCAGTGGGGTGGAGTCGAGCCCCGGCGTGAAGGACCACGATGCGCTGCGCCGCTTCGTGGCGGCCGCGAAGTCCGCGCGCTGACGAGTCTCCTGAGGTTCTCCACATTCGTAGCGAGTTCTCCACAGCCATGTGGACAAGGTCCCGCGGAGGCTCCCCAGGCGCGACCTGGAGCGCGGAAATCGCGGAGAGCCGTCCTGGACGACGTTTCTCGAGCCAACCGGGAAAGCGCCGCTCCTACCAGGTCACCGCGCGGTTGTCAAGTACCGGAGAGTTATCCACAGTTTCGCTCCGTTATCCACACGCCTCGCGGCGTCGTAGGATGGGTCGACGTCGTCCCAGACGCTTACGACCGGCGAGCCCCGCCTCGCCGCCCCAGGAGGTCGACCGTGCAGACCCACCCCATCGCCGACGCCCGCCACTTCTCGCTCCGCGAGGTCCAGCGCCAGGAGATCGTCTCGCACGAGGGCGTGAGGATCGACCTGCTCTGCTTCGAAGCCGGTCAACGGCTCGAGGGTCCCCCCGACATCGGCGGGTGCGTGTACCAGGTGCTCGAGGGCGAGGCGCTGGTGCGTGAGCCGAGCGGCTCCACGCGCCTCGGCAAGGGCGTGCTCGCCACGAGTGGTGCCGGGGAGGAACACACGATCGAGAACGCCGGCGGCGGCCTGCTCGTGGTGATGCGAACCCGCAGGATCTGAGCCCACGCCCACGCGGCGGCGGGGCCACGGTCAGCACCGTGGCCCCGCCGCCCTGGCTGGCCGACCTCGGTCAGCCGATCACCGGGACGTTCTCAGGCTTCCACTTCACGGTGCAGCCCACCGCCCACGTCTCGCTCTCTTGGATCTCGTCGCCCGCCAACAGCGCGTCGAGGGCCTCGCGGAGGTCCTCCTTCGTCACGGCTGCGGGGTCCTTGGCCGAGTCGTCGATCCGGCCGTGATAGCGCAGGCGCCGCTCCCGGTCGAACACCAAGAGCTCCGGCGTGCGGAAGGTCCGGTACGCCTGCGCCACGCTCTGGTCCTCGTCCCACAGGTATGGGAAGGGGAGGTCGTGCTCGCGCGCGAAGGCCTGCATGGACGCGAAATCGTCGTCGGGGTGCGTCGACGCATCGTTGGAGTTCACCATCACGAACGCGACGCCCTTGGGCGCGTACTCCGTCGCGAGGCGCTTGAGGCGCTCCACGTAGGCGATGACATACGGGCAGTGGTTGCAGCCCTGGATGTAGACGAGCACCTCTGCGTCGATGTCGGCGGCACGAACGCGCGAGCCATCGGTCGCCGGCAGATCGAACGCCGGCGCGGTGGCGCCGATGGCCAGGGGTTCGGGGTGGGTCTGCATGCAAAGCCTCCAGTCGAGCGGGGGCGCGCCCAGGTCGTGGACGGCCTACGAGCGCTCGCGCACGCGCGCGGTACGCTTTGGCTCGAGTGTACCGACCGAGCCCCCCTTTGACCGTCCCGCACGGCACCCGACCATGAGCCTGGCCTTCGCCGCCCCGGCGTTCCTGTGGCTGCTGGCCACGCTGCCGATCATCGTGCTGCTCCACTTCCTGCGCTCGCGCACGCGGCGTGTGGAGGTGTCCGCGCTGTTCCTGTGGGAGCGCGCGCGAGAGGTGGCCGAGCGGCGACGCCGCTTCACGCCGACGTGGTCGCTGCTGCTGCAACTGCTCGCGGCCACGCTGGCCGCGCTCGCACTCGCCCAACCCGACCTTCGGCTCGAGGGACCACCGGACCTCGTGGTCGTGATCGACGCGTCCGCCAGCATGGCGGCCGTCGACCCGGAGGGAGCGCGCATGGACCGGGCGCGGGAGGTCGTACGCGACCTCGCGGCCGATGCGGGCCGCGTCGCCATCGTCCGAGCCGGGACCGAACCGCGCTTGGCGTTCGGCTTCAGCGACGATCGCTCGGCGCTCGACGCCGCGCTCGAGGCGTTCGCGCCGGCCGATCACAGCGCCGACCTCGATCGCGCCGTCGCGCTGGCCCTGGACCTGGCGGGCGAGGGCGATGCGGCGCGCGCCCGCGTCGCCCTGATCGGTGACGACCCGGGCCCGGAGCGCCCCGATGTCGTGCGGATCGACGTCGGCGGCAGCGGCGAGAACATCGGCATCGTCGGCTTCGACCTCGGCATCCAACAGGCTTTCGTGGCAGTCGCCTCGAACGCCGTCGGACCGCGCTCGGTCGGTGTGGAGTTGCGTCAGGACGGCGCGCTCTTGGCGTCGGCCGACCTGCTGGTGCCGTCGGGCGACCAGGCCAGCGTCACCTTCCCGATCGACGTCGGCTCGGGTGTGGTCGAGGCGCGCCTCGTGGGGTTGCCGGCCACCGACGCGCTGGCGCTCGACGACGTCGCGTACGCGGGCCAACGCCCGTTGCAGGTGGTCGTCGACACCGACGTGGAGAGCGTCATGCGCGCCCTCGCGGCGGTGCCGGGGGTGTCGACGCGGCTGACGGGGCTCGCCCGGACGACGCCGGCGGACGTTCGCGTGCTGACGGGTGTCGATCCCGACGCTGCGCCGTCGGGCGACCTGATCCTGCTGCCCAACCCGCCGGCCGAGCCGGAGTACGTCGGCATCGCCACGTGGGATCGCGCCGACCCGTTGCTGCGCTTCGTGGACCTGCGCGAGGTCGTGGTGGGGCTGGCGCCGGACGGTGCGGGACCGCCGCTCGACGAGCCGGGCTGGCGCGTGTTGGCCAGCAGCACCGATCTCCGCCCGGTGCTGCGCTGGCGGGACGACGAACGCGGGCGCGTCCTGCAGTTCCTCGTCCACCCACGACAGACCGACCTGGTGTTCAGGCCCGCCTTCCCGACGCTGATGACCAACGTGCTCGAGCGCTTCAGGGGCGAGGCCCGTGTCGCGCTCGGAGCGACCGGCGACGACGGCGAGCCGATCACGGTTCCCGGTCCTGTGGAGGTCGGGGGCAGAACGGTGAGCGCCAGCCTGTTGGCGCCGCAGCAGACCCGCCTGCCGGGTCCCGGTCCCGACGACCGGGACGTGGCAGGCCCGCTGTTGCCGGTCGAGCGACCGACCCCGCTGGCGGCCTGGCTGCTGGCGCTCGCCGTGTTGGCGCTCGTCACCGAGTGGTGGTTGTGGAGTCGCGGTCCAGGGGCCACGACGCGTCGACCTCGATCCCCACGTCGTCTTCCACGACGAGCGTGAGGAAGCGCGGCGCGCTCAGGCCGTAGGCGGCGAGCGACACCTCGAAGTGCACGGCGACGTGAACCCAGCCGTCGTCGACCAGTGCGGTCGCCGACGCGCGCACCTCGCGCGTGACGTCGCGCAGCGAGAGGTCACCGATCAGCTCGAGCGCCTGCGGATCGCCGAGGTCCGGGTCGAACGAGCCGACCACGCTCGTGAGCACGAAGCGCACCTCGGGGTACTCGCCGGCCTGGAACAGCGTCGCGCGCGCGTTGAAGTCGCGCAGCACGTTGCCCGAGCGGAGCTCGGCCACACGGACGGAGGCCTCGAGGCGGGTGCCGCCGAGGTCATCGAAGTCGAGCTCGAAGGTATCGACGCGGAGCGGCGCGCGCCCCGTCCACGCGTCGCGTTGGTCGCGAGCGTCGTAGCGCACCTCGCCGACGACGTGTGCGCTCGCGTCCGTGGCGCCGTCCTGCGCGGAGCCGCTCGGTCCCGCCGACCAAGCCAGGACGAGCACCAGCGCCGCGGCGGACGCGAGGCGGTGGCCCGCGCGAAGCTGGCGCCAGGCGCGAACTCGCGTGGAGCGGTTGGTGGTGGCCATGCCCGATCATGACGCGGGCCTGTCGTGTCGGCGGTGAGCCAGGCAGCGGTGGCGCGCGCGACGGTGCTGGGCGGGTGGTACGCTCTCTCCATGCGCGGTCGCCTGCTGCTCCTCACGGTCCTGCTCGTCCTCGGCGCGCTCGTCGCGGCGCTCAACTGGGAGGCCATGAGCGCGCCCCTCCGCCTCGAGTTGCTCGTGGGCGTCGTCGAGTTCGCGCTCGGATGGGTCGTGCTGTTGGCGGCCTTGGTGCCCGCTGTGGTGTTGCTGCTGGCCGGTCTGCTCGATCAGTCGCGGGCGCTGCGTCGCGTCGACGCGCTCGAGCGGCAGCTCGATCAGGCCCGGAGCGCCGTCGAGCGCGTCCGTAGCGCGGAGATCGAGGCGCTCGAACGCTCGCTCGACGAGCGTTTCGAGACCGTGCGGGCCGGGTTCGAGGGCGCGCTCCACGGCAGCGAGGCCCGGCTCGAGGCGCGTTTCGAGGCCGTCGAGTCGGCCCTTGGCGAGCGGCTCCACGACCTGCGGGAGCGCGTCGTGCTGGTGCGCGACGAGCTCGCTGCCGACATCGCCGAGGCGGAGGATGCGATCATGCGGGGCCGCGCCGCGCCTTCCTCGGCCGCTGACGCCGCTCACGCCGCTGACGCGGATGACGCGGATGACGCATGAGCGACGCCGAACCTGCTAGCGTTGGAGGCATGGTCGACCCCGACACGCTCCGCTCGCAGTGCCTCGAAGCCCTCAAGGTCGTCAGGGATCCGGAGATCCCGGTCAACATCGTCGACCTCGGTTTGGTGTACGACCTGCAGGTCTCGCCCGAAGGCGACGTCGCGATCGACATGACCCTCACGAGCATGGGTTGTCCCGTGCAAGACATGATCCAGGCCGACACCGAGCTGGCCTGCATGAAGGTCGAAGGTGTGCGCAAGGTCGAGGTCACGTTCGTGTGGTCGCCGCCGTGGGGCATGGACAAGATGTCGGACGATGGCAAGAAGCAGATGCGAATGTTCGGCTTCAGCGTCTAGACACAGCTCGAACGGGTCTCGGCGGCGCCCCACGAGGGGCGCCGTTCTGCTATGACGGGTACGTGTTCTTCCGGCGCAAGCAGCCCATCGACGAGCGCCTCGAGCGCTGGCGCGCGCTGGCGGCGCGGCTCGAGTTGTCCGACGCCGCGGACGTGGCGGAGCGCATCCGCCGTTGGCTCGATCTGGACGTCGCGTCGTTGGCGCCGATCTTCGCCCTGCACCGGAACGGGTTACCCACGGCCTACCTGTTCGACGCGGTGAGCGAGCGGCGCGGCCCGAGCGGCGTCGTCACGGTGGTTCGGACCATCTGCATGGTGCGCTCCGAGGACCCGATCGCACGCGTGGCCTTCCGAGCGTCGCCGCGTCAGGACAAGGTGCTGGAGTCGCTCCAGGCGAGCCGCAGCGGCGCCGTGCGCCTGGCGTTGCCGAACGACCCGGCGTTCGACGCCGACGTCAGCGTCTACGCACGCGACGCCGACGGTGTGACGCTCTTGCTGACGCCGCCGGTCAGGGCCGTGCTGCGCCGTCTGTTGGTCGAGCGCGGCGCGCCGGACGTGAGCTTGGTGGTGGGCGAGCGCCACGTGGTGACGGGTTTCGCCGGTGGCGGTGAGCGCTCATTGGAGACGCTCGAGCAGGTCCTCGCCGACACCCTCAGCCTCGTGTCGTTGCTGCCCGCGGTGCAGCGGGCGCACGACGAGCTCTCGCCCGACGATCTGCTCGATCTCGGCTGACGACGCCCCGTGCGCGGCTCGACGCTGCGCCCCTGGCCGCGGGTGGCGGGTACGATGCGCCTCATGGCTCGCATCTCGGTACCAGCGGCGGACGACCTCCTCGACCAGCGCCTCGACGTGCTCGACCACGGTTTCGTCCGCATGGTGGACTACCTGGGCGGCGACGCCCGCATCGTGCAATCGGCGCGGGTGTCGTACGGAGAGGGCACGAAGACCGTGCGCGAGGACCGCGCCTTGATCGACTACCTCTTGCGTCACCGGCACACCAGCCCGTTCGAGCAGGTGATCATCACCTTCCACGTCAAGATGCCGATCTTCGTGGCGCGTCAGTGGATCCGGCATCGCACGGCACGTGTGAACGAGATCAGCGGCCGCTACAGCGTCATGCGCGACGAGTTCTACGTACCCAGCCCCGATGCGGTGCGGTTCCAGTCGGAGGCGAACAAGCAGGGCTCGACCGACGTCGAGGTGCCCGAGGCGCTGCGTGAGCGCGTGATCGCCGCGTTGCGCGCAGACCAGCAGCGCAGCTTCGGCGAGTACGAGGCGCTGCTCGACGACGGGATCGCTCGAGAACTCGCCCGGGTCAACCTGCCGTTGGCGCTCTACACCGAGATGTACTGGCAGATCGACCTCAACAACCTGTTCCACTTCTTGCGCCTGCGCTTGGATTGGCACGCGCAGTACGAGATCCGAGCCTACGGCGACGCCATGGCGCGCTGCGTCCAGGCGGTCGCGCCCCTGGCCTTCGAGGCGTTCGAGGAGCACGTGCTCCACGCGGTGACGCTGTCGCGCTCGGAGCTCGACGCGCTGCGCGGTGCGCTCGATCCAGCCCGGCTCGCCGAGACCTTGGCCGCTTCCGGTCTGCGGCGCACGCGCCGCCAGGAGGTGTGGCGCAAGCTCGGGATGACCGAGCCGCTCGGGATGACCGAGCCGGCTGACGCC
>SL_3KL_010_SEDDRAFT_10004106_pt1 | contig 13177 bp, 11 predicted proteins | sample SodLakKL_010_SED_2_FD_10381 | JGI IMG/M metagenome (IMG submission 10381)
GCAGGGCCTGGCTGGCGGCACCTTTAAGCAGGTTGTCGAGGGCGACCACGAAGGTGGCCCGCATGGGGTCACGCTGGTCGACCGAGAAACCGCCGATCGCCAGGCGCGGCGTGTTGGCCACCTGGCGAATTTCCGGAATATCTTCGCTGACATCGATCAGCGCCTCCCCGGCCAGCCGATCACGGTACAAATCAAGCAACTCACTCGCCGAGAGCGTTTCGGTCAGCGTCACGGCGACAGTCAGGGAGATACCGCGAAAGAACGGCGCGACATGGGGGTGGAAACGCACCGGCCGGGCCAGGTGGGTGGAGATCTCGGACTCGTGCACGTGGCCGGTCAGCGCGTAGGGGATCACGTTGTCGCGCAGGCGTTCGGGGTCGTTACGCGGGCCGGGCGTTCGTCCGGCACCGCTGTAACCGGAAAGACCGAACAGCACCGGCGGCGCGGCCAGGGAGCGGCGGATCGGCAGCAGCCCGAACAGGGCGCCGGTGGCATAGCAGCCCGGATTGGCGATTCGACGCGAACCGGCGATGGCATCACGGTTGAACTCGGTCAGACCGTAGGTCCAGTCACTGTCGAAGCGCCAGTCCGCGCCCAGATCGAGTATGACGGCGCCGGGATGGGCCGCGGCAATGGCCTCGACCCATGGCGCACTCTGCCCGTTGGGCAGCGCCAGCACCCAGACATCCGCGGCCACGTCCGCCACGCCGTCCGGCGTCAGGTCATCGAATCGTTGCGAGGCATTCGGCCAGGCAGGTACTTCGTCGATGATCGGGCACCCGGCGCTCGAACCGCTGGTCGCCAGCACCAGCTCCAGCCCGGGATGGCCGGTCAATAGGCCAAGCAATGTGCTACCGGTGTATCCGCGCGCTCCGATCAAGGCCAGTGTCTTATTCATCTGTTGAGGTGCTCCCCGTTGTCCAACCGGAATCACGGCCGGCGGCGTCGTCGGCCAGCCGCGCGAGTTGCTCGTGATCACTCACGCCTATGGTATAGACGATCCACTGGCCCTTGCGGTGGGTGGTATGCGATTGCTGGAAATACCAACCGGCTATCGGATTGGCCGCGCGGGCACGCCAGTAGAGTTGCGGGCAGTGCTGACGCACCGCCTGCCACAGCGCCGCGCCAAGCCCCTCGCCCTGGGCCTCGGGGGTGACAACGAACTTGTCCAGGTAAGGAATCCCGTCGACACCGTCGACCAGCAGGGCCGCGGCGCGTCCGCTCTCGGCGATCAGAAGCCCGCGGACCGCTCGACCCTCGAGCCAGTCGGGGCGCAAGCGCTGATCGAAGCTGTCTTCAAGCAAGGTCTCGAATGCACTCAACCGTTCGGCCGGCACCCGCTCGTGAAATTTGATGACCTCACCGCGGCGGATCAGTGTGCCGGCCCCGGTATGGGTGAACAACTCCCGGGTCAGGTTGGCCGCCGAGGTGATCGACACCGAGGCATCCGTCGGCAGCCCCTCCAGCAGCTCTCGAATCTGCATCAGCTTCAGGCGCATGCCCGAGTGCACCCAGTCCTGCGAAAGCAGATGGTCATAATCGTTGACCAGGCTGATCGCCGAGATCACCCGGTCGCGATGATCGAGCAGTCCGCCGGTACCGGTCAGAAAGATGACCTTGTGGGGCTTGACCGCCCAGACCAGTTCGCGCGCGGCGATGTCGGCATTGATGTTCATCACCTGGCCCGATGCCGATTCCCCGAGGCAGGCCACGACCGGCAAGGCGCCGCTACTGATGGCACTGCGCACCGGCTCCAGCTCGACCGACTCGATCTCGCCGACCAGGCCCAGGCGTTCCGGGTCGGCCAGCCGGGCATTGAACACCCCGTGGAGAACACCGCGGGCACGCACCCCACGCTCTTCCAGCGCATCGACCAGGCGGGTGTTGGCGCGATAGATCACCGGTCGGGCCACCGCCATGACTTCCTCGGTGGTCACTCGCAACCCGTCGCGTTTTTCCACTGCGACGCCAGCGGCTTCCATGGCCTCGTCGAGCTGGGGGCCGGCCCCGTGCAGCACGATGGGGGTCAGCCCCAGCCGGTGCAGAAAGGCCAGTGCCGCGGCCAGCTCCTCGAGATCGTCACGCATCACCGCGCCACCGATCTTGACCACAGCAAAGCGGGATTCCTCCACGCGCGAGAACTGCTTGAGATACTGCCGGGCCTCCCGGCTCGAACCGAGCTGGCCGAGCAACTCGACCACGATGCGTCTGAGCTCAGGCATCGGTCACGATTCTCCGGTAAAGGTCGAGGGCGTGTTCAAGTTGATCGAGCGCCACCCATTCGTCGACGGCGTGGGCCTGGGCGATATCGCCCGGGCCCAGCACCAGCGCGGCCAATCCGGCCTCGGAAAACAGCGAGGCTTCGGTCCAGAAATCCACCGGGCGCCCGATGGTCAGGCCATGGCGCTGGCAGAAGGCGCGCGAAGCCTGCTGGTCACGCCCGGCCGCCGGCAAGGGCGAACCGGCAAACGGAATCAGCCACTCGGCATGCCGGTCGGCACCGGCCAGGTCCTTCAGCGCTTCGAACAGCACCTCGTTGCTCTGCCCCGGCGCCAGCCGCGCGGAGTAGTGAAGGCTGGCGTCGCCGGCAATCACGTTCGACTTGGTGCCGCCGGACATGAGTCCCAGGTTGAAACAGGTCGGTCGGCCGGCGGCCGCCTCGTGACGACAGTATTCCAACGCCGCGGCCGTCCAGCAGGCCAGGCGATGGTTGGCATTGTCATCCAGTGCACGCAGTTCCGAAGAGTGCCCCATTACGCCCGAAAAGTGGCCCTTGACCGACAAGAAGCCGCGGTGGCCAAGAATCGCCTCGCCGCGGGTCGGTTCGCAAACGACCGCCTGGGTGAAGCCGCCGAGACGATCGGACATCACGAAGTTTTTCACGCAACAGCCTTCCGCGCCTTCCTCGTCGGACGAGAACAGGATCGCCATGGGCTGGTCGGTGGTCTCGGCAACCGCCAGCAAGGCGGCGGCCGCACCCTTGATATCGCAAGTCCCGCGCCCGTAGGCCCGCCCGTCGGCCACGGTCAGCTCCAACGGTGGCTTGCTCCAGCCGTCTCCGATCGGCACGGTATCGAGGTGGCAGTTGAACAGCACCGTCGGCTCGCCACGGCAGGCAAACAGGTTGACATGGCCATCGCCGTAGTCGGTCATCTCGACGGTAAAACCAGCCGGCTCCAGCACTGTACGACAGTGCGTGAACATGGCCGCCTCCGGTCCGAAGGCACGCGGCGGGTTCTGGCTGTCGCATGCAATCAGCGCTGACAGGTGTTCAAGTAAACGATCCATCATTTTCATATCACCGAACCGCTACTTCCGAACGCGGGCAGCCAGCGTCGACGATTGCCCCAGCAGCTTGACGAAGCCTTCGGCTTCTTCCGGCGTCCAGCCGGCCGACTGGGCGTAAACCGCGTCGGGATCCTTCAACAGGTAACGGGACCCGACCGCCACGGCCTGCATCGCACCACCCTCGGTCGCCAGGCGCACCACGCCGGTGACATGGCTGCTGGCACTTTCCAGGTAGGCCTCGAGATCGGCCTTGTGCGGCTCGAAGAAAAACCCCGTATACACCAGCTCGGCCCAGCGATTGGCAATGGTCTGATGGAACTGGTTCTGCAGACGGGTATTGACTGCCTCGCGAAGCGCACGCTGAGCAATCATCAACCCATCGATGCCAGGGCATTCGAACACGATGCGCCCTTTCAGCCCGATCGACACATCGCCGGTGTAGATGTGGCGCCCCACCCCGTAGGCCCCCAACTGGCGGTTGAGCGTGGCCAGCAACTCGGGACCGGAAACGGCCTGGTCGTTGAGACTGACAGCCCGCCCCCGCTCGAAGCCGATGGTCAACTCCAGGCGCTTTGCGGGCCATTCGCTGCGCGGCCGGCACCAGACATGGGTATCGTCACCGGGGACGCCAAACTCGTCGATCTCCTGGCCCGAAAGCGTCACGCCCAGCAGGTTCTCGTTGATCGAGTAGCGGCTGGCCGACTCGGGCACCTCAATGCCCGCCTCGGCCATCAACTCGAGTTCATGGGCCCGTACATGGCTGGTCTGGCGTTGCAGCTCGCGAATCGGGGCATGGATCTCGTAATCACCCAGCGAGCGTACCGACTGATCAAATCGGAGCTGGTCGTTTCCCATGCCGGTGCAGCCGTGAGCGAAGTGCTTCGTTCCCAACTCGTCAGCCAGCGCCAGACACTGCTGAACGATGACATAGCGGTCCGAACAAAGCATCGGATATTGCTCGAGCATGCGAGCCCCCGACCACAACAGCGGCACCACGAATTGATCCCACAGCGGCTGCCCGGCATCGAGCTCATGATGCTCGGCCGCGCCCAACTCACGCGCGCGCTCGGCAATCCAGGCCTTCTGGTCCGCATCGATGCCGCCGGTATCGACAAAGGCGGTATGCACCTCGAACCCCTGCTCCCTGAGCGCGAGCACGCAGTAGCTGGTGTCGAGTCCTCCGGAAAAGGCGAGAACAATGGCTTGTTTATCTGACATGGTTGCTCCTTTATGACTTGGGTAGAGGGGGAGAGGAGAAGAGGAAGAGAGGGAAAACTCCGGCCCTCTCCATTCTCTTCCCTCTATCCCTCTACTCTTCTATCCCTCTTTCCATCAACTCCACCATCATCGCCTTTTGCACGTGCAACCGGTTCTCGGCCTCGTCCAGGGCGACGCAGTAATCGGCATCCATCACGCCGTCGGTCGCCTTGATGTTGCGCCTCAACGGCAGGCAGTGGCTGAAGCGGGCGTTGTCGGTCAGCGCCATCTTCTTCTCGTCGACGATGAAATGCCGGAACGGCTCGCGCAACCTGGCCTCTTCTTCCGGGCGTCCATAGAAGGGCAGCGCGCCCCAGCTCTTGGCGTAGACGAAGTCGGCACCCGAGTAGGCGGCCTCGATATCGGTGGTGATTTCCAGGCTGCCGCCGGAGGCTTCGGCCTGCTCGAAACCGGCATCCATGAACTGCTCGTCGAGCAGGTAGGCGTTGTCCGGAATCAGCAACTTGATGTCCATGCCGAACTTGCTGGCGATCAGCAGCGCCGAATTGGCCACGGCGGTATTGAGTGGACGCGGATGCCAGGTCCAGGTCAGCACGAACTTCTTCTTGTCCGGCTGACCCAGGTGATCCTGGATGGTGCGCATCAGCGCCAGTTCCTGGCAGGGGTGCACGATGGTCTCCATGTTGATCACCGGCACCGAGGCGTGAGCGGCCAGTGCCTTGATGACGCGGTCCTGGCGGTCCTCGCTCCAGTCCCTGAACAACGGAAACGCACGCAGGGCAATGGCATCACAGTAGCGCGACAATACCCCGGCCACCTCGGCGATGTGTTCCTCGGCATCGCCGTCCATGACCACGCCCGGTTCGAACTCGATACCCCAGGCACCCTTGCCGGGTTCGAGCACCACTGCATGGGCGCCGAGCTTGAAGATGCCGACTTCGAAGGATGCGCGGGTTCTCAACGAGGGATTGAGAAACAGCAGGGCGACGCTCCGCCCGGCCAGCGGCTGCCCGGCATGGCCGTCACGAAAGCTCGTGGCTCGGTCCAGCATGGCCTGCAGTTCGTCGCGGCTCCAGTCCACGGTATTGAGAAAATGTCGCATCGGTGCATGTCCTGTTTCGTCGCAGTTTCCAGGGTCCTGAAACGCAAAAACCCAGCCGGCGGGCTGGGTTTCTCGTCAAGTAGTGCTCTCGGTTTGAAAACGGGCGCTAACGATTCGACCAGCCACGGGCGGCGGACACCATTCGGCGTCGACGCGGCGTACGACGTGCTGCGGTGGGGCCGAATGCGAGAGCGGGAATCCGTTTCATGGTTTCGAATTTGCCACATGAGGTCGCTCTTGGCAAGCCTGTTGTGCGCCGCGCCCCCGGCAGGGCTTGACCCCGGCGTGCAAGTCGCGGAAGCTGATGACTCCCGATCAATAACAATGAGGATGCAAGCATGGGAATCGAAGTTGCCGGTCTTCTCGGCCTGATCTGGCTGATCATTGTCATCTGGGCCATCATCAAGACCGCCCAGAGCTCGGCAGGCCCCGTCGCCAAGGTGCTATGGATACTGATCCTGCTGCTTTTCCCTCTCGTCGGGCTGATCATCTGGTTATTGCTCGGCCCCAAGCGCTGAATCCGCGCCTGGCAGCCGGAAAAGGCCGGCCGCCCTGGCTGGCCCATCGGCCCCGGGCCCACAGACGCTGATCATTGCACGGTCAGGCGCGTGAACTTCCGCTTGCCGACCTGGAGGACACCCTCGAAACCGGCCGACAGTAGCCGGTCGCGGTCACTGACCCGCTCGCCATCGATCCTGACCGCGCCCTGCTTGATCATGCGGAAGGCCTCCGAGTTCGAGGCGGTCAGGCCACAGGCGGTCAGTGCCGCGGCAATACCGATGCCCTCATCACCGGCCGGCAACTTTTTCTCGGGCATGTCCTCGGGCATCTCGCCGCCACGGAAGCGTGCGATGAACTGCTGGCGTGCGCTCTCTCCGGCGCCCGGGCCGTGAAAACGGTCGACAATCTCGACAGCCAGCTCGAACTTGACGTCGCGTGGGTTGCGGCCATCTGCCACGGCGGCCCGTAGCGCCTGGATGTCGTCGATGGCACGAAAACTGAGCAGTTCGAACCAGCGCCACATCAACTCGTCGGAAATACTCATGATCTTGCCGAACATCTCGTTGGCCGACTCGTTGATGCCGACGTAGTTGTCCAGTGATTTCGACATCTTCTGCACGCCGTCGGTCCCCTCGAGCAGCGGCCAGGTGATGATGACCTGGGGCTTCTGGCCGGCCTGTCCTTGCAGCTGGCGGCCCACAAGGAGGTTGAACTTCTGATCCGTCCCGCCCATCTCGATGTCGGCTTTCAGCTCGACCGAGTCGTGGCCCTGAACCAGCGGGTAAAGGAACTCGTGGATGGCGATGGGCTGGCCGGACTGGTAGCGCTTCTCGAAGTCGTCGCGCTCGAGCATTCGCGCCACCGTGTGCTGCGAGGCCAGCCGGATCATGTCGGCAGCGCTCATATCGCCGAACCATTCCGAGTTGAACCGAACCTCGGTTCGGGAACGGTCAAGGATCTTGAACACCTGCTCGGCGTAAGTTTTCGCGTTGGCGCGAATGTCGGCCTCCGACAGCGGCTTGCGGGTCACGTTCTTGCCGGTCGGGTCACCGATCATGCCGGTGAAATCGCCGATCAGGAAGACCACCACGTGACCGGCGTCCTGGAACCGGCGCATGGCGTTGAGAATGACGGTGTGGCCAAGGTGCAGATCCGGGGCGGTGGGGTCAAAACCGACCTTGACCCGGAGCGGCCGGCCTTCGGCCAGCCGCTCGGTCAGTTCGTCGGCCTGGATGACCTCGGCCGCGCCGCGAATCAGTTCATCGTAGTTGCTCATCGAATTCAAATGCCTGGAGCTGGTGGTTGATCGAAACCGGGTTATGGCGGTCTGCCTCTAGCAGAACTTCAATATCTGTAGCGAAAACCTTGATTCAGGGCGCTGTTTTAGTGTCCTGAAAAATCGTTCCGGGCCGACGTGCGGCATTGACTTGCCATGTCGGAACTCGTTAATGTTACCGGGTTTTGGCAACCGACCGGCGTGCATGACAAGAAAAACCATGGCCACCTCCCGACGCGCGCGATCGCGCCGCCCCGAACTCGCCCAGATCGTCGCCGAGGCCCGCAAAGCCGCATTGAACGGTATCGAGCGCATCGTGTCGGCATTCCGCGAGCATCCGCGCATCGGCGGCACGGCCGTTGCCCTGATCTGCATCGGTCTGGTCATCGGCCTGATCCCCTCGCAACCTGACGAATCCGAACCCACAGCGCAGATCAAACCACTGACGCTTCCGCAGCAGCAGGCGGAAATGGTCAGTGCCGACATGCCGGTCAGCGACCAACTCATCGACGGGATCGATTTCGAAGGCGTGTCCGGGGCTGACGAAGACCTCTCCGGTCAGACCTCTGTCAGCGACTGGACGGTGGTCGAGGTTCGCCCCGGCCAGACCCTGGAGCGCATTTTCCGCGACCTGGGCCTGAGCGCCCGTCTGCTGCACGAAGTGGTCAACGCCAGCGAGGAAACACAACAGCTGGCCCGCATCCGGCCCGGTGACGAATTCGCCTTCGATCTTGACGACGAGGAAGGCTTTCGCAGCCTGCGTGCCGAATTCGACGAGGAAAGCTGGCTGTTTGTGGAGCGCGGCGAAGACGGCATCTCGGCACGCACCGAGCCGCGAGAACTCGATTACCGGGTCGTCGAAACCCAGGGCACGATCACCACGTCGCTCTACCGCGCCGCCCAGCAGGCCGAACTGTCCGACAACCTGACCATGCGCCTGGCCAATATCTTCGGCTGGGATATCGACTTCGCGCTCGAAATCCGCGCCGGCGATCGTTTTGCGCTCATCTACGAGCAGGTCTGGCGTGACGGCGAGTACCTGCGCGACGGGCCGATCCTGGCGGCACGCTTCGTCAATCAGGGCGAAACCTTCGAGGCGGTGCGCTTCGACGCCGGCAACGGTCCGGACTACTTCGCACCCGACGGCCGCCCCATGCGCCAGGCCTTCCTGCGCGCACCGCTGAATTTCACCCGGGTGACGTCCAATTTCAATCCGCGTCGCTTCCACCCGATTACCCGCCAGGTTCGTCCGCACAACGGCACCGACTACGGGGCGCCGACCGGCACACCGGTATGGGCATCCGGCGACGGTCGGGTGACCCGTTCGGGCTACAACAACCGCAACGGCAACTACATCTTCATCCGGCACGGCAACAACATCGAAACGCGATATCTGCACCTGTCGCGGCGCCACGTAAGCGTCGGCGACCGCGTGCGGCAGGGCGAAACCATCGGCCGTGTCGGGGCCACCGGCATGGCGACAGGCCCGCATCTGCACTACGAATTCCTGGTCAACGGCGCGCACCGCAACCCGCGCACCGTCGATCTGCCGCCGGCCGACCCGTTGCCAGACGATCTGATGGAGCAGTTCCTTTCCACGGGACGGCCCCTGCTCGCTCGCCTCGACGAGGTCGACCAGCCGCCGCTGATGCTGGCCAGCGCCGAGGACAGCTGCTCGCCGTCAACTGACAGCTGCTGAGACCGCGGCGACCATGCGGCGAACGGCCGGAGACCCCTCGCGCGACCTCTACGTCGGCCTGATCTCCGGCACCAGCATGGACGGTATCGATGCGGTGGTGGTGGATTTCGGCCAGGCGCGGCCCAACGTCCTCGCCGCCGCCACGCAGCCGTTCGATTCGGAGCTGCGCGACATGCTCGATGAACTGCGGCTCGATCCCGACAGCTTTCCCATCGCCAGCCTTGGGAGAGCCGACGCCCGCCTTGGCGATGCCCTGGGACGGTGCGCTCTCGAGATCATTGGCACCGCCGGAGTCGAGCCCTCCTCCATCACCGCCATCGGCTCTCACGGCCAGACCGTGCTTCACCGCCCCGACGAGCGCTGGCCATACACCCTGCAGATCGGGGACTCGCACCGTATCGCCGGGATCACCGGCATTCCCACGGTCGCCGACTTTCGCCGTACCGATATCGCCGCCGGCGGCCAGGGCGCTCCCCTTGCGCCCCTGCTGCACCGCGCCCTGTTCGCACGTGCAGGAGAGACGCGCGCAGTGCTCAACCTTGGCGGCATCGCCAATCTCACATTCCTGGCAGCCGACGGAACGATCAGCGGATTTGATTCGGGACCGGCCAACTGCCTGCTCGACGACTGGTATCGGCGCCACCATGCAGGCCGCTACGACGACAGCGGGCGCTGGGCGGCCAGCGGTCGAGCCAACGAGACCTGGCTCGAGGAACTGCTCGACGAACCGTTCTTCGCCCGCCAGCCTCCGAAGAGCACGGGTATCGAGCATTTCAGCCGGAACTGGCTCGATCAGCGCCTGCCGGACTGGGCTCGGCAACGCCCGGGCGACATTCAGGCCACACTGGCCGAACTGACCGCTCGCAGTGTCGCCAGTGCCATGGAGGAATGCCACGATTCGCCACCGACACGTCTACTGGTCTGCGGCGGTGGCGTGCACAACAACCACATGCTCGAGCGGCTGGCCCATCGGTTACCGTCGGTGGCTATTGGCTCGACAGCCGATGAAGGCGTCGACCCCGATTACGTGGAGGCGATACTGTTTGCCTGGCTGGCGCGTGAACGCCTGGCCGAACGACCGGTGGAGACCGGACCGGTGACCGGGGCACGGGTTCCCATACTGGCAGGAACAATCGCCTCGTGTGCGCCATCCAATCCCCTGAGCTGATATGCAAGGAGACAAATCCATGCGACTCATTCCGATCTGCCTGATTCTCGTATTTGGACTGGCTGCTTGCCAGGCCGACGATCCACCGGTCGAAGAAGCCGCTCCCCAACCCGAGTTCCNGACCGAACCGGAAGTGTCGGAACCGGAAGTTGCCACCCGCGAAGAAAACGATGCGGTCGAGGAGGTTGCCCAGCGACGCGAACGCCTGCGCGAGGAATTGCGTGAGCACCGTCGGCAGGCCGCCGAAGGCGACAGCCTTGCTGAACGCGGTCGCGCGCTGACTCCAACGGAGTCGGAGTGGTGGCATGACGAAGGGCTGGTTGTCGAGCTGGGTCTGCTCGAGGAGCAGGTCCACGCCCTCGACCAGGCGGCCGAGCGACGGGACCAAGCGCGGCGCGATGTGCGCCACCGCATGATCGAGCTGCGGCGCGAAATGACGCGCGATGCCGCCGACCCGGAAGATGCCGTCCCCGATGAGACCGACACCGGTGCACTGCGCGAGCGTCTGACGCGAGAACGCGAATCGATTGATCAGGACTGGCGGGCGGATGTCGAAGGCATCCTCGAGCCCGAACAACTCGAACTACTCGAAGCGGCGCGACCCGAAGCGCTGGAAGAGCGCATCGACCGTCTGCCGGAACCTGGCAACGAAGGCCGGTAGGCCGGCGTTTACCGACACATGCCCCGGGATCGGCGCGGTGCCGCTCCCGGGCATCTCTCCATTACTCCTTGCGGGCGTAAAACACTTCGCCGAGCCGGTCGTAGAGCTGCTTGCGGATCCACCACAGCAGCACCAGGCTGGGCGTGACCATGATGGTGGTGATGAAAAAGAACATCGCCCAACTCCCCGCCAGCATGTCGACCATCCAGCCGCTGCCCGCGGCCAGCGAGGTACGGCTCAGGTTGCCCATCGAGGCCATCACGGCGTACTGGCTGGCGGTGTAGACCTGGCTGGTGAGGAATGAGATGAAGGCGACAAAAGCGACCGTCGAGAAGGCCGTGGTGAAGTTGTCGGCGACCACCGCAAAAACAAACAGCGGCATGTTGGGCCCGACCATCGCCATGACCGAGTAGACCAGGTTGGCCAGGGCCATGGCCACGCCACTGATCAGCAGACCGCGGAAAATGCCCATGCGCACGTTGATCACGCCCGACAGCAGCATGAACAGCGTCATCGTGAACCATCCCATGACACCGCTGACCAGGGCAATCTCCTGGTGGGTAAAGCCCAGCTCCCGGTAGAACACCGCGGCCATGCGCCCCATGAACGCCTCGCCAATCTTGAACAGCACGATGAAGCCGAGAATCGAGATGGTCAGCCGGAGGCCGTTGCGGCGCACGAACTCGGCGAACGGGGCGATGGCGGTGACCGTGAACCAGGCCACTGCCGTGCTGATCCTCCCCGGCTGGCGGCGTTTGCTCAGCGCTTCACGCACCCGTGCCTCGTCTTCGGCCTGGCGTGACTCGCGGTCGGATTCCGGCTCGGGCAGAAACAGCAGCGTGACAATCACGATCAGCGCCATGACCAGGGCGAGAAAGTGAAACGCGCTCGACCAGCCGCCCGGTGCCGTGCCCGCGATCCAGAAGGCGCCAGCCCCGGGAAGGCCCGCACCCGTCCACCAGCCGGCCGCAGTCACCGCCGCCGCCGCGGCCATGCCGCGCGGTTCCGAGGCGGGAATGGTCTCGATGCGATAGGCGTCGATGCCCACATCCTGGGTGGCCGCGCCGAACACGACGAAGGCGGCGACCAGTGCCACGGCGGTTACACCCACGGTGGGATCGGTCGCCGCCATCGCCAGTGTGCCCATGAGCACCCCGACCTGGGCCAGCAGGATCCAGCCGCGCCGCTGACCGAAGCGGGTGCACAGATAGGGCAGCTTCACGCGATCGAGCAGCGGCGCCCAGGTGAAGTTCAGCGCAAAGATCATGGTCACCGACCCGAGCACCCCGATGCTGGTGCGGGTCAGGCCGGCGTCGCTCAGCCACACCGAGAAAGCGTTGCCGATCACCGCCCATGGAAACCCGCTGGCGAAACCGAGGATGAAGATGTAGATCAAGCGCCGATCGGCGAACAGTTTCCAGATCGGCTCGCGAAGGGGTTTGTCGGCCGCCGCGGCGCGATCAGTCCGCATAGTCGAGAATCAGCGGCGCATGGTCGGAGAATCGCTCGTCGGTGTAGATGTCGGCCCCGCGCACGCGGTCAGCCAGCCCGGAACTGATCACCTGGTAGTCGATGCGCCATCCCACGTTGTTGTCCCAGGCGCGGCCGCGGTTCGACCACCAGGTATAGCGGTCCGGACGCGGATCGACCAGTCGAAACCCATCGTGCAGGCCGACGGGGCCGAATACCTCGTCCATCCAGGCACGCTCCTCGGGCAGGAAACCGGAGTTCTTCCGGTTGGCCTTCCAGTTCTTCAGGTCGATTTCCTTGTGGGCGATGTTCCAGTCGCCGCAGATGATGTAGTCACGCCCATTGTTCGCCAGCTCCTCGAGACGGGGCTTGAGATCGTCCATGCAGCGGTACTTGAACTGCTGGCGCTCGTCTTTCGAGGTGCCGGAGGGCAGGTACAGCGAAATGATCGACAACTCGCCGAAATCGGCCTGCAGCCAGCGCCCCTCACTGTCGAACTCGTCCCAACCCAGCCCGTAGGTCACCCGGTCGGGTTGATGGCGCGTGTACAGCGCCACGCCCGAATAGCCCTTTTTCTCCGCATCGTGGTAGTAACAGTGGTAGCCGACCGGAAAGAAATGGCGGTCGGCGAGCTGCCAGTGCTGGGCCTTGGTCTCCTGGATACAGACGAAATCAGCTTTCTGCCCCTTGAGCCAGTCGAAGAATCCCTTGCGTGCAGCGGCGCGGATGCCGTTGGCGTTGAGACTGATCACTCGCATGGGTCACGAACGGTCCGGTTGAAAACAGCGGCCTAT
>SL_3KL_010_SEDDRAFT_10004107_pt1 | contig 13175 bp, 8 predicted proteins | sample SodLakKL_010_SED_2_FD_10381 | JGI IMG/M metagenome (IMG submission 10381)
TGCACAGGGAGGTGGCTAAGTATATCCATGACATAGGCAAGAGAGACAGGGGTAAGAAGCGAGCTGACTTTCACACACTGAGACTGGCTCCTTCATCTGCTGTCCTTATGGAGTATGGGTTTATATCTAATCCAGCGGAGGCTAAGATACTGAATAACCCACACCACCAGAGGATGTTTGCTAAGTACACAGCAGAAGGTATAGCCAAGGACATGAAGCTCATACGCAGGACAAAAGAGAAGCCAGTAGATGAGTGGGATGCTCCAGACTCTGCTGTCTTTGAGTTAATCAGTGCTATAAAGACGAAGCTCGCTGAACTAAACAGAGCATTAGGAGGCCTACCCTATGATGAGAGATAATGACAGCCCAATCATTGTAGGTATTGACCCCGGTGTGACTACAGGTATTGTGGCTGTCCTCTTCCCTCTTGCTTTGGGGGGTAACAAGCTGCCCGGTGAGATAGAGGAACATGCAGAGCTACTGGCAGTGGGGTCACCAACTATAGCAGACCTGAAGAAGACCAGCTCCGCTTTCAAGTGGATGCCTTACTTACAGATATGTGATGTCTTTGCATACGAAGACTTCATAAAACATGGGGCTATCAATGATGAGAAGGTAGCACAGATAGAAGCACTCAACACACTCCAGTTCTACAGGAGGAGAAGTGCCTACCCCTATAGGATGCATTCAGTGCAACCTCACATTAACAAGCAAATACACATACCAGATGAAAGCAACTTCCAAGAGCTTCTGTGGGACCTGAAGTGTAAGCATCAGCGAGATGCTCTTAGAGTAGTGTATCACTTCATATCTACAGGAGCATGGCATAACTGGAAGGCAGGATTATAAGATGCAGATAGGGGTTAAGTACTCAGCAGGAGGTAAACCCCGGAGGTTCCTCTTATGGGTCCCGAAGGAGTACAACAGCAGGGTCAAGTCTGCCACATCAGGGACAGCAGCATGGAATGCGAAGGAGAATGCATGGTCTACGCCACTTGACCCAACCATTATAAGACATGTTCTACAACAGATTCCAGACATAGAGATACACAAAGAGTTGAGAATGTACCTTGACTCTTTGATGAACAAGCAGAAGCTGGTGTCAGACATAGCAGTAATAGATGACCCACTCGATGTAACCTGCAGACTGTACCCCTTCCAACGAGCATCAGTCCGTGTGTTAGACACAGCCAAGCGGATGATACTCGGACATGAACCGGGCCTTGGTAAGACACCCATACTATGCTCAACCCTTGACTACTCAGGGTGTAGTGTAGGTAGGAACCTGATAGTCTGCCCCTCCTCTGTGAAGTGGTCATGGGTCTCCCATCTGAGAGAGTGGGCTGGTATAGATGACATTGTTGTGGTAGAGTCACAGAAGGTTGATGCCCAAGATGTTGACTTGATTTACAGAGACCACAAGAAGAAACTATCCCACATGCTTACCAATGAGGAAGCTAAGACCATAGTAATTGGGTATGAGATGATGAGGAAACTGTCTAAAACATTAGAGTATGCAGACTACGACTCAATAATCTTCGATGAATCACACAGAATAAAGAACAGGAAAGCACTCACAACACAAGCTGCACAAAGACTACAGGGTAACTCAGCTCATATCTGGCTTGCAACAGGAACACCAGTTCGCAAGGACTATGATGACCTGTTCACACAGCTCTCTATGGTAGACCCTGACCGATTTACCAGCTATTGGAACTTTGCTGCTATTCATCTGGACACTGTTCGCAACCACTTTGGAGGTACAGATATAGTAGGGCTCAAGGACAAACAGGGCTTCAATGCCATGATGTCATCCTATCTGTACCAGAAGAGGAAGGTGGATGTATTGCCTGAACTGCCTGAGAAAATATACACACCAATGGAAATACCTATGGTGAACACACAAGATGTGTTCTATCGTAAGCTGGAGAAGGAGGCAAGGGTGCTCCTCACTGATGGCACACCATGGACCTCACAGTCAGTGCTCGAGAAGATAATGGCACTAAGGCAGGCTGCTCTGTGCCCCTCTATTATAGGTGGGCCTGCAGGCTCAGCTAAACTACAGGTTATCAACGAGCTGGTTGAGGACCTGATGTCGTCAGGTGAGCAGTTCCTAATCTTTACCTGCTTTCGTGGGTTCCTTGACCTGTTGGGTGAGCTCCTGTATAGGAAGAAAGTACCCACTGGTGTCATACATGGGGGCATATCTTCTGAGCAGAGATACAGAATCCAGCAGGACTTGACAAATGGTGAGATTGCTGGTATAATAGGAACCACGCAGAGCATGGGTGAGGGGATGAACCTTCAAGCTGCAAGCACAGCAATCTTCTGCGACTTAGATTGGGTCCCCTCTGTGAACACACAGGCAGAGGACAGGATACACAGAGCTACTACAAAGACATCACCAAACATCATAACACTAAGACACCCAAGGACAATCGAAGATGACATCCTGTCAGCCTGCAAAAGAAAGGAGGAGATAGTGGAGGATAGTATAGGAAAGGTTGAAGTAATGCGAGAACTCCTAAGGAGGACAGGATGATGTGCTTGGATAAGTACAGGTTGATGTACATCATGCAGTGGATTTACAATATAATAAGGAGGATAAAAGATGCTTTTAGACGCAGGAGGGAAGGCTGTTAGACAGGATGCCTTTATCGTTAGGGCTACTGAGCTGTCACAGTTCCGCAACTGCCCCCGCAACTGGTTCTTCACGAGTCACAATGGGCTCAACTTGGAGAGGAGGGTCACCAACAGAAAACTCAGGTTTGGTATTGTTATGCACAAAGCCCTTGAGGTTATGTATGGTGGGGCTCCTGCTGATGCGGTTATCTCTGCCCTAAATGCTGCTCTCGAAGAGGAGAGGGAGGCACTTGATGCCTACTGGAGTGTCGAGCTCAATCAGGAATTTGAAGAGGACAGACTTCTCGCTAACTCCCTCATGCACGAATACATGGGGTGGGTTCATAGTGAGAACTGCTCATATCCTGATAGTGAGTTCAACTTCAAGCATACAGAGCGGAGAGTAATCACCCAGCTACCGGGAACCTATGCCTATCTTGCAGTCAAGATGGACGCTGAAGCAGAGGGTAGGTTTGTTGGTGGATACTGGGTCCTTGAGCACAAGACAAGGGGCAAGTCAACGAATGTCAGTAACCCACAGGAAATCTTCATGGATTTACAGTTAGGAGCTCAACTATGGACCTTGAGTAAGGAGGGCAAGAGACCCTCTGGGGTCCTGTTCAATCTGATACGGAAGCAGATGCCGGGACCCAGAGTGAAAGCTCCCCTCTTCGCAAGACACAGGGCCACAAGGACAGCTCAGGAGCTCCGTATCTTTGAAGAGACCCTGTTCAGGGTATACCATGACATGAGGGACACAGCTCGGAGGATACTGGTAGACAAGGAACCCTTCTATACACTACCCTACAACCCTCAAACTATGGGTGTCTGCAGTTGGGGCTGCCCTGTGAAGGACCTCTGTGGTGCAATATGCAGGGGTGACGACACCACTCTCGTCATTGAGAGCCAGCTCAAGCCGAGAGACAAGGACATCTGGCAGGTACTGGAAGAAGACCAAAGTGAGTAAAGGAGTGAAATGATGGAAATTGATAAGCTCGGTAGACAGGATGAGATGCAGTACTACGACATACTGCTCTATGCCCGGTCTGGTGCAGGCAAAACATACAGAGCTGCAACCGCACCCAAACCATTCATAGTATCACCAGACCCCACAGGGCACAGGTCGGTTCCCTATGAGATTCCGGGCAAGCTAATCACACATACCTCACAGCTGTTTGAGGTGCTTGATTGGTTTGAAACAGGGCAACATGTCGAACATGGTATCAGAACAGCTATTTTTGATGGGCTCACCTTCGTGTTCAACATGTTCAAGCGAGAGGTTGGCCTGTACTTCAATCAGTTTCATGGGTCAAAGGACCCTGACTTGCTACCTATTCAGGCATGGCAGAAGATTGAGTCCGGGTTCCAGCAGTTCTTAACAAGAGGAGTCTCTCTCTCACAGGGAGAGTTCCCGGTCCATGTTGTCTGCACCACCTTGGAGGAGTCTCTCAAGGAGGACCAGAATGCAAGGTATCAGGTGAGGCCCCTGCATGGGACACAGAAACAGAACGACTTGTTCCCTGCACTGTACTCTGTGATATCCTACATTGAGCCTGTTGGTGAGGATGAGGAAGGTAACCTCTCTGATGAGAGGCGTATGTTATTCACTGAGTACAAGGGTATCTTGGCAAGAGACCGCACCGGTACATTCCCTAAGGTAGCTAACCCTGCGGTCAACTTATCAGACTATCTAAAATAAGGAGGAGAAAGAATGGCAACTTGGGATTTTGGAGGAATGACAGCAGGTGGAGGGAGTTTCTTAGCTCCCGGTTCGTATCTGGTTGAGACTTTGGATGAGTGGTCCATCGCTAAGAACCAGAATGGTAATACAACTATCAGGGTTCCCTTCAGAGTAGAGGCCCCTGATGAGTTTGCCGGTACAACAGCTGCTTTCTACCAGACCATAGTAACTACTGGTGATGCGAAGAAGCAGAGAGGTTCCCAGTTCTACTTCTACTCCATGCTTGTTAACCTTGGTATCACAAACGATGAGGACAAGAAGAATGGTGCTCATGGTTGTGACCCTGTTGTGGGCAAGGATGAGAATGAGTATGGTGCACATCCTCTCCTTGGCTTCAAGGTTAATGGAGAGGACAGGAGTATTGGTGGTAAGAAAGCAATAGCAGTGGTGGTAGCAGACAAGCAACAAGAGCTCTGGCTTCAATGTACTACGCCTTGAGAAGTATGTTGATGGCTGGACACCACCACCCATTAACAAAGAAGCAGTATCACAGCAGGCAGCTAACTTGAAGGTAGCTAACCAAGAGCTGTCTAATCAGCAGGCCCAGCAGTCTGCTGCTGATGGATTACCTTGGTAAAGGAGGGTAACAATGATAGGGAGAGAGTTCTTTGAACAGATATGGCAAGGTGAAGGCTGGGCATGGATAGCCTGTAAGGACCACACAGAGGGGGAGACTGAAAGGTCAGGGTGGACTCAGCAGAGTTTCAAATACCCTGAGGAGTTTGGTACTCTGTATCACAGACTCACTGTGTGGAATGAGCAGGACATGAGGTGTGTCTACTTCGTGCCCCACCTTTTCCGTGACAAGTTCCGTAAGGTCAAAGATGCCTCTCTTCCCTCTCACTGCTTCTGGGTAGACAAGGACGCTGGGCCTCTTGAGGATATCATTAACTATGAGAGGCCCAGCATATGCTGGTCAACCAGTGACAGGAGGTATCAGGCTCTGTGGTTACTGGATGAGTCAGTGGACCCCAACATGGTAGAGTATGTCAACCAGAGGATTTGTACAAAAGTCAAGGGTGACAAGGGAGGACACTTTGCAGGTAAGTTCCTCCGTGTACCCGGTAGCATGAACCACAAGTATAGGCCCCCCCAAGAGGGGGTCATCTTGTGGTATAGTGCTGACAAAACCTTCAAGGTGTCTGACTTTATAGAGGCTACAAAGCCTGAGAGTGTAGAGGTAAGTGAAGACTTAGCTATGCTCCAGCCCCCACCAAAACTGGCTGACATAAAGACTGTGCTCCAGAGGAATGGAGATAGAATACCCAGAGCAGCATGGACTATCCTGAAGTCAGGTCCCAAGAGGGGAGAGGACTGGTCACAGAAGCTGTGGAACCTTGAGATGTTACTGCTTAGGGCAGAGATACCACCAGCTGATGTATATGTGATTGTAAAGAACAGCCAATGGAACAAGTATGAGCGAGACGGCAGACCTACTGCCGACCTGTGGCGTGAGATTATGAAGGCCTCAAAAGATATTAGTGTTAAGCTCACCCCAGAGGAAGAGACAGACATCAGATGGTACGAGCTTGATGACCTGCTTACCTATCAGGAGCAACCACAGTTCATGGTTGAAGACATCTGGATGGACAAGAATGTAGGCTGGATAGTGGGAGAGGGTAAGAGCTACAAGTCTATTGTAAGTCTGGACTTAGCCCTGTCAGTAGCATCTGGCAAGCCCTTCTTGGACACCTTTAAGGTGCTTAAGCCCGGCCCTGTGCTCATGGTACAGGAGGAGGACCCACTGTGGAGGGTAGCACACAGGCTGCAGGCTATGATAATGGCTAAGGGCCTGATGCCCTTCGAGCCTCTGGAGAATCCCAGTAGCTCAGAGTGGGCTAATGTAGGATTCAAGAGGATGCCTATGAACTGTCCTCTCTATATAACTACAGGTAGTGGAATAACATTCAACGATAAGAGCAAGATGGATGGCTTAGAGAGAGCTCTCGATGAGAAGCAGCCTAAGCTCCTTGTTCTTGACCCCATGTTTATGATGACTCTGGGGTATGACGAGTTCAAATCAGGTGACATCACCTATGTCCTGAACAAACTCAAGCAGTGGAGGAATGACTACAACTGTGCCATAGCTGTGGTCCACCACAACAGGAAGAGCAAGGAAGGGTCAGACACAGAGCGTATCTATGGTAGCATGGCTCTCTATGCATGGAGTGAGAACTCCCTCATGATGGAGAGGGTAGGCAACAGGTCTGACAATGCAGTCAAGATACGATTAGATATAAAAGATGCAGCTGGCTCACCTGAGATAGCAATTAAGTTTAATAATATTGGTGATGATGGTAAGTATGACTTTGAGGTAGCGAGAGAAAGAGATACCCGAGTAAACTCAAGGGACATAATACTACAGAGTCTACCATACGAAAAGAAGTATGGTCTGGGTATTGATGAGCTTTGTAAAGCTCATGAATTACCAAGAGGTACAGTAAAGTCTGGTCTTGAGGATTTGGTTGACCAAGGGTTAGTCAGGGGGGCTTGGTAGTGTTAAGCGTGACTCAAAGGACACCCGGAGGTCAGACACATACCTATACTATAAAGTGAAGAGGGCAGGTAATTGGTATGACAACTAAATGTGATGAGTGTACCCTTGATGGTAATAAGGTACTGGGTTATGGGTCTGAAGATGCAGACATTGTTATAGTAGGTGAGGCCCCCGGAGCACAGGAGGTGAGACTTGGCAGACCCTTCATAGGTAGGGCTGGACAAGCTCTCTCTACCCTGCTTGATGAGGCTGGTGTGACCATGGAGGAGTGTTGGCTAACTAACACCTGCCAGTGTAGACCACCAGAGAACAGAGACCCCTCTGCACAGGAGATACAGTGCTGTTCAGAGAGACTCGCTGCTGAGATAGAGGCCAGAGACCCGAAGATTGTGATAGCTCTGGGTAATATACCCACTAAAGCTCTGTTTGATAAGAAGGTGGCATCAAGCAGAGGTGTGTTCATGGACACAGTGACAGGGCACAAGGGCATTTGTACCTACCACCCTGCAGCTATCTTCTACCCCCGGAAGGATGTGCTACTCCCCTTCCTGCAGTCTGATATTGGTAAGGCTGTGGCCTTCGCTAAGGGTAAGCTGAAGAGCACAGCCCACATACCTACCAAAACTACTGTTATAAATACACAACAGCTTATGGGCTCACTCATAGCTATGATGTCTGAAGGCCTGCCCAATGCTACTATCAAGGACTGTCTGTTCTATGACTGGGAGACAACAGGTCTGGACCCTGATAGGGACACTGGCTTCTGCCTCTCCCTGTGCTGGGAGATAGGTAAGCCTGTGGTTATACCCATGAGACTCATAAGGGAATGGAAAAATGAATTAAGAGAAGTCTTATTAAAGTATAAGCTCATTGGGTTTAATAACCTGTCCTTTGATGCTCTCTGGAATGAGAAGTATGGGCTACCCAGAGCCTGTGCTTTTGACCTGATGCTTGGTCATTTCTGTTTGGATGAGAGGACGCAGCCAAGGAACCTTGAGTTTTTGACAACCACCCTACTTGATGCACCACCCTATGAAACACAGATGCTAAACAAGTTTGGAGTTGACAAATCTGAGCTGACCTCCAAGGTCCCGGAAGATGTCATCTATGAGTACGCAGGGATGGACGCTGATTGGACCCTGAGGCTTGGTGACTACATGCAGAAGGAGCTTGCTGAGGAGCCTAAGCTGGTCAACCTGTATCACAAGATATTACACCCAGCAGCTGAGGTATTTGCTGACATGAGGAGGAATGGTGTCTGGGTCAACCCGGAGACCCTTGCAAACCTGTCAGTGGAACTGGAAAAAGAGCTGGAAAATCTGGAAGAATCTCTCATGAAGACAACAGGTAATGAGGAGTTCAACCCACGCTCCCACCAGCAGGTTCAGAAGCACCTGTGGGACACCCTGAAACTGGAGCAGCCTAAGCTCAAGGGTAAGAAGGACCGCTGTGCTGACAAGGATGTGCTCTCTGTCCTCTTTGAGAGGTATCCTGAGGTGGACTTCGTTAACTACCTGCACCAGCACAGACAGGCTACTACCTACTACACCAGATATGTGAGAGACCTGCCTGCTTTTATAGGTTTAGATGGCAGGGTCAGGTGTAACTTCCACTTTGATAGGTCTCTAACAGGAAGGGTATCTAACAGCCAGCCAGCTCTCAACAACATCCCAAGGGAGTCTACTATCAGGACTGTGTACTCAGCTGAGCCGGGTAATGTGCTGGTCAAGGGGGATTATGCCCAAGCAGAGATTAGATGGGCAGCTCACATGGCTCAGGACCACAGGCTCATTGACTTCCTCAAGTCAGGTAAGGACTTCCATAGTGAGATGGCTAAGATAGCCTATAAGAAGGAGGACATAACGAAGGATGAGAGACAGACAGCCAAGGACTTGTCTTTTGGTATCCTCTACCTGATGTCAGATAAGGGCCTCATGGCTAAGACAGGCCTCGACTGGGGTGAAGCCAAGGAGGTCATGACTAACTATAAGCAGGGTATGCCCAGAGTCATGCAGTGGATTAATAAAATCAAGACACAGGTCAGGACACAGGGCTATGTAGAGTCTTACTTTGGGAGGAAGCGGAGGTTTCCCCTCATTACAGACGAGAACCTGCATGAGCTATACCGACAGGCTGTCAACTTTCCTATACAGTCATCCTCTTCTGACATGTGCCTGATGGCAGCTATCAAACTGCACAGTAGGTTGAAGGAAGAGTACCCAGAGGCTAAGCTAATCCTTATGGTGCATGACTCCCTNATGGTGGAGTGCCCTGAGGTCATAGGAAGAGAGATAGCTGAGGTAGTTCAAGAGGTAATGGAGGGGGCTTTCGTTGAAACCGATGTGCCCTTTGAAGTAGATGTAGATATTACAAGAGCATGGGGAGGAGAAACTGTAGAGGGGATTTAACCCCTCTACATTACACCTCTTCGTTCTTGCATCAACTCGAACCACCCTACACGTAATTCTTCAGGCAGTCCTTGTAGCTGCCGTTCTCTCGCAGTCTGCTGTCTCAGCTCTAACTCACGAGCTATGTCATTAGGCTGAATCCACCTACCAAAGTTCCATACAAGTTCCTGCTGTCTTTGCAGGAAGGTCTCATAATCCCCTTCGATGAAGGAGTCAACAGCCATAGCTCTTGACCTTCGGTAGTCAGCATCCATTTGAGAGACCTGCTGCCAGTCTTCATGTCTCCACCTTGCTTCCAAGGTAGGACCGAAGAAGGCTCTTGCAGCCTCATTAGGAGAGATTGTGTGCTGAAGCCTGCCCCTGTGGTCGAGCTTTCTCCACTCATTCTGGGTCAGGTCCACCAACTCCAGAGCTCTCCGGGTCATAACACCACCCGGAACCATCACAGTAGCCCTTCTCTTGAAGTTGTCAAGGGCTACATCTACTGCGTATGGGTCACCCGAGCCGAGTGCTCTCACATACTCCATACCTGCAGCCCCTACCCTCAAGATATTAGGTCTTCGATTGTCCCCTTCAAGCATAGCCAAGGGCAAGATACCCCTTGCTGTCTCAAATGGGTGAATACTCTGGAAGTTCATACGAGTTGTATCAAGTATCTCTGCCATGACAGCCATGGTAGTGATAGTAGTAAAGGCTCTTTGTATCTCCCCTGATGTGCCCTGATTGTAGAGCAGCTGGGCCCAGTTCATAGGCCACGACATGAAGATACCGAGCTGCTTACCGAAGGGACCCAGTGGTCCAGTGGACTTATACAACATGGGGGAGTCAAAGCCATACATAAACTGAGTAGCCATAGTAGTCTGAGTAGAGATGTTGGCTGCATCAGCAAATGGAATCCCCTTCTCCTTGAGGTATAACATCTTCGCAAGGAAGGTATCATCCACGTTACTCATGTCAGACTTCTTGAACATCCACATAGCTTTGTCCTTCATCTTCTTACTTACATTAGCCCACATATCCGGGTTACCCCAAGCCTTATGAATGTTACTGACAGCCTCTGTCTGAGCATGGAGCCCCTCAGTGAACAGCCTGTTGTCCTTCACAGGGTTCAGAGCTGCCCACCTCTTACCTTCAGCTGTCCTCTTAAATATCTGAGCCTTAGCCATGTACGCCAGACCCTTCAAGGGGTTGCCATCATCAGTGATAGATGACAGAGCCAGCCCCTTCTGTGTTAAGTTCTTCACAGCGGTGAAGGGGTTAAAGGCCAGACCACCATATATCTGCATCTCAGCAAGTAGAGAGGCTACCTGAGCTGAAGGTCTCTTACCCCAAGCACTCTTCCACTCAGTCTTACCAAGAGCCTCACCCATCCCCTTAATCATCTGGTTCATGGAGGCCTCCATCTTAGTAGGCTGCCCAATCAGATGGTCCTGCATCTGTCTCCACATAGCCTGCCGGTTAGGAGCCATCTTCTGCTTCTTCATAGCCGCATTGACTACCTCAAAGGTAGGCTCAAAGTGTCTCTGTTTAGACATACCCATGACATACCTTGAATATGCAGAGAAAGCATTTTGGTCATAGTCATAGGTGTTACCGGCTGCTGTACGATTGAGTTCATTGACCCAACGCACAGCCCCCCTCAGCTTCTCAGCTCTTGAACCCTTAAGCTGGTCCAGTGAGTGGAGAAGGGCACTCGTGGAGCTCTTGTCACCTGCCTTGAATCTGGGCAGGAAGTTTACCTCATACTGGAGGTAGTCATTGAAGCCAGCTTCCTTGAAGAGCTTGTCAAACTGCTTACGCATACGAGCAAATACTTTAAGCTCGTTCATGTTAGCCAGTCCAACCTCTTTGGCGAAGGCATCAGTAGGCTTACCAAGATTAGCATAGAGCTTCTCCTGCTTAAGCCAATGGGCTGCATACTCACCGAAGTCAGTATCATTCCACCGCTTTAACTGCTCCTTAGTAACCCCCTCAATACCTCCTGCACCCTTCTTCTCTAACTTCAATAACTCCTGAAAAACCTTCTGTGCTCTCTTATCACTTACTCCCACCTGTTTACCAAGTCTGGTCAGCTGTCCCTTCAGGTCTTGGGGCCTCATTTGGGGAGCCCTCTGCATCAAGGCAGCTATCTGTTGGCCCACCCTTGAGAAATCTTCGTTTGCCTTATCGGTCCATGTACCCTCAAGGGCCTTACCAATCCTTACCCCAGCCTTCTCAAAGTCTCTGCCATACAGACCCAGTTGGTTCTGCCACCTCTTTATGGACTGGATACCTACTCTCTCCACATAGGCAGCGTGGTCATGGGTAGACTGCCTCACTACATTGGCTATGTTCTTCCCAAAGACCTCACGCACAGGGGTAAAGTACTGCCATAGGGCATTCATGGGCCTCTGCATAGTGATAAGCTCATCTAAATTATCTGGAACCATGAACTTAGACTCAGGTAACTTCTTCATTCCTACAAGAAAATCTTTCAGCTGTTGTGTCCTCATACCTTCAGGTACACCCACAAACTGAGAGCCAAATTTATACATAACAGGGTCATGACCTTGGGCCTTGAGAGAGGAGATAACCTTTGACACCTCATCCCTTGCAGCCTTAGGCATGTCCTTTAGGGGTACATCTCTTAGAGCTACACCCATCTGCTTCTGGAGCCTGTCAAATACAGCGTCCATCTCAGGGTGTAGCACCCTGCGAGAGTCTACCTGCCCTACTGTGAGTCTCTTGGCCTCTGCTGCCAGCCCCTTCGGTGTTATCTCTGATGCATTCACATTCACACGGACAAGGTTGAGAGCTGGTAGCTTCACATGTCCTGAGAAGATACCACCTATATGTTCTCTGAACTTACTCTCCAGCTCCTGAACAGCCCACTTTCTTTGGGCATATTGGTGGGCTAAGTGCTTACCCTTACCGGCAGAGTCCAGCTTGTTCATCAGTGTGGACAGGTCCTCAGCCCCATACTTGTCAAGNGTAGCCTGTATCTGTCTGTTGACAGAGGTCTTAAACTGATTAAAAGCATCAGCTTGTTCACCAAAGGTCTTGGCCTCTTGCATAGNCTTATACAGACCTTGCTGTTTTTTCGTGAGAGCTTTACTAAAAAAGAGTTGCCCAGTAAATTCTGGGTTTAGCTTCAGATTAGTGCTCTTCTCAGCACTCCTCATAGCACCCTGCACAACAGCAGAGGATGTACTCTTGGTTGCCCGGGTCATAAGTTGCATAATCTCCGGGTTAGTCTGAGCATCTCTTGGGTCCAGCATAGGATACCTGTCCATGTAGTTCTTCTGTAGCATCTGGAAGGTGTCTGGCTTTATAACACCTGCTTTTCTGGCTAAGTGCCCAATGCCTGCAAGTCCACCAGCAAAAGCCATGCTGAAAGCTGCACCCTTTAGAGCCTCTTTAGCCACAGGTTCGTCATCAAGCCATGCTCTTTGAGCTCCCATAGTTGCACCAAGAGCACCAAACTTACCAAGAGTGTGAGCTACACCAGCTATCTTAGCAGTAGCTCCTGCTGTCTTAGCCATGAGAGCTACACCTGCACCCACAGCTGCAAAGGGAGCCTTGACTATACCAATACCCAGTAGACCAGCCCAACCAAGGAGGTTGCCAGCTGCTCTGGCTATAGTACCACCCATAGTATGAGGGTCAGGTCTGTCCCATCTCCCCTTATCTGCTTGTTCTACACCCCATTGTCCAAGCATACCAGTTTCTCCGAGCTTTTGAGCAGTACCTGTTACAGGCTCAGCAATACCCCACATGAGGTGTTGCCACCACTTGGCTCTGTCAGTAGCTGCTGGTATGTCATTCCAGAAGTCAGCAAGTTGTCCCGGTAGCTCACTCTGTTGGGGTGCATCAAACAGAGGAGTACGCCCTGTACCGGGGGTCCCGAACAGAGGTGTAGTACCGGTAG
>SL_3KL_010_SEDDRAFT_10004108_pt1 | contig 13174 bp, 10 predicted proteins | sample SodLakKL_010_SED_2_FD_10381 | JGI IMG/M metagenome (IMG submission 10381)
GCCCCGAAACTTAAAGAAGCCCACAACCAATTGCGCGACAAGGGAGTAAAAGTGTTTGCCATCAATACCGAAACCGACAGCTCCAAATGGTTGCGCGCCATCGAAGGGTATCCGCAAGACTGGATCCATGGCCACGACATGCACAATGAATCAGATCTCCTTGACAAATATGCCATTTATGGCATCCCAATGATTTTCATCCTGGACAGTGAAAAACGGATCCTGGCCAAAGGGATCGGGGTAGAGCATGTGGCGCAGTTTATCCGGCAAAAAATGTCGGGCCGCTCCAAATGGTTGCGAGCCATCGAAGGGTATCCGCAAGACTGGATCCATGGCCACGACATACACAATGAATCAGATCTCCTTGACAAATATGCCATTTATGGCATTCCAATGATCTTCATCCTGGACAGTGAAAAACGGATCCTGGCCAAAGGGATCGGGGTAGAGCATGTGGCGCAGTTTATCCGGCAAAAAATGTCGGGCCGTTAAACCGGCAATCTATTGATGTTCGGGCCTCAACAGGTCATTGATGGTTTTTACCGGGTTGAAGGTAATCAGGGGCACTTCCACAAATACGGTATTCCAGTCTGCCATCGCACCATTCCACAGCCCGGGCCTTTCAAGCGCTTTGAGTTCTTCCCCGTTTTTTGATTTCTTGCTGATAAACCCTGTTTCCGGATCAACAAACTTTTTCAGGTCAAATGCATTGCCATGATAATCCCTGAATGAACAAACCAGGTCCACCGGATTGAAATGGGTAGCCTGTTTTACCAATGCGGCCTGATCGGCCTTGTCCATATCGATCTGTGACATTTCGACAATCTGCAGTGAAGTGCTGCCATTGCGTGGGTCTTTTACCCAGAATGGACCTCCTCCGGGTTCCCCCTGGTTTTTCACCATGCCACAAACACGCAGGGGCCGGTTTAGTTTTGCGTGCAGGATTTGGCTTCCTTCTCCCGGATCGGCAGGAAAGATCCCGCGGTCAATGTTCAGTGCATTGGAGGCAAAATCAAGTGCCTGCAAGTATGCATCCTTACCAAGAGGGCCTTTATCTATCCGGTGCAACCACATATTTCGTTCCTCCAACAGGTTGATCAGCATGCCTCCTATGGCTTTTTTGTAGAGCACGGTGGTTTCTTTTAAACGGTCGGGCACCACATTGTCAATATTTTTCACAAAAACGATATCGTCGTCCAGGTCATTGAGATTTTCGATCAGTGACCCGTGCCCCCCGGGACGGAACAGCAACTGACCGTCCTTTTCCCTGAACGGCAAATTATCAGACCCAACGGCAATGGTATCCGTAGAAGGTTTCTGCACGGAATAGACAATATCGAAACTTACCCGGAAAGCTGATTCATAATCCTTCTGCACGGCCCTTAATTTTTCACGGAACCCTTGAATGTGTTCGGGAGAAAGGGTAAAGTGCAACCGTACCTTTCCCGAAGGATCTGCAGCATAGTGTGCCCCTTCAACCAGGTGTTCTTCCATGGCGGTGCGTACCGAACGGTCGTACACATGAAAGGCTATCAGTGCTTTGGGCAGTGAAGCATAATCGAGCCCTGCATCAAACAACAGGTAATCAAGCAAAGGGAGGTAATTCCTGTTTTCCAGCAGGTGTTCCGCGTCCAGGTCATCCTTATCCATGGCCAACAGCAAATCATCCCAAAAGGCAAATGAACGCATATGCTCAAAGAAAAGGGCAGCTTCCGGGTTCGACCCAAGCAAGCCATCCACCTCCACCCCGGCAATCAGCAGGTCACGCCAGGCAAACACATCTTTGAACATCCTCGTGGCAGCACCGCTGGCAGGAACAAATTTTACGACCCGGTATTGATGGGATGTGTCATCGTAAAGTGCAGCCAGTTCTTTGATCCCTTCGGGTTCGAGGCATCGTATCCCGTCGCCGGCAGTGGCCGGCCGGCTGAGTTGCAAGGGCGGAAACCCATTTTTAAAATGATCTATCTGGCGAAGAAAAGCCTCTTTGGTGATTCCCTTTTCTTCCAATTGTTTGATATCCCTTTGATTTAACATACCTGGTTGCGGTTTAGGTCAACGAATATGACAAATATATTAAAATATCACATCGGCCGGCAAAACCTGTATCTCCACATTTTTTTTGTAGTTTTGTATAAAGCATTCCTACAACATATGTTCGACCCTGCAATCAAAATCCATCCTTCGGCGGTAGTGTCACAGGCAAAAAAACTTGTGGAGAGTCCTGTATTCACAGATCTGTTAAAGCACGCCCCGAACATCCTGATGGTATTGAACCAACACCGCCAGGTGGTGTACCTGAACCGAAATCCGCTGCCGGCCGGCCAGGCTGCCACGGGCGACTACCATGGTGAAAGACCGGGCTACTGCCTGGCCTGTATCAACATCACCAAAGGGGAGTTTGGATGCGGTTCTTCTGAGTTTTGCAGGGTGTGCGGGTTCAATGCGGCCATCAAAGCCAGCGAGGCCGGAAAAACCGGAGTCAACGAATGCCACATCGCTTTGAAGGGTGGTGATGCCCTGATCATGGCCGTGGTTACCAGGCCATTCCGTTTTGAAAACGAAGATTATATCTTTTGTGCCCTGGAAGACATCAGCGACAAGAAAAGAAGGCAAATGCTGGAAGCCATATTTTTGCATGATATTTTGAATACCGCCGCCATTTTGGAGGGCCTGAGCGAAACCTATGGAAAGCTTTCGGAACGCAAGGTGAAAATGATGCTGCAAGACCTTTCAGCAAATATCAGCGATGAAGTGCAGTGGTATCAACTGATATCCAATGTTGAAGACAAAACGCTGCAAACAACTCTTTCAACTGTTGAGGTAGGTGATATTGCCACGGAAGTAGTGCGTTTTTTACGCAACACCCAGGCATTCCGAAACAGAAAAGTGGACTTGCGGATGACCGAGGGAAAAATCGTGACAGAGCGCACCCTTTTGCGCAGGGTACTTACAAACATGGTCAAAAATGCCCTGGAAGCCAGCACCGACAATGAAATGGTGCTTGTAAGCGCCATGTATGACGAGTCTGCCAGGAAAGCAGTATTTACGGTGAAAAATGAGCAGGCAATTCCATTAAACAGCCAGCTGAGGATTTTTCAGAAATCTTTCTCCACCAAGGGCAGTGGAAGAGGCTGGGGCACGTACAGCATCAAGGTGTTGACTGAAACATACCTGAAAGGCGAGGCTACTTTTCATTCGACCGCAAAAGATGGAACCACGTTTACCGTCATCATTCCGTCGCTCGATGATCTTGCTTAAAATAATTCAGCTTTAGTTCTTTCCCGTCAAATACGGCAAAAGAGAAATCCTTTATCCAATCTCCCGTGTTGACATAAAACACCTGCGGGATAATCTCGGTAAAAACAGGCAGGTGCCGGTGCCCGAACACAAAATAGTCTACCGGGCGGTTCCTGACATATTCCATGCAATACTGGACAAGCCACTCCCGCTCTTTACCCAGGAACTCTTCTTCCTGTTTCTGATTAGCAATCCGGCTTCTTCTTGAAAAAAACAGGGCCAGGCTGATACCAATGGAAGGATGCATAAATGCAAACAAACGCTGGCACAGACGACATCCAAAAATTGTTTTCAACAGTTTGTAGCTGCGATCACCCGGTCCAAGGCCGTCACCATGGCCAATATGAAAAACCTTGCCGTCAATACTAATGTCGATGGGGTGCCGGTGTACGGTAATACCTAACTCCTTTTCAAAATAATCAAAAGCCCACATATCGTGGTTTCCCGTAAAAAAATGCACGTCAATGCCCTGGTCAGACATCTCTGCCAGTTTCCCCAGCAAACGCACAAAACCTTTCGGTACCACGGTGCTGTACTCAAACCAAAAATCAAATATATCACCGAGCAGGTATATGGCCTGTGCATCATCGCGGACCTGATCGAGCCATTTGACCATTGCTCTTTCACGATCAAGGCTTGAGGCCATGTCGGGCACGCCCAGGTGACTGTCAGAAATAAAATAGGTCTTTTTCCCCATCCCCGTGTGAAATCGCCGGCAATCAGATATTATAGGCAAACCTACTTGAATTTTATTTGATACGCAACAATTTTTTGTATATTTATCCTCCCAATTGCACGGGGTTATCCTGATGCTTTTTTTACACAACCATCGTCAATAAAAAAAACAATGAAACACCTTATAGAAGCCCTGCAAAAACTGGAAGGACAAAAAATAGAACAGAACCTGGTCAGGAAGGCTCTTTCGGGCATTGACTTTGCAAAACTATCTTACAGCGATTATCTTGAAGGGAAAAACCTGGATGAGTATAACCGCATCAAGATATGCGATGAGCCGCTGCAGGTGTTTTTGATGACATGGCCGCCCCAATTCATGCTCCCCATACACCAGCATAAGAATTTCTGGGGTTTTGTGATCCCCCTTGAAGGCATCGTTGCCGAAACCATTTATGGTTACGCCGCCCGCAAAAAAAAGGTTTTTTTGCACCCTACCAAAACGTTTAAGCCCGGCGAGCTCATTTATGAGCCCTATAATGTGATCCATAAACTACAAAATACTTCTCCGCTCGATGCATGCATAAGCCTGCACATTTATCATCCACCCTTTTATAACTACAAAGGCACCTTGATCTTTGACGCCCAAAACCGGAAATTGGCCGTGTTAAATGAAAAAGCGAACATGTTGAGCTGGACCCTGCCTGCCGATCATTACGATTCAGTAATGGAAAATGCTTACGAAGTAGAGAAACTCTGGTAACCCGGCGTTCATCCGGCATTTGTTGATCAATCTGAAAAAATGTCCGCCAGAACAATTTCCAGTTCACCGGGGCTGATCCCTTTTTCCACGATCCGGCCCTCGGGATCAATCAGCACGTTGTAAGGGATGCCCTCCACCTGGTAGAGGCTGACCACGGGTGAGCTCCAGAAACGCAGGTCACTCACCTGTATCCAGTTGATGCGGTCTTCTTTGATACCCTGCAGCCATTGTTCCCTTGTTCTGTCGAGGCTAATACCATAGATCTCAAAGCCCTTGCCATGATACAGGTCATATATTTCCCTGAGTTGCGGATTGGCCTCCCTGCATGGAGCACACCAGGTGGCCCAGAAGTCGATCAGCACATAATTTCCGTGCAACGAAGACAGTGCAATCATCTCTCCCCCGGTATCGGGCAGGATGATTTCCGGGGCCTCATTTCCTATGGCCAGGTTTTCCCTGGCCATGCGCCGCTGCAATTCACTTCTTTTTTGGCGACTGACCCGCCGGGCAAGGTCCAGCACATGCTTGTTGTGAGGATACTCTTCTGACAACGACTTGCTCAACAGTTCAAAGTATTCAAAATCGGTATCCTCACGCAACAGCAACTGGTTTCCAAAATATTGATACAAAGCAATGATGGAGGCCAGTGAGCGGGGATTGTCGCGAATGAACTGCCTCACATATTGCTGCTGACTTTCATAGATCTCCGCATAGGCTTGATCAAGGGACTGCCGGATCTCCATGAAATTTTCATGGGCCCGGCTTTCACGAAAGACCTCAGACAGGGAATCTACTTTACGGTAATTCAGGCGAAGGTGGCTTTTCAGATCCGACAAAAGGGCTGAACCCGGAGATCCTTTTATCTCGTGAAAGGCCGGCAGGTCTTCCGCATCGCCATACAAATAAATCTCCTCGCCCGGTTCAACCACCAGGGTGATATAATTTGACGGATCCGTCCTGAGTACAAAGAACCCCGCTTCGTCCAAACGGCCCCTGAAAGAAAAATTGCCCCGGGGATCGGTTTCAAAGCTTTCGACCGGAATCAGTTTATTGGTGGTCATCTCATGCACCTCCAATTTGATCTGGCCGGCATTCTCCAATTTTCCCCTCAAAATAAAATAATCCGCATCTTTTTTTTGCAGGCCCATATTACAAGAGGCCATCAGCAACATATACCCTGATAAAACCAACAATCTGTTTATCATAACGAAATAAATACATGATTTTTCTCCTCAAAGGTATAAACAATTGACCCTGCGGCCGGCCCTTTTAAGATTTTTTAACCTGTGTGATGCGAAGATTGATATGGGGTGATTAGTTTGAAAAACTCCGTTCGAGCAGGGCAAAACCAATTATTGTAAATACGAGCGTCAGCCCGGCACTGATCACAATACGCGAAAGGGTCTGCACAAATTCAGCAAAATGAAATATTTCCAGGAAAAACAATACGGCATGGTGCAGTAAGATCAATGCCAGGGCGTAGAGGATCAGAGAGAAACCACCAAACACCGAAAAAGAGGGAACCTCCTGCCCTTGCATCACCGTATTGCCCGTGACAAAACGGATCATTGCCGGGCGGCAAAATGCCATAAAAACCGTTGCAGCCGCATGGATTGCCATGGAATCGGAAAAAGCATCCAGGATAAGACCAAGGACAAATGACGAAGCAAGTAAAAGCCACCCGGGCACATTCACAGGCAACATGAGCACAAACAAAATGTAGAGCTGGGGATTGGCATAACCACCAAGCATCATGTTGTTCAGTATCAGAACCTGGACCAAAACCAGCCCTGCAAACAAAAACACAAAACGCCAATTCATCCTCAGCATATCGTCTGCATATTATATGTCGGAAGTCACAGAAAGCTCCAGCTCTTTCTGTTCATCCTGCATCAGGTTCTTCACAATGTACGCATAAGAGATCTTATTCAGATCCAATGCAAGGTCAATGGTGGCCGTAAAAAAAGTCTCACCCCTTCTGATCTCCCAGTCTTTGATGGTTCCGATTAAAATGTTTTCAGGAAAAACAACAGAGTACCCACTGGTCACGATGGTATCGCCCATCGCCAGTTCAACATGAGGCGGTATATAGGTCATGTGGGCTTCGCGGTAATTGTTTCCCTCCCAATGAAGGCTGCCGATATGATCATTCTTTTTTATTTTGACACTCACCAGCATATCACTGTGTAATACCGACATGGCCACACTGAAGTTCGCAGAAACATTCCGGACAATGCCAACCACGCCATTGGCGGCTATCACCCCCATATCCGGTGCCACGCCATGGTTCAATCCTTTGTTAAGGGTCAGGTAATTGTCGCGCCGCGTTACAGAATTGTTGATCACACGGGCATGCATATAGCTGAACCTGCGCTGAAAAATGCTGTCGGCAGAAATAAACACATCCGTATCTGTGATCACAAAGTTTTCCCTTTGCCTGTTGAGCAGGCGGGTGTTGTCGTTTAAAAGTTGCCGGTTTACTTGTTTAAGTGAAAGATAGGCGGTGACATCGTCAAAAGCCTGGTATATTTTGCCGGAAACAGCATTGGCCGAATGGATAAAAAATGCCCGGTGATCAGACTGGTACGACGCCGTCAATGCCATGGCCACCGTTCCGAAGACCAGGAACAGGAAAAAGAAGTGATACCTTTGTATGAACCTGAACAGGTTACGCATACAGCCATGTTCGATTAGGTTTGAGTAAAATGCATGAAGCCCCGGGTCGACATGCGTTCCTTATTTGATCAGGAAGGGAAAGGTATTGAAGTTTTTCAGTGCAATGCCTGTCCCCCTGGCAACGGCCCTCAGCGGATCCTCCGCTACATGGACTGTAAGGCGTGTTTTGGCGGCGATCCTTTTGTCGAGCCCCCTGAGCAAGCCTCCCCCACCTGCCATATATATGCCGGTACGATAAATGTCTGCAGCCAGTTCAGGTGGTGTCATCTCCAGGGCATTCATCACGGCAGCTTCAATCTTGGTGATGGATTTATCCAGACAATGGGCTACTTCCGAATAGGTTACCATAATCTCCTTGGGGACGCCGGTCATCATATCCCGACCATGTACCGCCAGGTCCGGCGGTGCATTCTCCAGTTCAGGCAAGGCCGATCCCACGTCAATCTTGATCTTTTCGGCCGTACGCTCCCCAATTAAAATGTTATGCTGCTTACGCATGTACTCCATAATATCGGTATTGAAATCGTCGCCGGCAATACGGATAGACTTGTTGCATACGATCCCCCCCAGGGCGATCACAGCAATTTCGGTTGTGCCTCCGCCAATATCGATCACCATATTCCCCACAGGTTCCAGCACATCAATCCCAATGCCTATTGCAGCAGCCATGGGTTCATGGATCAGCCTGACATCCTTTGCCCCTGCCTGCTCACAACTGTCTCGTACAGCACGCTCCTCCACTTCTGTAATACCGGAGGGAATGCAAATAACCATTCGCAATGACGGAGGAAACAGAGGTTTTTTCGTTTCCGTCATCTTGATCATGGCCCGTATCATCGCTTCCGCCGCCTGGAAGTCCGCAATGACCCCATCGCGCAACGGGCGAAGGGTTTTAATGTTCTCATGTGTTTTGCCATGCATCATCATGGCCTTCTTGCCCACAGCAAGCATCTCACCCGTAGCACGGTTGATCGCTACAATGGATGGTTCTTCCACAACAACCTTGTCGTTGTGGATGATGATGGAGTTGGCTGTGCCAAGGTCGATGGCGATCTCTTTGGTTAAAAAGGAAAATAAACCCATTGGTGTTGCATTTAATAAGTAGCAAATATAGTAAATATATTAATGTCTGAAATGTCTGTTCCCGGTAAAGACCATGGCCATTCCTGCCTCATTGCAATAATCCACAGATGCCTGGTCTTTGACTGAACCACCCGGTTGTATCACGGCAGCGATCCCTTCCTTATGGGCAATTTCCACGCAATCAGGGAAAGGAAAAAAGGCGTCAGAAGCCATTACGGAGCCCTCCAGGTCATGATTGAAGGCGCGCGCCTTGGCAATGGCCTGTTTCAGGGCGTCCACCCTGGAAGTCTGGCCCGTCCCCGTCCCAATCAGCATGGTATCCTTAACCAGCGCAATGGCATTAGATTTCAAATGCTTGACAATGGTATTGGCAAAAAGCAGGTCATTCTCCTGGTTTTTATCCGGTTTCTTCAAGGTTGGCCTGCGCCACTGATCGGGCAGTATGTTTTTGTGATCCTGTGTCTGCCACAACACGCCGTTTAACACTGACCGGAATCTTGCACCAGGGGCAATAAAAGGTTTGCTGCGCAAAAGGATCCGGTTTTTCTTCTGACCAAGGACCGATAACGCTTCCTGATCAAAATCCGGGGCAATCAACACCTCGAAGAACAGTTCGTGAATGGTTTCAGCCATTTCAGCGCCGATGGTGCGATTGGCGATCAGAATCCCGCCAAATGCAGACAGGGGGTCCCCTGCCAGGGCATCTTTCCAGGCATCCTCAATCCTGTTGCGCAAGGCTGCTCCACATGGATTGGTATGTTTGATGATGGCAAAACCGGGTTCTGAAAATTCAAGCATCAAACCCATGGCTGCATCCACATCCAACAGGTTGTTGTAGGAAAGTGGCTTGCCGCCCAGCTGCTCAAAAACATCTTCCAGGTTTCCGTAAAAGCAGGCTTGCTGGTGAGGGTTTTCCCCATAGCGAAGCGTGGCCGACTCCCGGATGCTCTCCTTAAACACATTGCTTTCGCCCTGGTTGAGGTAATTGAATATGGCCGTATCGTAATGTGAACTGATGTCCATTGCAGCGGCAGCCATTGTTTTCCGGTCGGTTAAAGAGGTATGCCCATCCTGATTTTTTAACAGGCCGGCTGCCTTGTCAAAATATTGTGCCGAGGGCAGCACAAATACATGCTCAAAGTTTTTTGCCGCGGCACGGATCAGGGATATTCCCCCGATATCGATCTGTTCAATGATCTCGGCATGGGAGGCACCCGATGTCAGTGTTTGCTCAAACGGATAGAGGTCAACCACCACCATGTCAATGGTCTGCACCCCATAACCACCCATGTCTTGCCGGTCGCTTTCGTGTCCGGGCCGGCCAAGTATCCCTCCAAACACCAGGGGATGCAAGGTTTTAACACGGCCGCCCAAAATGGAAGGATAGCCGGTTACATCTTCCACGGACTTTGCCGGGATTCCCAGCTGCCGCAAATACGCAAGGGTTCCCCCGGTGGATAAAATCTCCACGTTAAAAGACTGCAAAACCTTTGCCAGTTCACTTACAGAATCTTTGTCATACACAGACACCAAAGCCCTGGTATGCCGTTTATGATGTAGTGTATTCATTCACAAAAACACATTATCTTTGCCTGCTTAAAAATCCCCCACGAAGTTAAATTAATTTTCCAGAAATGGCTTTTCACAACAAAGAAAAAATTTTTTCCAGCAAGTGGTTTATTTCCTATGCACTGATCACCATAGGCGCCTTTATCATGGCCAGCGGATACGTCCTTTTTATCAGCCCGTATAAAATTGTCCCGGGCGGTGTTTACGGCATTGGGATTATCCTGTATCATCTGATCGGCCTGCCGGTTGGCCTGACGGGCCTGGCCCTCAACATTCCCCTGACCATCCTCGGCATCCGGTTGCTGGGGCCACGTTTTGGCGTAAAAACCGTCGTGGGGTTCGTTCTTGCCTCCGGTTTTATTGATGGGATCGCTTTTTTATATGGTACCGATCCGCTGGTGGAAAATGACCCCTTGCTCTCAAGTATATTCGGCGGTGTATTGCTCGGACTCGGGCTTGGCATGATCTTTAAGGCCAGGGCCACCTCCGGGGGCAGCAGCATCATTGCCATGGTGATGACCAAATATACCCGGATCCCGCTTGGCCAGAGCCTGATGATCATTGACGCACTGATTGTATTTCTGGGGCTTGTTTCATTCGGTGACTGGACCATCCCGCTGTATTCACTTATTGTGATCTTTATTACCGGTAAGGTCATTGACATTGTGCTGGAAGGCTTTTCCTATGAAAAAACCCTGTTCATTGTCAGCGACAAATATGAGGAGATTGCCGCAAAGATCCTCGAAGACCTTAACCGCGGCGGCACCTTCATTGAAGGCAAAGGCATGTACAAAAAAGATGAAAAGAAGATCATTTTTGTAAATGTGACACGCCGCGAAGTAGCCATTCTGCAGGATTTCATAAACCAGATCGACCCAGATGCCTTTGTAACGGTCATTGAAGCTTCTGAGATCCTTGGCAAGGGGTTTCGATCGTTGCGCGAAAAGGTGTCCGACTAAGCGTGTGAAAAATGCCCGATAATTGACTAGCCAAAGCCAAAAAAACCTGCTCACAAATATGTTAATATATAAATAATTAATAAGTTTGTGTATACAAAAAACCTACTGATGGAAAAGAAAAACTTTACAACTATTCTGACAGCGCTTATTTTTCTGTTCGCTGCAGCTACGGCCATTGCACAGGAAAAATTATTTCCCGACGATCCGTTCCGGGATCCGGAAAATGTGGCGCGTTTTTTGGAAAAATTTCAACGTGGCCCCTCTAAAATTGTCGGGGGCGAAGACGTTGACATTAAAGACTATCCATGGCAGATATCCCTGCAATTGCAACCCACCTACGGAGGAGGGCATTTTTGCGGGGGGACCATTGTCAATGAAGAATGGATCATCACGGCCGCACACTGCCTGGTATTTGACGACAACGGCAGTGATTTTTTCCTCACGCCACAGCATGTGCGTATCCGTGCGGGGTTTACCAATTTAGCATCATCGGAAGGGCAATATGTTAATCTGTCGGAGATTATTCTGTATCCTGAGTATGATACCGGTGGATACCAATATGACATTGCCCTGATGAAGCTGGTAACCCCCCTGGATTTGAATAATCCGAACATGGAAAAGGTTGGTCTGATCAGCCAGGCCGATGCCGGCCAGGGGATGACCGATCCCGGAGTGATGGCCAAGGTGTCCGGATGGGGTGCATTGTCCTCGGGAGGGCCTTCCCCGAATATTTTACAGGCAATCGAAGTACCCATCGTACATGTTTCAAACACCAATTATCCGCCGTCAATGATCACCTCCGACATGATTATCGCCGGGGCCCCGGGTATGGATTCCTGCCAGGGCGACAGCGGCGGACCCATGGTCGTATCGGATGGCACCGACTGGTATAAACTGGCCGGAGTGGTCAGTTGGGGAATAGGTTGCGGGCAAGCAGGGTTTCCCGGCGTGTATGCCCGGGTGAGCTATTTTGAAAACTGGCTGGCAGAATACCTGGTATTTCCGGATCCCAACCAATATTACACATTCCATTACGAAAGTTTTGGCAACGGTTTGCCGGATGACTGGGAGAATGTTGTAATCTCTGGCCCGGTTGGGTTTCCGGGGTGGGAATACACCACTACCGGCGGAGCTTATGGTGGTCAATTAAACTCAACCACTGCAGGCGATGGTTATATGATCCTTGACTCTGACGCACATGGTGAAACAGGTGTTAACGAAGAAGCCGACCTCATCACCCCGGCCTTTGACTTTTCCGGAATCTCCACCGAAATTCTGTTTTCTGTAGAACACCTGGCCAGGACCTTTGGCAATGCCGACATTAGGATTTATATCAGCACTGACGGATTTGAAACCCAAACACAGCTTTACCGCTGGCACGGCGCCCCGCAGCACCAGACCAACGGCGACAATCCGGTGCTTTCCCAATTCGATATTACCGACATTGCACAGGGCAATTCCAACGTTCAGATCAAATTCAAATGGATCGGTGAGTATGATTACTGGTGGTTACTGGATGATTTTAAAATCATGGTGGAAAATCCCCCGCTGGAAGTAGTATTCCACGTAACGGATGGTCAGCAGGACTTAGAAAACGTCCATATTTTCACCCCTTACACCGGGCAGGAAAGCTATACAGATGAAGACGGGGTGGCGTATTTGACCCTTTTCGAGGGGGAATACGATATCAGCGCCACCAAGGCCGGGTATTATCCGTATGATGAAACCATCACGGTAACCCAGGACGGACAGGTTGTGACTATCGAAATGGAGAAGATCCCTGCACCGGAGATCACCGTCACACCCGAAGCAATTGACATGACGGTAACACAGGGCAGTGTTGAAACAAGCCTGCTGAATATTGCCAACCCGGGCGATGCTGACCTCGAATATGCACTTTTCGTGAATCCCGCGGCCAGCGAAAAAGAACTGGCCGGCAAGTATCTTACCACAGCAGCCAGCTACCAGGGTTACGCGTTACCGGAAGGCGCTTCAATCAGTGCCCTGCAGCCAAAAATTGCCTCTCAGCATACTTCAGGTGAAAGCTGCCATGGAGAAAGCGCGAAATCTGAGGATACGGTTGAAATCCATTACGACAGCGGCTTCTATACGGGGATAGGAACCGATGGCGTCGCATCATTTATCAATGCGG
>SL_3KL_010_SEDDRAFT_10004109_pt1 | contig 13174 bp, 10 predicted proteins | sample SodLakKL_010_SED_2_FD_10381 | JGI IMG/M metagenome (IMG submission 10381)
CCGCGAAGTGGATGCCAAGGCCCACGGCGAGCTGCTGGACCGGCTTTCCGGCCAGCTCTGAGGAGCCTGAATCATGGCCCAATCGAGTAACTACAGCACCATCGCCCGGCCCTATGCCCAGGCCGCCTTTGATGTGGCCAGCGAATCAGGCAGTTTCGATGCCTGGAGCGAATTGCTGCAAAGCCTCGCGGCGCTGGTGGGTGACGAGGCTGGCCTGCGCCTGGTCCAGCATCCGGCCATCCCGCCGGCGGACCTGGCGGAAGCCGTTTGCGGATCCCTCAAGGGTCTGGACGATGCCGGCCGTAACTTCGTGCACCTGCTGGCCCTTCGGCGCCGGCTGGTAGCGGCCCGGGAAATGGCCCGCGAGTTTGAGTCTCTGCGGCAGGAGGCGGAAGGTCGCCTGAGCGTCACGGCGCGCAGTGCCCATGCCCTCGACAAGAAGGCAATGGATGCCCTGAAGGCCAAGCTCGCCGAGCGCCTCGGCCGCAGCATTGAGCTCGATGTGGTTGACGATGAGAGCCTGATCGGCGGCGTGGTGCTGCAGGCAGGCGATTTGGTTATCGACGGTTCCGTGAAAGGCCAGCTGGATCGGCTCGCCGCGGCGATGACTCACTAATTCAAGGCAGGACAGGACCATGCAAGTCAATCCAACCGAAATCAGCGATCTGATCAAAAAGCGCATCAAGAACTTCGATGCCGACGCGGAAGTCCGCAATGTGGGCTCCGTGATCAAGGTCACCGACGGGATCGTCACCATTCACGGCCTCGGTGATGCCCAGTACGGTGAAATGCTGGAATTCCCGGGCGATACCTTCGGCATGGCCCTGAACCTGGAGCGCGACTCTGTCGGCGCCGTGGTGCTGGGCGATTACAAGCACATTTCCGAAGGCGACACGGTCAAGTGCACCGGCCGCATTCTGGAAGTGCCGGTAGGTGAAGGCATGCTCGGCCGCGTGGTGGACTCCCTGGGTCGTCCCATCGACGGCAAGGGCGAGATCGAAGGTGCTCTCACCTCCCCCATCGAGAAAGTGGCCCCGGGTGTGATTACCCGAAAGTCCGTTGACCAGCCGGTGCAGACCGGTCTCAAGTCCATTGACTCCATGGTGCCGATTGGCCGTGGCCAGCGTGAGCTGATCATTGGTGACCGCCAGACCGGCAAGACCGCTGTAGCCGTTGATGCGATCATCAACCAGAAAGGCACTGGCGTTAAGTGCATCTATGTGGCCATCGGCCAGAAGGCCTCTTCCATTGCCACCGTGGTGCGCAAGCTGGAAGAGCACGGCGCCATGGAGCACACCATCGTTGTCGCTGCCACTGCCTCGGAAACCGCCGCGCTGCAGTACATCGCACCGTACGCCGGTTGTTCCATGGGCGAGTATTTCCGTGACCGTGGCGAAGACGCCATGATCGTCTATGACGATCTCACCAAGCAGGCCTGGGCCTATCGTCAGGTCTCCCTGCTTCTGCGTCGTCCGCCGGGCCGTGAAGCCTACCCGGGTGATGTCTTCTACCTCCATTCCCGTCTGCTGGAGCGTGCCGCTCGCATCAACGAGGAAGAAGTGGAACGGCGTACCGACGGCAAAGTGAAGGGCAAGACCGGTTCCCTGACGGCTCTGCCGATCATTGAAACCCAGGCTGGCGACGTGTCCGCCTTCGTGCCGACCAATGTGATCTCCATTACCGATGGCCAGATCTTCCTGGAAACCGACCTGTTCAACGCCGGCATTCGCCCAGCCATCAACGCCGGCATCTCGGTGTCGCGAGTGGGTGGTTCGGCCCAGACCAAGATCATCAAGAAGCTGGGTGGCGGTATTCGTATCGCCCTCGCCCAGTATCGCGAGCTGGCCGCCTTCGCCCAGTTTGCTTCCGATCTGGACGAAGCGACCCGCAAGCAGCTGGAGCGCGGCAAGCGCGTGATGGAGCTGATGAAACAGAAGCAGTATTCGCCGCTCTCCATCGCGGAAATGGCTGTCTCTCTGTATGCGGCCAATGAAGGCTATCTGGACGATGTGGAAGTGGAAAAGGTGGTGGATTTCGAAGCCGGCCTCCACTCCCATCTGAAGAACAGTCACAAGGCGCTGTACGAGAAGATCAATGAATCCGGTGACTACAACGACGAGATCGTTGCAGGAATGAAGACCGTCATCACCGAGTTCAAGCAGTCCTTCTAAGGCCGAACGGGCCTACAGCAGATAACGGGCAACGCTTATGTCAGGCGCTAAGGAAATCCGGACTCAGATCAAGAGTATCGGTAATACGCAGAAGATCACCAAGGCCATGGAAATGGTTGCGGCCAGCAAGATGCGCCGCGCCCAGGACCGGATGGAGGCCTCGCGTCCCTATGCCAAGAGCATTCGCCGGGTGATCGGTCATCTGGCTGATGCCAATCCGGACTACCGGCATCCCTATCTGATCCCCCGGGAGCCGAAGCGGGTCAACATCATGGTCATCTCCACGGACCGGGGTCTCTGTGGCGGTCTGAATGTCAATCTGTTCAAGACCGTCCTGGCCGAGATCCGCGACTGGCGGGAAAAGGGCGTGGAGGTAGAACTCACCCTGATCGGTGCCAAGGCCTCTGCCTTCTTCAGCCGCCTGGGTCTGGATATCGTGGCCCAGACCAGCCACCTGGGCGACACCCCGCACCTCACCGATCTGATCGGCACCGTGCGCGGCACCCTGAATCGTTTCGACGACAAGTCCATTGACCTGATTCGCATTGCCCACAATGAGTTCGTCAACACCATGACCCAGCAGCCGGACGTTCAGCCGCTGCTGCCAGTGGAGCCGTCGGAAGACGACGAGCTCCTCAGTCATTGGGACTACATCTACGAACCGGCCAATCCGGTGTCCCTGCTGGACGGGATTCTGACCCGCTATGTGGAGTCCCAGGTGTACCAGGGCGTGGTCGAAAATGTGGCCTGTGAGCAGGCCGCCCGCATGGTGGCCATGAAGGCGGCCACCGATAATGCCGGCGAGATGATCGAAAGTCTCCAGCTGCAATACAACAAGGCGCGTCAGGCAGCCATTACGCAGGAATTGGCCGAGATCGTCGGCGGTGCCGCGGCAGTCTGACCTGATTCCCATACAGATTCGATTTCGAAAAACGCAATTTCAGAGGATTCGCTCATGAGCTCCGGAAAGATCGTTCAGGTTATCGGCGCGGTGGTGGATGTTGAATTCCCCCGTGACGCCATCCCGAAGGTCTATGACGCACTCGTCCTGGAGGACGGTGGTCTGACTCTCGAGGTGCAGCAGCAGCTGGGCGACGGCATCGTCCGCACCATCGCCATGGGCTCCAGTGAGGGCCTCAAGCGCGGCCTGAAGGTGAAAAACACCGAAGCCCCCATTTCCGTACCAGTGGGCAAGGCCACACTGGGCCGGATCATGAACGTGCTTGGTGAGCCCGAGGACGAAGGTGGCGAGGTCAAGAGTGAAGAGCGCCGTTCCATTCACCAGGAAGCGCCCAGCTACGAGGACCAGGCCGGTTCCACCGAGCTGCTGGAGACCGGCATCAAGGTGATCGATCTGCTCTGCCCCTTCGCCAAGGGCGGCAAGGTTGGCCTGTTCGGCGGTGCCGGCGTGGGCAAGACCGTGAACATGCTCGAGCTGATCAACAACATTGCCAAGGAACACTCCGGCCTGTCCGTGTTCGCCGGCGTGGGTGAGCGGACCCGTGAAGGTAACGACTTCTACCACGAGATGTCCGATGCCGGCGTTATCGACCTGAAGAACCTGGAAAACTCCAAGGTGGCGATGGTCTACGGCCAGATGAACGAGCCCCCGGGCAACCGCCTGCGCGTGGCCCTGTCCGGTCTGACCATGGCGGAGTACTTCCGTGACGAAGGCCGTGATGTGCTCTTCTTCGTGGACAACATCTATCGTTATACCCTGGCCGGCACCGAAGTGTCCGCCCTGCTAGGTCGTATGCCTTCCGCCGTGGGTTACCAGCCCACCCTGGCCGAGGAAATGGGCCAGTTGCAGGAGCGTATTACCTCCACCAAGACCGGTTCCATCACCTCCGTGCAGGCCGTGTACGTGCCCGCGGATGACCTGACCGACCCGTCTCCGGCCACGACCTTTGCTCACCTGGATGCCACCGTGGTGTTGTCCCGTGACATCGCCTCCCTGGGTATCTACCCGGCCGTGGATCCGCTGGACTCCACCTCCCGTCAGCTGGATCCGCAGGTCATCGGCCAGGAGCATTACGACACCGCCCGCGCGGTGCAGAATGTGCTGCAGCGCTACAAGGAGCTCAAGGACATCATCGCCATTCTGGGCATGGATGAACTGTCCGAGGATGACAAGCTGGCCGTGTCCCGCGCCCGAAAGATCCAGCGCTTCCTGTCCCAGCCCTTCTTCGTGGCTGAAGTCTTTACCGGCATGTCCGGCCAGTATGTGTCCCTGAAAGACACCATCAAGGGCTTCCGTGCCATTGTGGACGGTGAGTGTGACGATCTGCCGGAACAGGCCTTCTACATGGTCGGCACCATCGACGCCGCCCGCGAAAAGGCCCAGAAGCTCTAAGGAGCCCTGACTCATGTCCAAGACCATTCGCGTCCACATCGTCAGTGCCGAGTCGGAGATCTGGTCCGGCGAGGCCAGCATGGTGTTCGCGTCGGCCGAACTCGGTGCCATGGGTATTGCGCCCCGCCACTCACCGTTGCTCACCCGCCTGGAGCCCGGCGAAGTCCGCGTGCGCAAGCCGAATGGCGAGGAGCTGGATTTCTATGTGTCCGGCGGCATCCTGGAGATCCAGCCTCACCTGGTGAGTGTCCTGGCCGACACGGCCGAACGGGCTGCCGATGTGGATGAAGCCGCGGCCATTGAAGCCAAGCGTCGTGCCGAGGAAGCCATCGCCAATCGCAGCGGCGATGTGGATATCTCCCGCGCCCAGGCCGAACTGGCCGAAGCCGCCGCCCGCCTCCGCCTGGTCCAGAAGCTCAAGAAGAAAAAGAGCTGAGCAAAGCACCGCAGCGGAATGACTGAAGAAGGCAGTGCCGGTCGGCACTGCCTTTTTTGCTTCAGGGAAGACATTGGAACCACTGAAGACGCCGAATACACCGAAGAAATTCGAAGGCGAAAGGCGTTTAACACCAGAGCAAACGCTGCGTCCCGGCGCCCGCCGCCACAGTGACTGTGATAATGGGCATCCAACTTGGGAAACCTAAGGGTTTCCCCTGTGTTTAGGTCCCAATTGTTCTTCTTCAGTGTATTCGGCGTTTTCGGTGGTTCCGCTCTTTTCCAGCCAGTCCGCGCAAGGTACTCGTTCCCGCCCCCCCGAATGCGATAAACTGCCCCACCATGAACCTATCCGTCGTTATTCTGGCCGCAGGACGCGGCAAGCGCATGCGTTCGAACCTGCCCAAGGTGCTCCAGCCTCTGGGTGGGGAGCCGTTGTTGCGCCATGTCATTCGCGGGGCTACGCCCCTGGAACCCGCGCAAACCCTGGTGGTGATCGGTCATGGTGCCGAGGCCGTGCAGGCGGCTTTTGCCGATGAAAGCCTTCTCTGGGCCGAGCAGCGGGAGCAGTTAGGCACTGGGCACGCCGTGAGTCAGGCCTTGCCACAGATCCCGGATGATCATGTGGTGCTGGTGCTGTATGGCGATGTGCCCCTGGTTACGACCGAAACCCAGGCACAGCTGGCGCAGGCCGCCAGAGATTCCGTGGCGGTGCTGACGGCCGAAATGGTTGATCCCGGCGGCTACGGGCGCATTGTTCGCAATGAACAGGGCCTGGTCACCGGCATCGTTGAGCACAAGGACGCCAGCCCGGCGCAATTGTCGATCCGTGAAATCAACACCGGCCTGCTAGCGGCACCAGCCGAGCGTCTGAAGGATTGGCTGTCACGAGTGGACAGTAACAACGCCCAGGGCGAGTATTACCTGACCGACATCATTGCCATGGCCGCCACGGATGGTTTTCCGGTCAAGGGCATCCTGGCTGCGGATCCCGGCGAAATCCAGGGCGTGAATAACCGGCGTCAGCTGGCTGAGGCCGAAGCCGTTCTGCGCCAGCGTCGGGCACAGGCCTTGATGGACGACGGCGTCACCCTCGCCGACCCGGCGCGCATCGATGTGCGTGGTTCCGTCAGCTGCGGACAGGACGTTTTCATTGATGTGAACGTGGTCCTCGAAGGGAATGTTCGCCTTGGCGATGGCGTCCGCCTGGGGCCCGGTTGCGTGATCCGGGATTGTGACATCGGATCGGCTACCGTGATTGATGCCCATAGTGTGCTCGAGTCTGCCCGCATCGGTAGCAGTGCCCGCATTGGTCCATTTGCCCGCCTTCGGCCCGGCAGTGACCTGGCGGATCGCACCCGAATCGGCAATTTCGTGGAAACCAAGAACCTCACCCTGGGTGAAGGTTCAAAGATTAATCACCTTAGCTATGTGGGTGATGCCCATATCGGCCGTGATGTGAATGTGGGCGCAGGCACCATTACCTGTAACTATGACGGCGCCAACAAGCACCTCACCACCATTGAGGATGGCGCATTCATCGGTTCCGACAGTCAATTGGTCGCCCCCGTCACCATCGGTGCCAACGCCACCATCGGCGCCGGCTCTACCATTAACCGGGACGCTCCGGCGGGTGAACTGACCCTGACTCGCGCCAGACAGAAAACCATCGAGGGCTGGGAGCGGCCGACGAAAGAAAGCTCCAAGCCTCAAGCTACAAGCTCCAAGCCAAAGCCCTGACGCGCCGAAATCTGCTTGCAGCTTGTAGCTTGTAGCTTCGGACTCACAGGATACCCGCCAGTCTGGTACGCCGATCGACGTTCAGACTGACGCCAAGGGAGAGACGCTGAATCATGTGCGGAATTGTTGGAGCTGTTGCCGAACGGGATGTTGTCCCGATTCTCCTGGAAGGACTGCGGCGTCTGGAGTACCGGGGCTATGACTCGGCCGGCTTGGTGGCGCTGGACAACCATGGCCAGCTCAAGCGGGACCGGGAAGTCGGCAAGGTGGAGATGCTCTCGCGGGCTCTGGAGAGCAACCCTATCCAGGGTCGTATCGGTATTGCCCATACCCGCTGGGCCACCCATGGGGCGCCCGCCGAGCGCAACGCCCATCCCCAGTTTTCGGGCGATGAACTGGCGCTTGTCCACAACGGTATCATCGAAAACCACGCCGGACTGCGAGACGCGTTGAAAGGGGCCGGCTACAACTTCCTGTCCGATACCGATACGGAAGTGGTGGCCCATCGTATTCATGAACACATGCAAGCCGGAAACGGGCTGCTCTCTGCTGTACAAACCGCGGTATCCGAACTGGAAGGCGCCTATGCCCTGGCGGTAGTGGATCGACGGGATCCGGATTGCATTGTCACCGCCCGGCAGGGTTGTCCGGTCGTCATCGGTATCGGTATCGGCGAGCATTTTGTGGCATCGGACATTGCCGCGCTCCTCCCCGTGACCCGTCGCTTCATTTTTCTCGAAGAAGGGGATGTTGCCGAGCTTCGTCGTGACGGTGTACGTGTCTTCGATCGTAGCGGGCAGCCGGTGGAGCGCCCCGTTAGTGAAAGTCAGTTATCGGCCGATGCTGTCGAGCGTGGCGAGTACCGCCATTACATGCTCAAGGAAATATACGAACAGCCCAATGCCATTGCCGAAACCCTGGAAGAGCGGATCACTCATGACCGCCTGCTACCCGCTGCTTTCGGACCGGATGCCGAGCGGCTGTTTGCAGAGGCGCAAGGCGTCCACATCATTGCCTGCGGTACCAGCTACCATGCCGGCCTGATTGCCCGTTACCAGATTGAGCAGATAGCGGGCATTCCCTGCAATGTAGAGATTGCCAGCGAGTATCGTTACCGGGACCCCGTTGTCCCTGAAAAGTACCTTTTTGTCTGCATCTCCCAGTCTGGGGAAACAGCGGATACCCTGGCGGCCATGCGCCTGGCTGCCGAACGGGGTTATCTGGCGCGTCTGGCGGTCTGCAATGTGCCGGAGAGTTCCATGGTACGCGAGGCGGATCTGGTTCTGATGACCCGTGCTGGCCCGGAAATCGGTGTTGCCTCCACCAAGGCCTTTATCACCCAGCTAAGTGCGTTGGTGCTGCTCGCCCTGGCCCTGGGCAAGGCACGCGGAGCCTTGAGTGACACGGCGGAGGCAGAGGCCGTGGCCGAACTGCGTGCGCTGCCGGCGGCCATAGAGGCCGCCCTGTCTCTGGATGCTGCCATCGAAGGGCTGGCGGAGCGGCTCGTGAATCGCGAGCACGCCCTTTTCCTTGGCCGTGGGGTCCACTACCCCGTCGCCATGGAGGGTGCACTCAAGCTCAAGGAGATCTCCTATATCCACGCGGAGGCCTATGCCGCCGGCGAGCTCAAGCATGGGCCTCTGGCGCTGGTGGATGAAGAGATGCCGATCATCGCTGTGGCACCCAACGATTCCCTGCTGGAGAAGATCCGCTCCAATCTCGAGGAAGTGCGTGCCCGTGGGGGGGAACTGATTGTGTTCTCCGACGAGAAGACCGGTTTTGAGGATGATGAGCGGACTCGGGTCATCGCACTTCCCAAGGCCGGCGGCGCTCTGACCGCCCCAGCGATCTTTACCATCCCGCTTCAGCTATTGGCCTATCACGTGGCCGTGCATAAGGGGACGGATGTGGACAAGCCGCGCAATCTGGCCAAGTCAGTCACGGTCGAGTAGGCAGCTGATCAGAGAGTCAGGTCCACGCCCACCGGTGCGTGATCCGAGGGCCGTTCGGCCTTGCGCGGGTCGATGTCTATCCAGCTGGCCGTGATATGGTCACGCAGCCCGTAACTGGTCAGGGCGAGATCAATGCGGAGGCCGCGATTGCGCCGGAAGGCGCGGGTACGAAAGTCCCACCAGGAAAACTGTTCAGGCTCCTGATCAAACAGGCGAAAGCTGTCATCCAGGCCGAGATCCAGAATCTTGCCCAGCGCTTCATGCTCCGCTTCGGAAAACAGAATCTTGCCCCGCCAGGCCTCCGGGTCGTGCACATCGGCGTCAGCAGGGGCGATGTTGAAATCGCCCATGACCACAAGCTTGTCATGCTGTGCGGTCTCTTCCTTCAGCCAGTCCGTAAGATGGCTCAGCCATTCCAGCTTATAGGCGAATTTCTCGCTGCCTACCGCTTGGCCGTTGGGAACATAGAGATTGATCACCCTGAGATCGCCGTAGGTGGCGGCAAGCACCCGACGCTGGGGGTCCTCGTAGCCGGGCAGATCGGTGACGATATCCTTCGGGGTTTCCCGGGACAGCAGAGCCACCCCGTTATAAGTACGCTGGCCATTGATTACCAATTGATATCCCAGTGATTCGAAGCTCGCCGCGGGGAAGGTTTCATTGGTCATCTTGGTTTCCTGCAAGCCCAGGACGGCGGGTTCATGCGTCTGCATCCATTCCAGAACTTGTTCCTCGCGGACGCGGATGGAGTTCACATTCCAGGAGACGATGGACTGACTCACAGGCTGAGCCCTCCAAGCCGCTTGCGCAGCTGCCTTTCCCGCAGCCGATAGCCCAACATGCCGCCCAGACCCAGGGCCAGCAGCCCGAACAGCCCCAAAAGCGGGAAGCCGGCTGCCGTGGCGCCCGGGCTGCCAGGGTTCCAGAGGGAGGCGGTGTCCACTGTTTCCGCTGCCGCGTCATCAAGCTCAAGAGCCGGGACGAAAAGCACCTGCTCTTCCTGTTCTGCCGCCGCTGCTATTGCCGCATCCAATTCGACTTCCAGTGCCTCGATCCGTTCTTCCGCTTCCTCGTTCTGGCTGCGATAGCTGGCCAGCGCTTCTTCCGCTGCCGCCGCCTGGCTGCGCGCCTGATTCAATTCCTGGTCTCGGGTACCGTCTTGGCGCCTGACCGAGGCCAGCTCTTCCTGCACGTTTGCCAGTTCCGACTCCAGGCTGTTTACTTGTTCAGCCAGCGCTTCACGCTCGGCCTGAAGCTCGGCCAGCTCTTCCCCGGCCGGGGCGTCCATGCTGATGTAAGCGGCCTCAATCCAGCCCGACACCCCACCTTCAGTCCGGATCTGGATGAAACTCCCCTCGCTACCTTCCAGCAGCTCGACGGGTTCACCGGACATCATGGTGGCCACGCGCTCACTGTCCGCGCTGGGCTCCGCGAAGACATCCGCCATGATGCGATCTGTTACCCAGGCCGTCTCCGCCATTGCCGCCTGCCAGGCGGCAGTGAGAAAAAGTGCTGTCAGTAAGCACAGGCTACGCGTCATCATGCAGCGTCTCCGATTCCGTAATGTCTGAGAAAGGCGCCGATCTCCGGGTTCCTGCCACGAAACAGCCGAAACACTTCGGCGGCCGGTTGGCTGCCGCCAAGGCCAAGGACGGTGTCACGAAAACGCCGTCCCGTTTCATTGTCGAACAAGCCCTGTTCCTCGAAGACCGAAAAGGCATCCGAGGACAAGACTTCGGCCCACAGATAACTGTAGTAACCGGCCGCATAACCGCCGCCGAAAATGTGCGCGAAACTGTTGGCAAAGCGATCATAGTCGGCAACGGGGACCACCGATACATGCTCGCGCACCTCTGAAAGGAGCTTCTGGACATTCAGGGGTTCATCGAGACGGTATTCCCGATGCAGGCGCAGATCGAACAGCGCAAACTCGATCTGCCGCACCAACCTCATGGCCGCCTGGAAATTACGGGCTGCCAGCATGGCCTGGTGGAGCGGTTCCGGCACAGCCTCGCCCGTATCGTAGTGTTCGGCAACCCGATCGATGCCCTCCCGGGGCCAGGCAAAATGCTCCTGGAACTGGCTGGGCAGTTCCACTGCATCCCACTCTACGCCGCGAATACCGGCTACCTCGCTGACATCCACGTTCGTCAACAGATGTTGTAGGCAGTGGCCGAACTCGTGGAACAGAGTTATCACATCATCGTGGTTGAGCAGACTCGGCTGTCCGACTGCCGGCGCACCGAAGTTGCAGGTGAGATAGGCCACCGGGGTCTGCAGGCCCGAATCGCTTACCCGGCGGTTGATGCACTCATCCATCCATGCACCACCACGCTTGCCGGGGCGCGCGTAAAGGTCGACATACAGTCGTCCGATGCGCTCGTCTTTGTCGCTATCCAGCAATTCATAAAGCCGCACCGCTTCATCCCAGGCATCCACGGTCTCAATCTGTTGGACGTGAATCCCGTAAAGCTGGCCGGCAATCTCAAACATGCCGTTCAGCACCTTCTCCAGCGGGAAGTAGGGACGGATCATCTCATCGGAGATAGCGTGCAGGGCTTCGCGGCGCTTCTCGGATGCCCACGTCACATCCCAGGGTTCGAGTTTGTCGAGACCCAGTTCTGACTGGGCAAAGGCGCTCAAGGCGGCGATTTCTTCCTGCGCCGCCGGCCGGCAGCGACTGAGCAGGTCCTCAAGAAAGGCCATCACTTGCGCGCCGCTGTCTGCCATCTTGGTTGCCAGGGACAATTCTGCGAAGTCGGGCAGATCCAGCAAGCTGGCGGCTTCCTGGCGCAAGGCCAGTATCTCGCTCATGATCGGGCCATTGTCGAATTCGCCGCCATTAGGCCCGGTGTCCGAGGCGCGGGTGGCATTCGCCCGGTGCATTTCCGCACGCAGCTCCCGGTCTTCGGCATGCTGGATGATGGCCAGGAAATCCGGGAACTCCAGACTGAACAAACAGCCGGAAAGACCCTCGTCCGCGGCTCGACCTGCGGCCCGGTCCAGATCCGGCTCGGGAATGCCACGCAAACGATCCTCGTCCGTGATGTGGAGGGTCCAGGCCTGGGTCGCATCGAGCACATTTTCCTCGAAGCGGTTTTGCAGGCGGGAGAGTGATTCCTGGATCTCCCGGAAGCGGCTGCGGGCCGGTTCTTCCAGGGCGACGCCGGAGAGGCGGAAATCGCGCAGATTGTCATCTACCGTCTTGCGCTGGGCCTGATCCAGGCCGGACCAGACATCGTCTCGTTTCAGGGCCTGCCAGGCCTCGTAGAGTGCCCGGTTCTGACCCAGCTCGGCCTCGTAGCGGGTAATCTGCTCCAGGCAATCATTGAAGGCGTTGCGCACGGCCTCTTCATTACGCACATTGTTGAGGTGCGAGATCGGCGAAAACACTTTGGCCAGACGGTCGTCGAAGGCCTCCAGGGGTTCCGCCAGATTCTTCCAGGTCCAGGGCCCGCCCTGATCCAGCAGGGCCTGGATGCCGGCCCGATTGTCGGCCAGCACCTGCTCAACGGCAGGCAGGAAATGCTCGGCTGACAGCGCAGCAAAGGGCGGCAAATCGAAATCGGCAAGCAGCGGATTGCTCATGGTGGTCTACCCGGGAAACAGGAATCGTAACTTAACACGCCGCCGGGCGTCTTTCAGCAGGCGGACGCGCCTTGACAGCTTTCCTGTCAGACCGTCCAATGAGCCACCGGTTCGGAGTACATGAGGCAATAATGGCGGATTTTGAGCTGATCGTGATTGGTGGCGGCAGCGGTGGTATCGCCACGGCCCGCCGGGCGGCGGAATACGGCTGCAAGGTGGCGGTGGTGGAAGGTGGGCCGCTGGGCGGCACCTGCGTCAATGTGGGCTGTGTGCCCAAGAAGGTCATGTGGTACGCCGCCAGCCTCGCCCACGGGCTGGAGGAGGCGCGGGACTATGGCTTCGATCTCAGCGTCAACGGCCACGACTGGACGACTCTAAAGCAGGCGCGGGATACTTTTGTGAAGCGTCTCAATGGTATCTACGCTCGCAACCTGGACAAGAGCGGCGTCACTCACATCGAGGGTTTTGCCCGCTTTAGCACCCCCGGCACCGTGACGGTGAATGGTGACTCCTATACCGCGGACCGCTTCCTGGTTGCCACCGGGGGGTATCCCGCCCGCCCGAATCTTCCCGGTGGTGAGCTCGGCATCACCTCTGATGGCTTCTTCGAGTTGAGCGAGCGTCCGGATTCCGTGGCAGTGGTCGGCAGCGGCTATATCGCTGTGGAACTGGCCGGCATGCTCCAGGCTCTGGGCAGTCAGGTCAGCCTGATCGTGCGCCGGGACAGTATCCTGCGCAGCTTCGATCAGGCCCTGCAGGAGAGGCTCATGACGGAAATGTGCGAGGAGGGTGTAGAGATCATCACCGGTGCCGTGCCCGCCAAAGCGAGCGGTGAGGCCGGCGACTACCGGCTCGAGACAGAAGACGGCCGCAAATTGGGTCCCTTCGGGGAGCTGCTCTGGGCCATCGGCCGCGAGCCGGCCACCACCGATCTC
>SL_3KL_010_SEDDRAFT_10004110_pt1 | contig 13174 bp, 12 predicted proteins | sample SodLakKL_010_SED_2_FD_10381 | JGI IMG/M metagenome (IMG submission 10381)
CCGATGTCACGACAACGGCGGGGGTGATAACCTTTCGGACATGACCTGCCATTGAACGCGCGACATGCCGACCAAGCCAAGACCGGACGATGATCGTGAAACGAGAGTGGCCGTGGCCGGTCATCCCATCCATCCCATGCTGGTCACCTTTCCGATTGCCTTCCTGCTGGCCATGGTACCTGCCGACCTGGCCTGGATTTTGACCGGCGACGAATTCTGGCCGCGACTGGCCCTGTGGCTGGCCGGTGCCGGCTTTGTCATGGGTACCATCGCCGGCATTGCCGGCACCATCGAATTGCTGATCATTCCCGGCGTGCGCCGGCGCGGTGCGAGCTGGAGCCATTTCATCGCCGCCGTCACCCTGATTTCGGTCGCATTCGCCAACTGGTACCTGCGAATCGCCGACCCGGTGGCCCTGATCGTGCCGATCGGACTGAGCCTGAGCATCCTCGGCGCAGTCTTGACCGGCGTAGCCGGCTGGCTGGGCGGCAACCTGGTGTTCGAGCACCAGATCGGCGTGGTCGATGACGACGGCGACTGAATCGCTCCTCGTCGCCTCCCGCTCCTTCCGACTGCGACACTTGAAAGCACACCCCTTCGCCACCTCAGATCGGCTTGGCCGTGACCGCGACCAACACCAGTGAGACCGTGAGCAGTACCGGCACCAGCAGTAAAAGGTGTTGCGCAGGTCTGCGCAGCCGCGGATTGTCGTAAAGCAGCCCCATCAGGCGGCCGAAGTAGACATGCACCACCACCATCAAGCCGACGGCGACCAGCTTGTAGACCAGCCAGATGCCCAGGGTCGCGACCAGCGGGATCATCAGGGTGCCGGTGACCACGGCGATCACGGCCGCCGGCGAAGTGAACACCACGTAGATCAGGCGCGTTCGATGGCGCAACCGCCGGTAAGACTCGTTCCCCTCGACGCGGGCATGCTCGGCGAACAGTGCCGGCAGGTAAAACAGGCCGGCACTCCAAACGGCAATGGCAGCGATATGCAGCAGCTTGATCCAGGCATACAGCGTCATGTCTGCAAGTCTTTCTCTCTCGCTATCAGATTCCTGTCCCGCCAGTCGACTGTGTCATCGGCTCACCCCGTGTTCTGCAAGCCCTGGGCAATGCCATGGACCGTGGCGATCAGCGCCTGCTCCTGTTGCTTGTTCTCGCGCCCCCCGGCGCGCCAGCTCGACAGCAGTTCGACCTGGGCGAAACTCATCGGGTCGACGTAGGGGTTTCTCAGCAGAATGGAACGCTTGAGCGTCGGATCGCGATCGAGCAAGCCATCCTGCTGCTTCAACCTGCAAATCATGTCACGAGTCTTGTCGAACTCATTGATGATTCTGGGGAAATAAACTTCACCCAGATTCTCGGTCAGGGCGGCGTAATGGCTGGCGATATTCATGTCCGCCTTGGCCATGGCCATTTCCGCGTCCGACAACAGGTTGGCAAAGAACGTCCATTGCTCGGCCATGTCGCGCAATGCATCGCCACCGATACTTGCTTCCATGGCTTCGAGGCCGGTACCCAGACCGTACCACCCCGGCAGGCCATGCCGGCTCTGGCCCCAGGCGAAGACCCAGGGAATGGCTCGAAGTCCATCGATGCCGGTCTTCTGTGCCCGTGAAGCCGGGCGCGACCCGATGCGCATGCGCTCGATCACGTCGATGGGCGTGGCCCGGCGAAAGTACTCGGCGAAATCGTCGCTGCCGTAGACCAGGTCGCGGTAGGCTGCGCGCGCCTGAGCGGCCAGTTGGCTCATCCATTCATGCCACTGCGGGCGATCCGGCGCATCGGCGCGCGTTTTCATGCTGGCCTTGATGACCGCACCCGCCGTCTGCTCCAGGTTGCGAATGGCAATCGGCCGCAGGGCGTACTTGCGGTGAATGACCTCACCCTGTTCGGTCATGCGCAGGTGCCCGGCCACCGAACCGGCAGGACCGGCCAGCACCGCACTGTGAGTCTTTCCGCCCCCACGTCCGACGGTGCCGCCGCGGCCATGGAAAAAGGTGACCTTCAAGCCATGCCCGGCGAACAGCTCGACCAGCTTGCGCTGGGCATCCTGCAGCGACCAGCGCGAAGCGACCAGGCCGCCGTCCTTGTTGGAGTCCGAGTAACCCAGCATGATCATCTGGCGATCGCCACGCTGCTTGAGAAGATCGCGCCAAAGCGGCGCTTCAAGCAGCCCGGCCATGACCCCCTCGGCGGCTTCCAGGTCACCGACAGTCTCGAACAACGGCACCAGGTCGAGCCGGCCATCAGCGACACCGGCAGCCCGGGCCATGAACCAGGCGGCCAGCACGTCATCGGCATTGCGACTCATGGAAACGATCAGGGTGGCGATGGATCTCTTGCCGAACCGCTCGTGCGCCGTGGCCGCCGCGGCCAGCAGCCGGAAGACCGGGTGGTCGTCCTCGACCGGCGAAAATTCCCCGCCAAGTAGTTCGATCAGTCGGTCGGCACGCTCTTCGGGCTGGCGTGAGGGCCACTCCTGGTCACCGAGCTGCCGGGCAACGGCTTCGTGCAGGTCGCCGGAGTCGATGCGCAGATCCAGGGCAGCGAGGTGAAAACCGAAAATCTGCGCCCGACGCCACAGCCGCTCGACCGGGAACAGGCCGGCGCGCACGCCCCGATGATCGGCCAGGCTCTCGCGGATCAGGTCGAGATCCTCGAGGAATTCCTCGGGCTTCGGGTAGGCCGCCTGCCCCGCTTCCACGGTCGCGCGCAGGCGCGCCTCGACCTGGTACAAAAAGACCCGGTAAGGCATGTCGGCATGTCGTTCCGGCACCTGATCGTCAACCTCGGGCACGACCGTTCGATAGCGTCGGACGCGATCGACCAGCGCCTCGCTGACCGGCACCCGTCCTTCGGTCTGGCTCAGCAGGCGGTTGAGCCGGCGCACCTCGCCGGTATAGTTGCCGACCACCTGGCGCCGTTGCTCGGTCAGCGTATCAAGCACCGTGTCGGGTCCGACGTTGGGGTTGCCGTCCATGTCGCCACCAACCCAGGATCCGAACCGCAGCACGGTCGGCAAATCACCCGGCCAGACTTCTTCTCCCCAGGCGATGTTGGCCGCCTCGGCCAGGTGTTCATGGAAAACGGGGGCAATGCGGTAGAGCACGTCGGCCAGATAGAAATGGGCATGCTCGGCCTCGTCGGCCACCGTGGGACGGACATGCGACTGCTCGGCGGTCTGCCACGCAATGGTCGCTTCCATTCGCACCCGGTCGACCAGCCGCTCAACTTCGCGCTCCGGCAGAGTCGGGTCCAGGCGCTGAACCAGGTAGGCGGCCATGCGCTGCTCTTTTTCCAGGATTGAGCGGCGGGTTGCCTCGGTGGGATGAGCGGTGAATACCGGCTCGATCAGCAATTCCTCGAGCATGCCGCGCGCCGCTTCCCAGTCCGTGCCGGATTCGGCCAGACCGCGGAACACGTCGGCCAGGCTTTCGGGCTGAACGATCTCCCCCTCGGCACGATACTCGCGGCGGCGGCGAATCCGGTGGATCTGCTCGGCCAGGTTGACCATGCGAAACCAGGTGGTGAACGCGCGCACGAAATCGCTGGCCTCGCGATAGTCATCGAATCGGCACAATGCCTTGAGCGCATCGCCGTCGGCCTCGCCCGAGCGACGATCGATCGCGGCCGAACGGGCCGACTCCACGCGCTCGAACAACGAAGTCCCGCATTGCTCCTTCAGAAGCTCTCCCACCATGCCGCCGAGGAGACTGACATCCTCGCGCAGGGCTTCATGCTGGGGTGGAAAGTCGATCTGGTCGCGTTTCATGGAAAGCCACATCGTGAAGTGAGCCTGAATTATGCATCACATCGATCTTTTCATCGCCACTTGCCGGTAAACTTCGCGCTTCCGCGGGAAGGATCCCGGCCGCACCGACGCACCGACATACTGCCCCTCAGGAGAACCAAATGTCGCCGGCAAACGAATTCAGGGTCATGGCCGAACTGACGCTGCTCGGCGCCATCTGGGGCGGCTCGTTCCTGCTGATGCGCGTGGCCGCCCCGGAATTCGGACCGCTGGCGCTGGTCGAAGTCCGTCTCGTGTGCGGTGCCCTGGTTCTGCTCCCGTTCGTCTACCGGGCCCGCAAGGTTCTTGCCGGTCGCTGGCCGGCGCTGTTCGTCATCGGCATGGTCAACTCGGCACTGCCCTTCCTGCTTTTTGCCTGGGCCACGGCCGTGGCACCGGCCGCCATCAGCGCCATCGCCAACAGCATGACCGCTCTTTTCGCCGCGGTGTTCGCCGGCTGGATGTTCGGTGACCGACTCGGCCGCAGGCGTGCCGCCGGCCTGGTGGCCGGCATGGCCGGCGTGATCGTGATGGCGGGTGTGCCCATGGCCGGGGTTCCAGTGGGCTGGGCGGCGCTGGCTGCCACCATGGCCGCACTGTGCTACGGGCTGGCCGGCAACCTGGTGCGCCGACACCTGGCCGGATTGCCGCCGATTGCGCTCGGTGGCGCCACGCTTTCGTGCAGCGCGATCATGCTCCTGCCGCTGGCCATCTGGCACTGGCCAGAACAGCAGGTTTCCGTCACTGCCTGGGGCAGTGCAATCACCCTTGGCGTTCTGTGCACCGGCGTCGCCTACGCCTTCCTGTTCCGGTTACTCGATCGCATCGGCGCCACCCGCACTGCCACGGTCACCTACCTGGTGCCGCTGTTCGGGGTCGCATGGGCCTGGATGATTCTGGGGGAACCGTTAACGCCGGCGACCATGGTGGCCGGCCTGCTCATTCTGGGCGGGGTCGCATTGAGTCAGTCCAGGAAGCCGGCTCCGGTAGTCGGGGACGACGCNGCGCTCAAGTAAGCCGGATGGAGGGCGACTCGACCACGGCCGGGATCGTNANCGGCATCCAGGCGAATGAGACCTGAGTCGCCTCGGCCGACTGCATGGCGACGATGGTGCCAACCAGAAGCAGCGTCAGGATAATTCCCGCGGCAAAGATCCGAAAGAGAAACGATGTGCGATTTTTCTGTTTCATACAGGCGTTTTCCTTCTGATTGAAGCACATCGCCACCCTAACGCCACCGCGTCAACAGACTGTGTCCAGAGAGACAGAAACCAGCCAAAACGGGCAGGAACTCGCTTCATCGTGTCGACCTCTTTCGGCGACCAGGGCCAGCCATGCCAACCTGCCGTCACGATGCAAGCCGGACAACATGCGGATGATCGAATCCGTATCATGAAGCAATGCAGCGCGAAACCCGACACCGTTACCTGCCACCCGAAACCGAGCTCAGCGAACGCTTCATCCTGGCCGGCGGGCCGGGCGGACAGCATGTCAATCGCACCGNAACCGGGGTGCANTTACGGTATGACGTGATGTCCTCCGGGTTCATCGACCATGCGGTAAAGCAACGCCTGATAAAGCTCGCCGGCAGTCGCGCGGATTCTGAGGGTGTGATCACCATCGAGGCCAAATCCCACCGCAGCCAGCATCGCAACCGCGAGGATGCCCGCCAGCGCCTCGCCGACCTGATCGAGCGTGCCCACCAGCGACCGAAAAAGCGCATCAGGACGAAGCCGACCCGCTCGGCCAAGAAAAAACGCCTGAAGCAGAAACGCCATCGCGGTCGCATCAAGCAGGCCAGAGGCAAGCCCGGGATGAACGATTAGTGGTTGGCTGGTTCGTCTGTTCGTTCTTTCAGCCGTTGACCCGTTCCCCGTTAACCCATCCTCCCATTCACCCGTATCTTCCCCCGCAGGTAATCCACCGCTCTGCCCAGCAAAATGACCCGATCACCTTCGACCCGGCAACGCACTGTCCCGCCACGTGGTGAAAGCTGGCGTGCGGTCAGTTGACTGCGCCCCAGCCGTCCGGCCCAGTACGGTGCACTCTGGCAGTGGGCCGAGCCGGTGACGGGGTCTTCGTCAACATCCAGACTGGGATAGAAGCAGCGACTGACGAAGTCGAAGGCCCGGCCCGGTGCCGTCGCGATCACCCCGCGCCGATCGAGATGCTCTAGTTGCGCAAAGTCGGGCCGTAACGCGACGATGTCGTCTTCGCTGTCGTAAACGGCGATGTAGTCCGAGGCTGCCAGCACTTCCTTCGGCATGCTTCCCAGTCCGGCAACAAGCGCATGCGGCGGTGTCACCGGTTCGGGGGACGCTGCCGGGAAGTCCATTGCCATGCCCTCCCCTTCGCGTCTGACGGTCAAGAGCCCGCTGCGGGTATGGAAACGGATTTCGTCGGCGGCGTGCCCGAGGTGCCGGAACAGCACGTGTGCGCTCGCCAGCGTGGCATGACCACAAAGATCAACCTCGGCGCTCGGGGTGAACCAGCGCAGTTCGAAGCCATCCTTCCCCTCGACGAAGAATGCGGTTTCCGAAAGATTGTTCTCGTTGGCTACGGCTTGCAACAGACGGTCGTCGGGCCACTTCGGCAAGGGCACGACGGCGGCGGGATTCCCTTCGAAGACGCGTTCGGCAAAGGCATCCACCTGGAAGATTTCTAGTTGCATGATCAGGATTACTTGTGTTCACTCCGCGTGCATTATGCGACACTTCCATGGCCTCGCACGCCTGCCAGACAACAATGAATGCAGAACACGATTCGGCTGAATTTTCCGAGACCCAGCGTTATGCGCCGCTGGTACTGAATCTGGGGCGTGCCTTGCTGCACGTGGGCTCGCCCGCCCATCGACTTGAGTCGGCCATGCAGATCATGGCTGACCGTCTGGGACTGAAGGCAGAGTTCTTTTCGACGCCTACCGCCCTGATCGTTTCACTGGGCGATGACCGCCAGCAGCAGACCTTCCTGGTTCGCTCCGAGCCCGGCTCGGCCAACCTGTCCAAGCTGGCCGACTTGACCGCAGTGATGGAAGAACTGGCCGACGGCAGCATCGAACCGGAAACGGCCGACGAGCGTGTCAGAGCGATCGATCGGGCACCGCCGGAATATGGCTGGTGGTCGGCCATCGCCGCCTTCACACTCATCGGCGGTGGCATTGCCTCTCTGCTCGGTGGCGGCTGGCGTGAAACCCTGCTTGCCGCTCCGCTGGGTGCGGTTGCGGGTCTGACCGTCATCTGGATGCGCCGGCACCTGGAACGCTCGCGACTGATCAATCCGCTGGCAGCAGCACTGATCACCTTTCTCGGCACGCTATGGTGCGGCTTCGATGCCAAAACGGCACTGATGCCGGCCATCATTGCCGCGATGTTGCCGCTGCTTCCGGGCATGGACATGACCACCGCCTCACGCGAACTGGCCACGGGGCACGTGGTATCCGGCTCGTCGCGACTGGCCTTCGCGGTGATGATTTTTGCNCTGCTCGCTTTCGGGATGGTGCTGGGCGGCATGGCAGGTCAGGCCATTATCGGCCCGATCGATCTGGTCGAGCCGTCACCACGTCCCGACTGGCTGCCGTTTGCCGGGGTGCTGGCCGGTGCACTGGGGCTGATGCTGCTGATCCAGGCCCACCGCCGCGACTGGATCTGGATCCTGGCCGCCTGCCTGATCGCCTGGGCCGGAGCCAACGTCGGCACTTACTTCGAAGCACCGGTGATCGGTGCTTTCACCGGTGCACTGGCCATCGGCATGGCCGGCAACCTGTTCGTTCATTTCACCCGCCGCCCCGGATCCATCATGCATATTCCCGGGCTGATCCTGCTGGTACCGGGCAGCATCGGCATGCGCAGCCTGGCCGCACTTCTCGGCGACGATATTCTTTCCGGCATCGAGACGGCCATGCTCGCCGGCATCATCGCCGTCGCCCTGACCACGGGCATGATCCTGGCCAGTGTGCTGCTGCCGCCGCGCACGACGCTGTAAGATTACGCCCGGACTAACAACAAGAATTCTCCCGATGAGCATCGACATCCACAAGCCACATGGCAAGAGCCTGGAGCAGGCCCAGCAGATCGCCGACGATCTGGCGCAGGACCTGGCCGACAAGTTCGACATCGATTACGGCTGGGACGGCGACACCATCGTCTTCGAACGCTTCGGCGTACACGGCGAAATCGACGTCGACGAAGAAGCCGTGCACGTGCGCGCCCAACTCAACTTTCTGCTGACCTACCTGCAACCGAAAGTCGAAGCCGAAATCCACCGCTACCTCGACGAGCACTTTGCGTAAAGTCGTTGGTTCGTTGGTTCGTTGGTTCGTTGGTTCGTTGGTTCGTCAAGTGCGACCTTCAGCGCGGCACCCTGTTCCGGGCCCCCTTCTAACGAACAAACCAAGAACCGAATAAACCAATCAACGTCCAAGCGATTCCAGGTACTCCCGCCCCTCTTCCATCAACTTCCGCATCGCCGCCTCATCAGGATCGTCGGCGGCCTGGCACAACGACTCGATGGCCGCCTGCAGGGCGTCGCGGGCAATGTGGCCCTGCTCGTTGAGGTGCTGGATCTCGTGGTAGAGCGCGGGATTCTCTCCGGCCACGTCACGCGCAATGGCAAGCTGCCGATCGAAGGTCGTGCTGGAAATGCCGGCAAGCTGCTCGGCGCTGACCCCGGATCGCACCAGGGCGGTGAAGAAGGCGATGTTGAGCGCATGCGACAGTCCGAGCACCAGCGAGATGAGCCGATCATGCTCGGCCAACGGTATGGAAACCAGCTCGGCCATGGTCTCGGCAAATAGTTCGGCCGCCTCGGTTGTCGCCCGCGGGGAACCGGCATCCATGACCAGCACGTGGCGTCCCGACAGCAGGCGGGTGTCGGGCCCGAACATCGGGTGAAGCGAACAGATCCTGAGCCCCGCATCCGCGGCGGCATGCAGAGACTCGATCAGCGGCGTCTTGATCGAACCGATTTCCACCACCAGACAGCCCACTTTGCGCTCGACCAGTTCATCGATGATGTTGGCCGTCTGTTTCAGCGGCGCGGCCACGACGATCAGCGAGACGGCGAGCGGCGCCGAGCGCCAGTCGGCAAACTGTTTCTCTCCGTCGTCCTCCAGTAGCGGATCGGCCAGGAATACATCGAACCCCTGGTTATTGAGGAATCCGGCCAGCCACGCACCCATGCGTCCCGCCCCGCCAATGATCAACGCGCGGTGGCCCGTACCCCGACCGCTCAGACGCGCCCGCTCCTGTTCCTGACGTGTCAGCGAGGCGTCGATCAACCGCCGAAACAGGGTCTCGGCCAACGCCGGGTCGAGATCGACCGACTCGGCACGCGCGCGGACCAACTCCAGCACCTGGCGCTCGCGCCGGAAATCACGCAACTGCTGCCCGCGCCCCTGCTTGAAGCGGCCGATCTCAGAAACCAGTTGCTGCCGACGGGCGGCCAACTCGACCAAGCGGGCATCGACCTCGTCGAGCTGATCACGCAGATCCCTGAGGCCATTCGGGGTATCGTCAGTCATGATCTCAGGCCCGACTCATGAACTCGCCGGTCTCGGTATTGACCTTGATCTTCTCACCGGGGGTGATGTAGTCGGGCACCATCACTTCAAGGCCCGTCTCCAGTGTGGCCGGCTTGTTCGACTTGGTGGCGGTGGCGCCTTTCATGACCGGTGCGGTATCGGTGACCTCCAGTATCACCGACTGCGGCAGGTCGATGGCCACGGGGGAATCGGCGATGAGGAGTACGTAGATTCCCTCCAGGCCGTCGGTGATGTAACTGGCCGCCTCGCCGATGTCCTCCTCGGAAAGGATGTACTGGCTGAAATCCTCATCGTCCATGAACACCAAACCGTCGGCATCACGGTAGGAAAAGGTGCTCTGGCGCCGAACCAGGTCGGCCTCGCGCACGACGTCATCACCCTTGAAGGTCAGCTCGCGCCGTTCGCCGCCCGGGATCCCCTGCAACTTGAAGCGGTAAAGTGTGCCGCCACCGCGAGCGGTGGGGGCGGAGCGATCGATCTGGCGAACGGCGAAAACCGTGGCATCGTGTTCGATGACCTGGCCGCGCTTGACTTCACTGGCTTTGGGCATGATTTCGTTTCCTGCAAAAGCTGGGGTCGACAGGCCGGAGAGATTACACCGAAATCACACCTTGGTGCGCCTCCTGGCTCGACATCCCGGGATATCGGCATCCGGTATGCTATTTTGAACGACCTGCATCAACGACATGGTCTTTTGCCCGACTGCACCTGCGTGACGGGCACGGCCACGGTCGCAAGGAGCGGCTCATCGTGAGGGCACTGATTGTCGACCATTCGAAAGTTTTTCGCGCGATCTGGCAGCGTCTGGTCGTGCCGGCCGGTCATGAGCCGATGATGGTCGACAATGCGGCTGCCGGCCTTGCCGTACTGTCCCGGCAACCGGCGGACGTGATTTGCGTGTCGCTCTCACTTCCCGACAGCGACGGAATCGAGTTTACCCGACAGGCCCGCCGACTCGACAACGGTCAATCAGTGCCGATCATCCTGCTGACATCCTCGACCGACAACCGTCTTCACCGTCGCGCCTTCGACGCCGGTGTCACCGACATTCACCCAAGCACCCACATCGAGGAGTTGTTCGAGCGGATCCGCCACTATGGCAGCGAGCAGGACGACCTGCTCAGTGGTCGTGTGCTCTACGTCGAGGACAGCCCCACGGTGTCCCGGATCATGATCCACGTCATGAACAAGATGAACCTGGAGGTGGACCACTTTCGCAGTGCGGCTCAAGCCGAGCGAGCCTTTGACCCGGATGTGCACGACCTGGTCATCAGCGACATACTGGTCGAGGGTGACTTCAGTGGCGTCACCCTGGTCAGCCGCCTGCGCGAAAGCCATCCCGACAAGACCGAACTCCCGATCCTGGCGATGTCTTCCGTGGAAGATGAAGCACGTCGGGTGGAACTGTTTCGACTCGGCGTCAACGACTTCATCAGCAAGCCGGTCATCATGGAAGAGGCCCGCGCCCGGATCGGCAACCTGATCGTCAACAAGCAACTGTTCGACCAGGTGCGGCAACAGCGCCAGCAGCTCTACGACATGGCGATGACCGACCCGCTGACCGGACTGTACAATCGCAACTCCCTGGCGGAGTTCACGCGCAAGCTGGAATCTTCGGCCAAGCGTCGCGACATGCCGCTGAGCGTGATCCTGATCGATATCGATCACTTCAAGTCCATCAACGATCAGCAGGGTCACCTGGTCGGTGACTACGTACTGCGCGAACTGGGTGAGTTACTGTCGAAATCTTGCCGTGACGAGGACCTTGCCGTGCGCTTCGGCGGCGAAGAACTGCTGCTGGTACTGCCCTGGTGCCCGTTCGAGAACGCCTCTCAACGTGCAGAGGAATTGCGCGAGCGCATCGAGCGTTTGATGCCGGCAGGCATCGCGGTGACCGGCAGCTTTGGCGTCAGCGCCCTGAGCACCGACCGCCCGGTCGACCTGGAGGCGGCCATCAATGCAGCCGACCGCGCCGTCTACCGGGCCAAGGCCCTGGGTCGCAATCGCGTGGTATCCATGTCGCTGGAGCAGGCCCTGGCCGAACTCGATGATGAAGACGAGGTATTCACGATCGAAGATGACGACGATGCACGCCACACCGGATGAAACACCACCCATTTCCCGAACCCTGAAGCGCAGTTTCTGGATCAGCCTGCTGGCCGTCATCGCGTTGCTCACGGCTGTCTGGGTCGGCGGGCGCGGCTGGATGGAGCGTTCGGTGCTGCCGTACTCCGGAACAGTGGCGATCACCGGCCTGGATGACCAGGTCGAGGTTCTGTTCGACGAGCGCGGCATCCCCCGCATCCACGCGAACACCGACGCCGATGCCCTGAAGACCCTCGGCTGGCTGCACGCCGGTGAACGTCTGTTTCAGATGGAACTGATTCGCCGCCTGACGCGCGGCGAACTGTCCGAACTGGTCGGCACCGCGGCGCTGGAAGTCGACGTAATGCACCGATCATTAGGTTTTGCCCGTCGTGTCAGCGAGGAACCACCCGAGCTGGATGCCTCGACGCGGGCACTGGTGGAAGCCTACGTGGCCGGCATCAATGCCCGGATCGCCGACAGCGACCATCTGCCGCCGGAGTTCCTCTTCCTTCGCCATGCCCCCGAACCCTGGACGCTTGAAGACGTGCTGGCCGTCGCCTACTACCAGACCTGGTACCCGACCACGCTGGTTCAGCGCATGAGCGCAGCCTGGCGTGAGGTGGCCGAGCGCTACGGTACCGATGCCGTGAACTGGCTGTCGGCCTTTCCCGAATGGAAACAGTCAACCATCCCGGCCGGTCGCATGACCGAGGCATCCAACACCTGGGTCGTCGCGCCGGAGCGATCGCACTCCGGCGCGGCCCTGCACGCTTCCGATCCACACCTGGAATACGACATCGCGCCGGGCATGTGGTACGCGGCCGGGCTGCATTCACAAGAAAGCCTGAACGTGCTCGGCGTGACCGTTCCCGGCCTGCCATTCGTGGCCATGGGGCACAACGGGCAAATTGCGTGGGCCTTTACCGTGGCGCCGGTCGATGTGTTCGAGCTCTACCGCCAGGAGCGCCATCCGGAAGATCCCGAACTCGTGCGCGGTCCGGACGGCTGGGAAACCATGAGTACCCGTACCGAGACCTTTGCCCTGCGCGATGGCGAGCCGGTCGAACGCAAACAGCGCTCCACCCCCCGCGGCCGCGTCATCGAGATCGACGATGACGAGGTGCTGGTCATGCACTGGGCGGGCTTCGAGTTGCCGATCAGCGGCCTGATCAGCAACGGACTGGCGATCAACCGGGCCGGGAATTTCGATTCCTTCCGCAGCGCCGCCAGCGACATGGGTGCGCTTTCGGTCAACTGGTCGTACTCCGATCGCGACGGCAACATCGGTTATGTCCAGTCCTCGCCGGTACCGGTTCGCCGTCACCAGCGCTACTTCCAGGTACTCGACGCCGCCGAAGCGGATAATCATTGGGACGGCTTTCACCCGCCGGAAATGCGCCCCTGGGCGCTCAACCCGGATCAGGGCTGGCTGGGCAACGCCAACAACCATGCCGTCGCCGACAACTGGGACTACGCCATCCCCGGCTTCTACAAGCACCTGCGCATGCGCCGCATCAGCGAGCGGCTGTCTTCGCAATCGCGTTTCGACGCCGACGACATGACCACCTATCAGCTCGACCGGACCTCCGACCGGGCGCTGAGCTGGAAAGACTGGCTGGCCGGCATTGCCCGTGATTCAGGGCGCGAGCGGCTGGCCAACGACATCGCGGACTGGGACGGGACCATGACAGCCGATAGCGACATGGCGGGGCTGTTTGCACGCTGGTTCAACTTCCTGCCACAAAAAA
>SL_3KL_010_SEDDRAFT_10004111_pt1 | contig 13173 bp, 32 predicted proteins | sample SodLakKL_010_SED_2_FD_10381 | JGI IMG/M metagenome (IMG submission 10381)
ATGTATTTTCAATTGCAATGCTGTACACGTCTAAAAAAACATCTTTTTTTCTTGCCGAAGCCGAATCAAATTCAAACCGCCAAAGGAAGTAACCCGCACATTATAAAAAAATCAATGCATATCTTTATTTGATTTTATTTGATTTTATCTACTTGCTTCAAAAGAGCAGATGCCGGATACCAGAAAGTTCGGTCGGATAAAATTAAAGAAAATACTGCACAAAATGCGCTCCGAGTCGTTGCCGAAGCAACTTGTTATCTTCTATAACCACAGAAGCCGGATCCAATCGCAACTTCAGAAGATGAAGTTATTATCTGTCTACCAAAAGTCTATAATAACTGTTTTACTTTGATACTCAAGTGAGTGAAGTAAACATCGGATGATTAATTTGTTATCATTACGGAATCTGTCTTATTCTAATTGCAGAAACAATTCCGAGCAATAATGACAATTCAAAGTTACCAAACACCCGTTGATTTTTTTATGGTATTATTCAACTACTAAAGTTTGCCTGACGAAGACTTTGATAGTCGAAACTCCTGACGGTAACTCGTCGGGAGTCGCAAACAACGCGGTATTAATTAATCACTCATAATAAAAGGAGATAACAATGAGTAAGAAAAAAGCTGTGACGCTGAAAACGAAAGGTTCTTCCTTTCTGAAATCACTTAAATATGACGGTAAAGATTTAACCGTTACATTTAATGGTGGTTCAAAATTAATCTACAAAGATGTTCCAAAACACATCTTTGAAACAATGCAGTTCGCAATGGAAAAAGATAATCCATCTGCGGTTGGTAGTATTTTCGCTCGTTTGATTAAGCGAAATTTCAAAACCAAAAAAGCTGCATAATAAATAATGTGGTAGCTGTACTAATCAAATAACATACACTAATTAAAAGGAGGCATTATGCCTAAGTCAAAAGATGTTCAATTCAAAGTTACTAAAAAATCGAAGTTGCCGAATAAAATGTTTAGCGTTTCGATTGAAGGTAAGGTTAAACATCAAACGCCGTTTACCGATGTTATTTCGGAAGCTCGTAAAACGCTTCTCGGCAAGAACAAAGAAATCTTGTCGTGGCAAATGCGGATTAAGGATGAAAAAAATTCGCACTATGTTATCGGTGCGAATGGTATGATCCGCCCGAAGAAGAAATAATATCACATTCATTCAGATACTGGCCGCCCGGATGAGGTTTCGGGCGGTCGGTTATTTTTATTTTTTTGAAAGGAGATAATAATGAATAAGTTATTTCGTGATACAATTCGTGATATGCGAAGGGAAACAATTCGTAGTCACTTAAACGGCATCGAAAATATTTCTTTTGAAGATGCTGTTGACGGTCTTCGTGACCGTATGGGTTATATAACACCCCCCGAAGAAAATTTCATAAAACAATTAATTGAAAGAAAAAAATAATAAGGAGATAATGATGAAAAAACTAATTAAATATCCTATCGGAACACGAAAAACCATTTCAGATGGTATTGACGAGTTCTTTAAATTAATTAATGATTTTTATTTATCACCGCCGGAATTACGGTGTGTTGCTCATGTATATCAGTTACATCTGAAAAAAGGCGAATCTATAGAAATAACTCAGGCAATGATTCAATCGCATGAAACGCATAATTTTTGGGTTAATGTTTTAGTAGATAATAAAAAGATTATTGTCTATTTCTTTAACATTAAAGAAGTGAATAAAAACCCGAAGAAAAAACCAAAAATCGTTCACAAAAGAATTGATTGGGAGAAAAAATAATATGGACAAAATGACTAAAAAACAAGGATGGGCTATCTTTTGTATCACCGGATATGATGTGCGTTCCTGTGAAATTACAAAAGAAGAAGCCAGTAAATTAATCGGCTCCCTGAACGAAGGTTCTACTTTTGAACCGGAAAAATATCCCGGTGCTATTTTAAAAAGAAGCACTAATGGTCGAGCCAAAAAACAAACCAAAACAACTTTCAAAAAAATATGGGATGAAGCTGTTCGTGCAGGTGAAGAAGCTGTTAAAAAATGTAAACCAACGCCTATGGTTGTTGCACAACATGAAAATATGCTTGATGACAGTTCACCTATTGAAGAAGCATATTATGTTGAAGGTGGTGTTTGTGGTTTTGCGTGGGTTCGTATAAAACCTGCAACACAGTCTTTTGCAAAGTGGGCTAAAGAAAATGAAATAGGTAGAACCGATTCTTATGCAGGTGGTCTTATTATTGGTTGTCATGGTGGCGGCCAATCGTATGAACGTAATATGGCTGAAGCTTATTCCGTTGCTGACGTTTTGAATAAACACGGTATCAAATGCAACGCCGAAGGCCGTCTTGATTAATTCATTTCATTAGAAAGGAGATAGTGCAATGAGTAGAAAAAGTAAGATATTTATTCCTGGTATATATTCAAAAACCGATGCTACAGTTGCATACATTTTTGAATATGCTGGAAAAAAGTATGCATATCAAAATGTTTATATCGAAGGTACAATGGAATCACGAACCATTTTGTATAAACAGGTAAAAGGTCATCATTATAAGCTCTTTGCTAATATTGAAGGTGTTGCCGACGAAAAAGATATTATTGATGTGCTTTATAGCAGTTTTCATTCACAGTAAAATATCCATTCACTTATCAGGTGTTATATAACACCCGATTATATATAAGGAGATTTATCATGAAAGATAAATTTGTAATGAAAAAAGGTGATTTGAAAGTAACATCACCCGAACAAAAAACAGAAGAACTATTCGGTCAAATTTGTGAGATGTTTATTGAAACCGAAGAAACTTTTGTAAAATTAATCAACGGTAATATGAAAAATAAATTGTCTTACCTTGATACACAAAAAAGTAAGAACATTTTAAAAAATATCAACAGGCAAAGAAATATGCTTGAAGATATGATTGCCGTATTTGTTATATCAGGTATTATTCCTAAATCAAAAGATGAAACTATAATGAATTTTACGCATAAACGTCTAAAAAGATTTACATCATTGAATGAAAATATAAGACAAGTTGAAAGATTCATTAAATTTTGTGACAAAATAATGAATAATACACGTAATGAAATAAAACAAATAAAACAAATGAAAGGAACCAAAAAATGAGTTACGAATTATTTGATAAGTCGATGTCTGGTACTACACGCCTTGCAATAACTACTTATTTGAAGATACTCAAGGCAGAAAAACGTCTTGAAAAATTGCATGGGCAACTTGATGAATTAATCCAACATATTCCTGAAAAAGAATATGGTCTTTATGTGAACATAACTACTTCATTGGAGAAGGATAATGAGTAATATTAAGATATTCAATTCAAAGAACATTGATGAAGTTATTCGACCTAATATTCAGAAGGCACTTGATAAAGTTGCTGAAAAATTAGGTATGAATATCCATTTGCGTTCAATCAGATACAACGGTACGATGTTTACTGGAACAATTGATGCGCAGTTAATCGACGAAAACGATATTAATATCTTAACTACTAAAAAAGATTTACCGTATTATACTGCACTAAAAGAAACAGGAAAATTATTTTCCGTTTCTACAAAGGATTATAATACTGTAATAACGTATGATGGATGGAAATATCGTTTCGTTGGTATTAATCCACGGGCAAGAAAATCACCTTATATATTTGAGTCGCTTGTTATTGGCGAGTCATATTATAAGTTTACCGATAAATGCTTGTCGCTTCTTAAAAAATATAAATCAAAATATAAAGGTTCAAAAAAGAAATATCCGCAAGAATGAGTTGCCGGACGTCAGAAAACACGGTCGGATATTTTTAGAAAGGAGTAATATGGATAAAAATGAAGCGAAGAATTTAATGATAAAGGAATGTATGAAAAGAAGTGTTTCTGAAATGAATTGTCGTATTTGTAAATCAGGAACATTTTATATAGGTACATTTGGCAGTAGTGCTTGTTCAAATAAAGAATGTATCTTATATGATTCCTTTAATTGGCAGTCTTGCGGTATCTGTTATCGCCCAAGATTATACTGTTCCTGCTAAATTAATTAAATTATACACATTTTATATAAGGAGATAACAATGTATAATAATCAATTAGATTCAGACGAAAGAGCATATCTTATGCTTGAAGTAAAACGCCTATCTGATAAAGTAACGCTCACTGAAAAACATGAAGATGATGAAGAACCTGTTACAAGGTTTTCCATCGCCAATTCAGAGTTATCCGATGCGGTATCTGAATATGTTCAAATTCACGGTGACAACCTGATTATGCATGAAGATGTTAGTGCATGGGGTGCTCCAAGCGAATGTCATGCAGATGTTAATAAAAGTTTTGAAAAACAATTGCATGAATTTTATGAAAAACACGGCTTTCGTGATGAAGAACATTTCTTTAAAGTCGTTTCAAAACGAACATCGGATCGATGGGTATACTTTGGTTTACAAAATGCAATCGGGCGTTATTTGTATTACAATTCACCGTTTGTTGATGAAAGGAGAAAGTAATGAAATTAAAAATAAAAACAAATAATCAATTCAGGCATCTTTTGTTTTTCAATGAATTAACCGACAATGAAAAACGAAAAGTTGAATCTGATTATGATTATATGAAGCAAGAAGAAATTGAGAACCAAATGTATGTTAAATATAAGGGTGATATATTTGGTCTTGATTCTTTTATTCGTATACCTAATAATCCATGGGCTCCGCATGCCGAAGAAATCTTTCCAGCAGGATGGAGTGGTTATTGTGAATTAGGTTATGGATTTGGTTATTTAATTAAATTTTCAGATGACGGTGAATCTGTTTTAATAGCTAATTATTATTATTATTACGAAGGAGATGACAATGAAGAAAAAACGTAAACTTTCAAAAAAGAAAATGCTTGTTCTTTTAGCCAAGAAAAAATTCATGTCACGAAAACATGCGGATGGTAATGAAACAGGCTCATTTATTTTGGATGAGCCTGATAAAATGGTGTATATAACTTTCACCGTAAATAAAGATATAGAAAATATAAATATAAATATGATACCAAAGAAAAGGAGATATCAATGATACTTTCAAAAGAAGAACGTAAATTATTAGTAGATAAAATTAATATGCAGGATGCAAAAGAAGTCCGCATTATTGAAGTTCCTCATAATGGTATTATTATTCAATATTATGAAGAAGGAAAAATCTGTAACGTGGATATATTGCGCAAACCTATGGAAAATCTTCCTGATAGATATGCAGGTATTACATTAAGTCAAGCAACTATGCGAAAGGAAGATTTAATTCCTCCATTTTATAATTTTATAATTTTACACAGTTATGCATATAAATTGAATAATGATTTTTTATATGGAAAACTAATTGCGCAACAAACCGTACATTCAGAATATGATGAGGATTTCATTAATTGGGATTCTTATTATGAAAGTGAGCAGTCCGATTTTGATTTACAGGACTTGTTTGATATTTTGAATGAGATTGCACCCGAAGGATGTTATTTTGGTTCCCATAAAGGTGATGGATCTCTTTACGGTTTTTGGCAATACGAAAAAGAAAATTGTCCGAACGTAGACGATTGTTCAAAACCCGAAGGGCATACAGGCGATTGTGGTTTCGCCTAAATCAATGAAAGACCGAATGATAAGCTGTGTCTATCGTTCGGTCTTTTATTTATATATTAAGGTGATGTAATGAAATTATCTGAATTGAAAAACAAGGAATTTATTGAACAGTATAATAAATTAATGAATGGATGTGGTATATCTGATTATGTTCAATATAACAATGAATTATTCAAGCGGTTTATTAAGTTACGCAATAATTATATTAAACTTAAAGAGAAAAGAAAGCGAGGAGGAAAATGAAAAAATGTGATGTATGTGGTATTGATTTATATACATTCCCGAAATGTTTTAGTATTAATAAACAGGTATTCTGTCCACAATGTTTTAAGAACCAGATGTTTGAATTACTTATGGATTTTGAAACATTGACCTTTGAAAAATCACAGACAAGTACCGCAAATATGCATGTATATATAATAAAAAGGTAAATGATATGCAGATAAGATTATTTGATTGTCCGAGTTTAAAAGAATCGCTCGTTAATTCCATTAGAATACTCGGTTATGATTTTATAACCGCTTGTAACATAGCCCAAAGAATAATAAATGATTTTAAACAATCAAAAAGAAAAATTGAAACATTTACTATAAAAGGTAAAGAGATAAACGCTCGTCAAACCGAAGTTCTTGATATAACCCTGAAAAAATAAAGGAGAATATTATGAATATGTACGCACAGCAAACCGAACCGGCTGAAATTACATTTTTAGTTTCAGCAGATTTTCTATCAATTGATAGTAATCATATTTCAGATGAATTTGCAGATAAATATAAGGAATACTTTATATCTGTTGAAAAAGGTGATGTAACTATGACAGTTTCTTATATGTTACCTGAATTTTTGCTCGAAGAATTTTTGCTTGATTTACAAAAACAAGATTATTCAGGTGATGACGTTGTTGTTTATAAATATGTAAACGGAGTATGCGAAAAACGTGAACCGATTGCATGGCATTGGGGAGATTTACGTCAATTAGGATTAGTAAAGGATTAATATTATGCAATTATCAATGAATAATTTAGTAGGAAAATCAAACGGTCATTTTAAATTTAAACACAATCGAGCTCAAAAAATAATTGATCAATGGGATTTGCTCAAAGAAAAATTAATTGGTATGATATTGCGTGGTGGTTGTGAAACACATACGTCAAAATGTGCATATGCGGTTCTATTAATGATGCATACAGGTATTCGTGTTGGTAATGAAAAATCTGCCGAAGGATATATCTGTGAAAATACCTATCATGAAAAGTTTGGTAAAAAAATAAAAACCTATGGATTAACTACTTTACGTGTGCAACATGTAAAAAGAACATCATGGGTTTTGTATCTAAACTTTTTAGGGAAAAAAGGTGTAAAAAATGCATTATATACGAATCAAAGTCAACTTGTGTTTTTTGCTAAAATATTATTGAAAGATAAAAAACCAATTAATTTATTTATAGATATAACGCCGTATGAATTAACAAAGTTTGTTAAAAGGTACGTTGGAAAAAATTATTCACCGAAGGATATTCGTACCGCATACGTTAATAAAGAATTTAAGATGACTATTGATGACAAACTAAAATCTTTACGTAACAGACAGGTAAAAACTCGGTCGGATATAAATAAAGTTATATCGAATAGTGTTGAAGAAGTTGCCGAACGTGTAGGTCATACGAAGTCCATATGTCGTTCCGCATATTTGTCAAAAGATATGCTTGAGTCATATAAAGAATATATGATAAATAACCTACTTTGAATTAATAATATATAATAATAACACCCGTAAAAAAATATATAAAAATCGTAATAAAAAACTTTTTGCGAATCATATAAAGATATTGCATTTTTCATATATTTTTAATATATTTAAACATTCCTATATTATTCAATTCGTAATAACTTATCAAAGTATAAAGCAAAGGAGATATACAATGATACCCATTGAAGAACGCAGTAGATACACACGTTTATCCGGTGCAAAAGTTGTTTTAAGAGTTCCCTGTGCAGGGTATTGGCTGACAATAGTTGGTAAGATTGTTCGTGCGCCAAAAGATGGTGATTTAATTATAACCGCTACTAACCGAAAGTTCAAAGGCAGAGCATTTACTATGAGCCGTGATGAATTATTTGATAGAGCCATTTCAATTAAAATAAAGGAGATAAGAGATGAAAAAACTATCTGATAATGATAAAAGAACTATTATTAGCTCAATTGTTTTTCTACCAGATGCAATTTTATATAAGATATATTATATTTTACATAGCGAAGGTGTTCGATTGGAGATATTCAATGAAAAAGAAGCGAAAGAAAAAATTGCAGGTAAGATTATTGAAAACATGGATGCTATTGCCGACGTAAAGGATATTATTAGTGATAGGAAAGTTATGCTTGTGCATATAGATATTTTTGTTAATGATATTGCGTATAAAGTTTTAAAGGAAATGGGATTAATCAATTTTTAAATTTTGCGCCATCATTGACTACAAGTGAATAGTAGTTTCCTGTCGGCGCATTTGCTAACCTAACACCCTACCAAATGATAAGACAGGAAGTTATCTCCGAGGTAGTTGCCGGACGCCTTATATTCATATCCGGCATTATTTAAAAAGAACAAACCATGAAATATCTAAAACCTGTTTCATTAGTAAGACATTTTAAATTAATTGAAAAAATAAATAGCGAAGCTATATCTAAATACGAAGTATTTAGATATATAATACATGTATAATATATATAATATATAGGAGTATAAAACATGAAGAAGAAAAAAATATCGGAAAAATTCTTTAATAAGATTATTAAGGATGCCATAACAAGATTGAATAATAGAGAAGTAATTTCACATAGAGAATTTTTACAAGATATTGAAAAGTGTCTTTTAGAACAATTGCTTGAACGCAATAAAGGGCATCAAACATTAACCGCAGATATGCTATCATTACGTGAGCAGACATTACGATACAGAATGAAAATATTAGGAATTGAATCTACCAATACACAAGGGAGACGTTATTATGAAGATGAATAAAAACTATTATCCTGAAATTCTTTTGCCAGAAGGAACATATGCGCCAGAAAAATTTGATTTCATATTCCTAACAAAAAAATATATAATAAGTACTGACGGATATAGTATGGTTTTTCTTCCCGCTGAAATTCCTGAAAAAGAATATTTTACAATGATACCAAAGTCTGTAATTAAGGAAGCTCGAAAATTACAAAAGAAAATTGATATGGTAACGATTGAAGTTGAAAAGAAATTTTATGTATATCCTACCGATGAGGGCCGAAATATTTCTGTTGAAAGAAATGATCCAATGAAGAAAAAACAAATGTCCGACCTATTAAAACAGATGTATGGGATAATGAAAAAAGCTAAAAGAAGTAAATCTGTTTATGTTCCGTCTATAGGTTTAAATCCGCAGTTGATGAAAAAAATATTTAAAGTAATGGGTTTTGAAAAAAATAATGCTGTGCAATTTATTTTTACAGGTACTACAACACCTGTGTTTGTAAAGAATATATTTAATCATGAAGAAATAGGTGTTATCATGCCTTATTCTACCGACCATTCGGAGATTGAACAAGAAGGTCGTAGATTTATTTCTGCTGAAGATTTGAAACGACCTATTGGTTGGGATGTTTGGAAATTAATAGCCGAAATTAAAATCTTTAGTAGAAAACTCCAATCACAGGATTCTTATAAAGAATTGTCCGAAAGGGTTACAAAGATGGTAAATGATAAAGATATTAAAGGACTGAAAAGATTACGGGCAAAATTAAAAACTAAATACGAAGCAGAACAAAAGCGTTTGAAAAAACAAGAAGAAAAAGAAGAAATTAAACGACAAGAAGAACAAAAACAAAAGGAGAACAAAACAAATGGGTCAAGCAAGAAAAGTAAAAAAACAATCCGTCGAAAAAGACGAGGCAGTAAAAAGTAATATATCGAGAACCGATACCCGATATATTAAAGGACAGGAATCTGTTAAAAGGGCACTTGAAGTAGCATTTGCAGGCAGACATACTGTTCTTGTTATTGGATCATCAGGGAATGGTAAAACAACATTATTAAGAGAGTTTGCATTGCACTTTGACAAAGATAGATTTATGCATATTCGAGCACCGATAACAAAAAATATTTATGAAAGTTGGGCTTTGGAAAATGTTGGAGTTCCCGTTATTTTGTTTGAAGAATTGTCTTCATTTTCGCAGGATATGTCAACGCTATTAATTAAGTTAATTGATAAAGGTCATCATGTTCTTATTGATTCAATGGCATGTCCATGCGGTAATTACACCGATGCTAATCGAGTATGTGAATGTGAAAATGAAGATATTAAAAAATATCAATCAAAGTTTTCTCCAAGACTTATTGACCGGATTGATATTCTTATAGAAATGTACTCATTCAGAGTTAAAGATTTCTATTCCGAAAAAGGAGAATATACCGAAGATATTTTTAAACGTATTAAAAATGCAAGAAATATACAGATGAAACGACAAGGATTTTTAAACAGCCATTTATCTGTGCAAAATCTTGAAGCAGATGTATTTAGACTTGATACCGCAGGAAATGAATTATTAAAGATGGCGGCGACAAAATTACATCATTTCAATATGAGGACAATACATTCGGTAATAAAGGTTGCAAGGACTATTGCTGATTTATCTGAAAGTAATCATATCAGACCTGAACATATTTCTGAAGCTATTCAATATAGAAGCTCGGAGTTAAACCAATGAAAGAAAAATATAAATTATTAAAATCTTATGATACTATTTTCAGGTATTATTTTAGAGTACCAATTCATAGGTTCATTAATCCTATTTACGGTTTTGATATTGTATTTTTTGATGACTGGATAAAAAGTGTATATGGGAATTATGAAGATGGAAAAACATCATTGAAGATGTTTGTAACAAGAAAATTTGGTAAGGAAGGAATGAAATTATTAGATAAATTAAATAAAATATAAAGGAGATAAATTATGCAAAGTCAAATAGAAAAATATGCTGAATTACTTAAAGAATATAGTTTTATTGAGGTAAAAAATATACAGGATGTTAATCATAAGCCGCATCCATATTGTATAACAGAAAAACATGTTGCATATGTATCGGATCATTATAATGGAATGTTATCTACTCAAGCCGTGCAATCTTTAGAGAAAGAAAAAGGTAGGGGAATGTGCGGTATGTATATTTCACCGGATGGAAAACAAATTAGTAATGGGCATAAAAGTGGTTGGAAAAGATGTGATAAATATTATGATGAGCATACATCTAATAGAGTTATGTTTATTAAATTGAAACAAAATGTTGATAAGGAAACATTTAGAAAGGCAATGAAAATTCTTGTACCTGAATTTAAGAAGGATAAAATTGATGGTATTTCTTTAATTGAAACCAAAGAAAAATTTAGGATAACATAATATGGAAAGAAAAAATATTAAATATCGGAAAGTCGCCCATCAGGATTATCGGGTTTATATAAATAATCAGGAATTTCGTTTTAGTAATTCATGTAAAGCTAAAAAAGTATACCTTTTACATATAAAGCCAAAGGAGAATAAAAAATGAGTTTTACAATTGGTGTTGAGTATTCTGTTATTACTTGTTGTAAAGAAGAATGTGGTTTTCAATTTGCATTGCCTTTCTGTTTTACAGAAAGATTGAAAGAAAATCATAATTCTTTTTATTGTCCGAAATGTAGAACAGGACAATTTTTTCCTCAAAAGAGTGATAAGGAAATTCTTGAATCTAAATTGAAAAGGGTGCAAGAAGAACGTGATTTCTTTATGGATCAAAGTTCTCGAAATGAAAGAAGATTAACCGCACATAAAGGAGTAATAACAAAAGTTAAGAAAAAATTAAATTCTGCCGAGCAACGAGTTGCGAATGGGGTTTGCCCATGTTGCAATAAAAGTTTTAAAAATGTTCGTTTACACATGCGTTCAAAACATCCTGGATTTATTAAAAAATTGGAGAAAAAGAAAAATGGAAAACGAAAATAAAAAAGAGATAAAAGACCTTACCGAAGGTGAAAAACATTTTATTTATTATCTTCGTGGATCTTCCGGAAGTTTTTATACTAAATTATTTAAACTAATGGAATCCGCAGACCCGCAAAATCTTTTTAAGCTCGGTGTTGTATATCCCGAAGAAGTTGATGCATTCAAAAAATACCGAGAAGTAAAAGGATATTATGAATCTATTAAACATTTAATTGAAAGGTAGAGATGGCTATGAAGAAAAAGAAAATTCTTTACTCCGACACGTTACCCAAAAGAGTTAATATTCTTTTACGGTGTCAGCGTTTAAAGTCTAATGGTGATAGGTGTATAAAAACTGCTAAGATTGAAAATACTTATCATGGTGATAATGAAATATATAGATCAACATCATGGGTAACTGTATTTGTTTGTGAAGAATGTTATTTAGAAGATGAACCTAACGGACTATCGAGGTTAAAGGATACTGTATGAGACAATATACCGAAGAAGAATATAAAACTCTCGAAGATAAGTGCGAATATTTTAGAGATAAGACAAGAGACTTTGCTGAAAAATATATTATGGTTAAAAAAGAAGTCGATAAGTTAAAAAAGATGGAGGATGACTATAAACAATTAATGGTTTCGATACGAAAGATACAAAGGCAATGCACTATTCCTAATCATGAGGTTCGTGGAATACAGTCTAATGAACAGGAAAAATTCTTTATCAAAAAACATGTTGAAACAATTGCCGAGATAATTTATAATGAGGGATTTGTTGATATTACCCGGATTGATGGAGATATAGATATAAAATTTATATTGACCTTTCATACTATAAGGAATTTTAAAATATGATTATTAATATGGTTGTAGGATTTTATTTTAATGAAGACCTTACTAAAGTTCTTCTTGTTGAAAAGAAAAGTCCGAAATGGCAAAAAGGCTTATTAAATGGTATTGGAGGAAAATGTGACAATGGAGAATTTCCTAATGATGCAATTGTTAGAGAATTTAAGGAAGAGGTTGGAATTGATGTTGATATTCTTCATTGGAAACAGTTTTGTCTATTACATTTATCGGGAAATAATTGGAGAGTACATTTTTATAAGTCCATTGGTTCGTTTGATAATATTAATGATAAAAACGACGTGGGTGAGAATATAAGAATATGTAAAGTTAATGATTTATATAAATTTCCTGTTATTGAAAATTTAAGATGGCTTATACCAATGTGTTTTGATAGACAATTACAATTTGTACGGGCATATAATCATTCATAAAGAAGGTTAAGGAGAATAACAATGCATGAGCCAATTGAACAAGTTGAATATAGGGGATATATTATTGAAATCTTTCCGGATAACAGTCCAGAAAACCCGAGGGAATGGGATAATTTAGGAACAATGATATGTAAACATAGACGATATTCATTGGGAGATGTACAGGCGGAGAATACAGGAGCATATTCAAGTTGGGATGAATATTTTGAATATGAAATTGAAAAGAAAATCCGTTATAAGATTATATCATATCCATTATATCTTTTAGACCACAGCGGACTGCGAATGAATATTGA
>SL_3KL_010_SEDDRAFT_10004112_pt1 | contig 13171 bp, 15 predicted proteins | sample SodLakKL_010_SED_2_FD_10381 | JGI IMG/M metagenome (IMG submission 10381)
TAATCTTCGTAAAATGTTCGATGAGGAACATGAGAAGGAATCAAACAATCTATGAGTAAAAAAGAAACACGAAGCATAGCTTATTTATTTGATGAGATGGACCCCTCCGAAAAACTTGAGTTTGAGAGGGACCTGGAAATAGACAACAATCTGCTCATTGAAGTAGAAACACTTCGAAACGTATCCGAACGCCTGGATAAAATTCAGGTTGTAGATCCACCAAAACATGTTGTTGAATCGATTTGTTCGATTGCAAACCGAAAGAACGGGTCGGAGAGAAAATCGTATTGGAAACCCACTCTTTATGCTACTGCAGCTCTCATTTTGTTGGGCATGACCACCGGAATTTTACTTCTTGAAAATACGGAGCCGAACAGTTCAGACGCATCGGGCGAGGCATCAATTTCTTCACCTTTTTTATATGAAAATACATTAACTCCATCTTCCAATGTAAGCAGCAGCGGGAGGGTATCACCCTGGGTTGATAATAATGAAGTGATACATTTTCACGACAGGCTTCAAGCCAGTGAAAGTGCAACTATCGATTCCATTTTCAGGCACAGCTTCCAAAAACTTACCCCCGTTACCGATCCGGCCGAAACAAGATCTTACCCTAGAAATTTACATTTAACCGGCAGCAGAAGGTAGTTGTTGTTTCTTCTGATCTGTTTCCTATAAAATATATCAAGATAAATAATATCATCGGGTTAAAAATTTCATGAATGGAGTTATCCACGAAAAAATGTGAATAACTTCTTTTTGGTTCGGTATTGGGTGAGGGTTATATTGCCAAATAGTTTTTAACACCATAATTCTTGAATATTGAATGGGAAAAATAATTTCTATAGCTAACCAAAAGGGCGGGGTCGGAAAAACGACAACAGCTATAAATTTGGCAGCAAGTCTTGCTGTGATTGAACACCCTACGTTAATTATTGATATTGATCCACAAAGTAACACCACCAGCGGATTGGGCATTGAGCCAAAAACCGTTTCCGATTCTGTTTACGAAGTGATGGTTGGTGGTGTGGATATCAGTCAAACCATCAGAGAAACCGAAATGCCGTTTCTCGATCTTGTACCGGCACACATCAATCTTGTAGGTGCAGAAATTGAGATGGTTGACCGCAACGAACGAGAAAGAATTCTTTTAAAATCTATAGAAAGCATCAGCGAGAAGTATGATTTTGTTATCATTGATTGTCCGCCGTCGCTTGGGTTGTTGACAATCAACGCGCTCACGGCATCCAATTCGGTTTTAATACCGGTACAGTGCGAATATTATGCACTTGAAGGGCTTGGGCAGCTATTAAATACCATTAAAATTGTACGCCAGCATTTGAACCGCAATCTGGAAATCGAAGGTGTGTTGCTGACGATGTACGATACCCGGACGAGGCTCTCTAATCAGGTTGCTGAAGAAGTGAAACGCTATTTTGACGACCGGGTTTTTTCCACCATTATTGCAAGAAATATTCGATTGGCCGAAGCTCCCAGTTTTGGAAAACCTGCCATTTTGTACGATGCATCCAGCGTGGGCTCAAAAAATTATCTTTCACTGGCACGCGAAATTATTCAGAGAAATAAAAAGCTGTTTAAAACAAGCCCTGTGCTTTCAAAAACGTAATCTATTATGTCGAAAAAAGTTTTGGGCAGAGGTTTAGGTGCTTTTTTTCCTGATTATGAAGATGATTCCGGAAAAAAAGAACAGGAATCGGAAAAAGTGAAAACAGCCGTTCCGATTGATCCGGCTGAGCGTGTAAATATTGTCCTGAACATCCCGGTTGCACATATTCGTCCCAATCCTCATCAGCCCAGGTCAGATTTTAATGAAGAAGCCCTTGAACAGCTTTCTGCTTCCATCGAAAAACATGGGTTGATTCAACCCATCACAGTTCGCTACATCGGGCAAAAACGATTTGAACTGATTAGCGGTGAAAGAAGGCTGCGGGCAACAAAGCTTGCCGGCATTTCAGAAATTCCTGCATATATCCGGGAAGCGAACGACGAAGAGATTATCGCATTTGCTCTGATTGAAAATATTCAGCGCGAAGAGTTAAATCCCCTGGAGATAGCACTTGGTTATCAGCGGCTGGTGGATGAATGTTCGTACACACAAAGCGAAGTTGCCGAGAGGGTGGGGAAAAACAGAACCACTGTTACAAATACATTGCGGTTATTGCAACTCCCCGATTTTATCCAGGCTTCGCTGCGTGATGAAAGTATATCAAGCGGGCATGCCCGGGCACTGATCAACCTAAAAAATGAAAACGATCAGCGGCAGCTTCTGAAAAAAATCATTGCCAAATCCCTCTCCGTTCGTCAGACCGAAGATTTGGTAAAATCGTACGAGAAGAAAAGCGAACAAAATAGATCCAAACCTGCACCCGTTAAAAGAAACCCCTTTTTGGATGATTTCTCGAACAGGTTGCGAGACAAATTAAGTACAAAAGTCAACATCAAAGAAAAAGCAAAAGGCGGCGAAATTCGAATAGAATATTACTCTGACGACGATTTAGAACGGTTGATACAATTCTTCGATGAAATGGATTAGCACTATACTTTTCATTGCTTTTATCGGCAGCAATGATCTTTTTGCCCAGTATACATTTTTAGAGAGAGACTACACATTACTTGATCTCAGGCTTCAGAATGAACTTCAGGATGATGATGAAAGTGAGGAACGCGAGGAATATCCAACACCGAGATCCGTGCTCTTTAAATCCATGATGATTCCCGGATGGGGCCAAATAGAAAACAGGCAAATCTGGAAAGTTCCGATCATTTACGGTCTTTTTGCAGGTATCGGGGTGTACACTGTAAATTTACATGATCAGTACCAGGATTACCGGGCTGCTTATTATAACACAGTACAAGGGGCAGACAGTGATTTTAGATTCGGGCCAACCCCCGATTACCTTGAGGGAGTCAATGCAAATCAGCTGCAATCAAACAGAAACAGCTTAAGAAATCAGAGAGATTTTATGTTTGTTGTTATGGGATTGGCTTACGGTTTGAATATATTGGATGCTTATGTTTATGCACATATGAGAAGTTTTGATGTATCTGATGATCTTTCGGCGCGGACGACAGTATCACCGGCAATTTTGTCGGAGGGGGTTCCGGGGGTGAGGGTTTCATTATCATTTCAAAGAAATTAATTATCATGACAGTACCAAAATTTTTTACTGAATCTGACAGGCCGCAGGATAAATTCGGAACGGACAGCAACCGGGATCTTTGGAGTATTTTTAAAGTAATGGGTGAATTTGTTGATGGATACGATTCACTGCTAAGAATTGGTCCCTGTATCTCAATTTTTGGTTCTGCTCGATCGAAACCGGGATCAAAGTATTACGAGATGACCATTCAGGCTGCGAAAAGTATTGCGGAAAACGGATTTGGAGTGATAACCGGTGGCGGCCCCGGAATTATGGAAGCCGGCAACAGGGGGGCATACGAACACGGCGGTAAATCAGTAGGGCTGGGTATCGAACTGCCCAAAGAACAGGGTGTAAACCGATATGTATCTCCGGAATACGTAATAAATTTTAAGTATTTTTTTGTCAGAAAAGTTATGTTTGTTAAGTATGCTCAGGGTTTTATCGTGTTTCCGGGCGGGTTTGGCACACTCGATGAGTTATTTGAAACGTTGACTCTCATTCAGACAGAAAAAATTGAAAAAATACCGATAGTACTCGTTGGCAAGGAATACTGGAAAGGGCTTGTTGCCTGGCTTGAAGATAAACTTGTGGCAGACGGTTACATCAGCCAACGAGATATGGATCTTTTTTACCTGACGGACGACAGCGACGATGCTGTTAAATATGTTTGTGAATTCTATAAAAACCGCAATCTCGAACCTAACTTTTCATACTAAGAAACTTTTATTGGAAACAATGGTTTGAAATATTAGCAGATACTAAATGTTTTTGTTTGTAAAATTTCATTAAGTTAACCACGTTTTAATCCGAAAGAATCGAAATAAATAAGATTAGCATGAAATCACTAAAAATAATACTATCGTTTTGTTTAACTCTCTTCTTAGTTCTGGGAGTAACACAATTATCGCAAGCACAGGATGACGCTCGTGCCGAGGCCATTCAGCTCTATAACAGTGCACAAGAGCTTGCAGGAAACAATGAATTCCAGGATGCCATTAATATGTATCGTGAAGCACTTGACGTATCCCGCAATAACGATCTGGATGATATCATTGAACTGATTGAAGAACGGTTGCCAAGAGTTTATGCAAGCCGTGCATCCAATGCTTACCGTCAATATCAAAGTGAACGAACCCTATCATCTGTAAATTCGGCACTGGATTATTTTAAACTGTCCCGTGATGCGGCAGAAGAGTTTGGCGATCAGCAGGTAGCGCAGCAAGCGACAGCAGCAATTCCTCAGCTTTACTATATACGCTCAGTTCTTCATTTTCGGCAGCAGAATTTGAACGATGCCATGGAAGATCTGGATATGGCACTTGAATTAAATCCAAATTATGCAGCTGCGTACTATCAGAAAGGTATTGTACAAAAACAAATTGATCCGGATGATGTGGATGAATTCATGCAGTGGTACGACAGGGCGATTGAAGTAGCTCAACAGATCAACGACAACCGTACACTTGAAAATGCCCGAAATGGCGCCAGAGATGAATTAATATTCAGAGCTGTAAACCTGAAAGATGAAAGGCAATTCAATAGAGCAATTGAATTGTTGAACAGGGTTGAGAACTACGATCCTTCTTCTGATGAAGCCCATTTCAGGCTTGCAGAGGTTTATAATGAAAGAGGTGACTGGGCAAATGCTGAAAGACATGCTCGGCAAGCACTTGAATATCATACCGGTGGTGTTGCCGACAGGGCTAAAATTTATTTTGAACTGGGTACTTCTTTGAAAGGTCAGGGAAGTATAGAATCTGCATGCAGTGCTTTCGAAAATGCTCGGTATGGTGATTTCACTGAACCGGCAAACCACGAACTTCAGTTTGAACTGAAGTGTGAAGGGCACACCCCGACAGGCCGGTAATTATTTCGATTGATTTAAAAAAGCCGTGCATATTGCACGGCTTTTTTTTTGTCTTTATCCTTTTGCCTTGCAGTGAACTTACCTATCTTTTTCTCAATAAATAAATAGCTAAATAACCGAATAAACAGTAGATGAATAAAGTTGATGCATTAAGCAAACGTTGTGCAAATACGATCCGATCACTTTCAATGGATGCGGTACAGGCAGCAAATTCAGGCCACCCGGGAATGCCGATGGGAATGGCTGATGCAGCTTATGTACTATGGACAAAATTTCTTAAACACAATCCTAAAAATCCGCAATGGTTTAACCGCGATCGTTTTATTCTTTCGGCCGGGCACGGATCCATGCTCCTTTATTCACTTTTACATCTCACCGGTTATGATGTATCACTCGATGAAATCAAAAATTTTCGGCAGCTCGGCAGTATCACTCCGGGGCATCCCGAATTTGGCCTGACACCGGGCGTAGAAACAACTACAGGCCCGCTTGGTCAGGGATTTGGAACCGGTGTAGGTATGGCCATGGCCGAAGCACATCTGGCATCTGTTTATAACAAAGATTCTTTCTCGATTGTTGATCATTTCACATATGCCATTGTGAGTGATGGAGATCTGATGGAGGGAATTTCACATGAATCGGCCTCCCTTGCAGGGCATCTGAAGTTACATAAACTGATATACCTCTACGACTCAAACCAGATTTCTATTGACGGTTCTACCGATCTTTCGTTTTCTGATGATTCAAAAAAACGATTTGAAGCGTACGGGTGGGATGTTCAGGTTATTGACGGCCACAATCATGATGAAATTGAACAGGCAATCCGTCATGCTCAAACCACAGATAAACCATCGTTAATTGAGTGTAAAACCATCATCGGGTATGGGAGCCCGAACAAAGCGGGTACGGCAGATTCTCACGGCGCGCCGCTGGGTGATGAGGAAATCGAACGCACAAAAAGGGAGCTGGGTCTTCCTCCAGATAAAAAATTCTTTGTTCCGGATGAAGTTCGGGAAGAAATGAGTAAAGCTGTGAATAAAGGCGAAAAACTTGAAGAAGAATGGAAGTCAAAACTGGCTGAATATGAAAAAGTGTACCCGGTTGACGGAGTGCAGTTTAAAAAAGCAGTGAGCCGTACACTTCCCGATAACTGGGATGAAATTCTTCCTGTATTTGAAAAAGACTCGAAAGGAATGGCATCCAGGAAAGCTTCCGGTGAAGTGTTGACTCATTTATCAAAGCATCTTGATAATCTGATTGGGGGATCAGCCGATTTAACCGGAAGCAACAATACAAAACCGGACGGAGCTGAAATTTACAACGCCGAAAACAGGTCCGGCAGGTATATCCATTTTGGGGTGAGGGAACATGCGATGGGAGCAGCTNTGAACGGGATGGCACTTCATGGCGGATTAATTCCGTATGGAGGCACATTTCTGGTGTTTTCTGATTACAATAAACCAGCGATACGCATAGCGGCATTGTCAGAAATTCCATCCATCTTTGTATTTACGCACGATAGTATTGGCCTGGGTGAAGACGGCCCGACACACCAGCCAATTGAACATTTGACCGGTTTGAGAGCTACACCGAATGTGAACGTTTTTCGCCCGGCTGATGCCAATGAAACGGCTGCTTGCTGGAAAGCCGCCATTGAAAATGATGATGGACCTTCACTTTTAATCCTGACCAGGCAATCCTTGCCAACACTGGATCGGCAAAAATACGCTGATGCGCGAAATGCTGAAAAAGGAGCCTATATCATCAAAAATGAATCAGCCGAAAAACCGGATGTTATTTTAATATCCACAGGCTCGGAAGTACATCTGGTGCTCGAAGCAGCCGAAAACCTTGAAAGTGATGGTGTATCAGTGAGGGTGATCAGTGCTCCATGCCTGGAATTATTTGAAAAACAGGATGATGAGTACATTCAATCTGTTCTTCCTTCTGATGTTAAAGCCCGAATATCCGTTGAAGCCGGAGCTACGTTTGGATGGCACAAATGGGTGGGAAGTGACGGCCTGACGATTGGATTGGATCGATATGGAGTTTCAGCACCGTACAAAGACGCATACAGTCATCTCGGCATCACGGTTGATGCTATTATTGAAAAGGCCCGCAAACTTATCAGTTAAGCTCTTTCGGCGGTTCTGTTTTGTGTACGGTGGTAAAAGTGATATCGTCAATCGGTTTTTCACCTCCCATGAAAAGCTCGATGGAGGATTGAATTTTTTGTGTTATCGTTTTGGCATGCAAAGAGCCGTAGATCGACATAATTCCTTCAAGCCGGTCTAACCCATATTCTTCGTTTAATTCGTTGCGGGCTTCAATCAGTCCGTCGGTGTAAAGCAGAAGGCTGTCGCCGGTTTCAAATTTGTATTTTTTCTCTTCGAGCTGCTTTTTAAGCACTTTTGTTGGAGTCATACCGAGTGCATAACCCTCTGTGTTTAGTTTAAATGTAGCATCGTGCAATTTGCTAAAAACAATCGGGATGTTGTGACCGGCCCGGGCAAACTGGAAATAATTTTCGTTATGCGGGAAAAAAGCGGCACAGGCAGTCACAAATGTTTTATCTCTTTTGTTCGATTTTACATAATTGTTTAACTCAAGGAAAAGTTCTTTCGGGCTGGGTTCCTGTTTCTTTAAAATGAGGTGTACCAGCGCCTGCATTCGGACCATATACAAAGCTGCACTCATTCCTTTACCGGAAACATCTGCAATAATAATATAGGTGCCCTTCTGTGTATCAATCACATCCACGTAATCGCCGCCAACCTCAAGGGCAGTTGCAGCAAATGAATGTACCTCAAGCTGGTGGGTTTTGATATTTGATGGAGGCAGCAGACTTAACTGGATATCTCTGGCAAAATCGAGTTCTTTTTGAGCATCCGATTTTTCAAGCAATTCGATCAGTAAGATCAGCAGTATTCCGGTAAATGAAACCGGCAGAAAAAGGGGGTGGATTATAAAACCTGTCAACCCCAGTAAAACGAAAATATAGTGCGCTACAAAACCAATCACAGAGATGCCGAACACAAGTCTGCGCACCGGATTCAATCGTTTGGTTAGTGCAGATAACAGGCTTAAAAAGCGTTGAAAAACAGGAATATCGTCTGTAGGGGTGTTTGGATTAAGTTCTTTAACCGCATCAAAATAGAGCTGTTTCAGCCTTTCAGAATCTGTTTGAAATTCTTTCCCAAGCTGCCTGGAATTCATTCCTGAAACATACTCTTCGTAAAATGCTTTGGTACTGTATGATGATTTCGTTTCGTTCTTCAGGGCCATTTTGCTGTTTTAGATCATTTGGTATAATTATATGATACGCAGATAAGTGATAAAAGTTAATACTCACTTCTATGTACAGAAGGGTTTGATATTTATAATTTTATGAATGAATATTCTTATCACCCCGGTAAACCATTCCTTTGGAAGTGGCTACCAGATTATTTTCAGAATCATAAATATCCACTTTAATGACACCGGTTTTACTGCCCATGTGCAGGCATGTTGCCTCCGAAATCAGGATTGTATCCGCCTCAGTTTTATTGATGAATGAAATGGAATGCTCGATGGCAAGCGAAATTTTTCCAAATGTGGCAGCAGCAAAAGCCAGCGTGGTATCGGCCAATGAAAACAGAATGCCTCCGTGAGTGACTGAAAAACCGTTCAGCATGGATTTGTTAATGCTGCAGCGGCATTTGCAGTATCCTTTTTTTGCCTCCAGAACTTCAATTCCCATCCACTGACTGAATGGGTCCTGTTCTAAAAGTTTGGTAACAATTTGATGGGGATCGGGTTGTATTTCCATTGCGAATTTGTGGTAATTCAGGAATAAAATTGTTGTTGATTTTCGGCCATTTGTTTCAACAAAGGGTTTGACCTATACCGGTCTTCACCATATTTATCCTGCAATTCTTCCATCCGGTTCAAAATGGTATCTATGCCAATTTCATCCGCCCATTCCAGTAATCCCCTCGGGTAATTCACTCCATATTTCATGGCCAGATCTACATCCTCTACAGTGGCAATCTTCATAAATACCGCATCCGCCGCTTCGTTGATTAACATGGCTAATATCCGGTTCAGAATTTCTGTTCCCAGTTGTTTATCCTGAATTGGATCAGTATTATTTGCACCTTTCCGGTAGTCGTAAAAACCGATTCCGGATTTTTTGCCTAACCGGCCGGCTTCAACCAGTCGTTTTTGTGTGAACGAAGGCTTAAACCGGGGATCGTAGTAAAAGTCCTTAAACACCGACTCGGTAACCGCATAATTTACATCATGGCCGATCAGGTCCATCAGTTCAAACGGTCCCATTTTAAATCCACCAAGCTTTTTCATGGCCCAATCGATGGTTGCGTGATCGGCAATCCCTTCTTCATAGATTCGCAAAGCCTCACCATAAAACGGACGGGCAACACGATTTACAATAAACCCCGGGGTATCTTTGGCAAGCACAGTTGTTTTATTCCAGGAATTGATCATGTTGCTGGCCTGTTTGGTGATTTCAGCATCGGTTGCAATGCCGGGAATAATCTCCACCAGTTTCATGACGGGCGCAGGGTTAAAAAAGTGAATTCCCAAAAACCGTCCTTGTTTTTTCAACCCTGAAGAGATAGCAGCAATGGAGAGAGAAGAGGTGTTCGTGGCCAAAATACACGTTTTTGATGTGATAGCCTCCACCCGTGCCAATTGATCTTTTTTTGCCTGCAAGTTTTCAACAATCGCCTCAAACACAATATCGCAACCGGCGAAATCTTTGATGTGGCTCTGATATTGGATCCTGGATAAAATATCCTGAACTTCTTTAGCACTCATTCTGCCTTTCTCAATCTGCCGGTTCAAAATTTTCTCAAGACCGTCCTTCGATTTTTTTAACTGATCGGGGTAAGCATCAAACAGGTAGACATCATGGCCAAATGTTGCAGCAATTTGAGCAATCCCGGTTCCCATCGTCCCGGCACCCACAACTCCAATTTTTGAACTTTTGTTTAAACTCATATGAAAATATTGTCAGATTTACTTTGTACGAAAATAACCAAACAACAATCAAAACCAATAATTTGGATAAGATACGTTTTGAACAAGCTATAAATAAATTTTGAAATGAACCGTTATGATGATATCATAATGATATCATTTGAAGTAATAATATAGATAATTATGCCCGATGTACTAATCAGAAATATTGAGAAAGAAGTTCTTGAAAGGCTCAAAGCGAGGGCAAAACACAACAACCGATCGCTGCAGGAGGAGCTGAAAGAGATGCTTGAATTGCATGCCAAACCAGATATTGAGGAAACAAGAAACAGAGTGAATGAAATTCTTCAGAAATATAAGGCTTCAGGAAAATCATTTCCTGATAGTGGAGAAGAACTCTCAAAAGACAGGGAGCGATGAAGTTGCCTGTAATTGATGCTTGTGTTGCCATCAAATGGTTTTTACCAGAAGAAAGCCAGGAAAAAGCATCTGCGATTTTTAATCGGTTCAACAGGTTTATTGCTCCCGATCTCTTTTTTATTGAGATAGATTCTATCATCACAAAGAAAATCCGGCAGAAATTGGTTGAACCAAAAGATGCGCACAAAATTTATGATGAGATCAGAAATATCCCTTTTATAATTATTCCATACAAAATAATCTCAAAAATGGCATTTGATTTGTCATCGACCTTGCCCATAACACAGTATGATGCGTGCTATTTATCTGTTGCCATTGAGCATAATCAAAAAGTATATACTGCTGACCGAAAATTTTTCAATGGACTGAGAAATACCCCCTTTAAAAATTATGTTGCAGAACTTTAAATTTTTGATATTTATGACCCTTTAAACTCAGGATCTCTTTTCTCCAGAAAAGCATTGATACCTTCCTTATAATCGTTAGTTTTTCCGGCTTCGCTTTGAAGAGAGGCTTCCAACGTTAGCTGCTGGTCAAGATCATTTTCGAAGGTTTGATTTATTGCCTGTTTGTAAAGTGCAAAACCTTTAGTCGGCATGGCAGCGAGCTTTTCAGCGATTCGAGAAGCCTCTTCATCAAGCTGATCATACTCAACCTTTTTGTAAATCAGGCCAAGCCGTTCTGCCTCGTCTGCCGGTAATTTTTCATCTAAAAGATAGAGTGTATTGGTTTTGGCAAGGCCAACAATTCGCGGCAAAAACCAGGTACCGCCGCTGTCGGGAATCAAACCGATTTTACTGAATGCCTGAACAAAAACTGCATTTTTAGATGCGATGGTGATGTCGCAGGAAAAAGCAATATTGGCTCCGGCGCCGGCAGCGGTGCCTTGCACGGCACAGACAACCGGTTTCTTTAAATTCCGGATTGCTCTGATGATCGGGTTATAGCTGGTTAGTACGGTATCGGCAAGATCATACTGTTTATCCTTTCCGCGTTCAACTACTTCCGGCAGATCCTGGCCTGCACAAAAAGCTTTTCCGTTGGCATTTAAAACAACACATCGAATATCATCGGATGAAGCTTCTTCAAGAGCTTTTTGAAAATCAATTGCCATCGACTCTGTAAAACTGTTATACTTTTCCGGCCGGTTCAGTGTGATGGTAAAGATCCCGTTATCAAATTTTGTTTGAATAAATGACATGTTTCAATCTGTTTGATTTCAAAATTATTGAAAAAATTAAATGCATTTAAAATGTTCAAAAGGCTGATCGCAGCCGTGGCAGTAATACTGCGATTTACATGCAGTGGAACCGAACTCGCTTTCTAAAACCGTATCCAGTGAATCACACCAGGGGCAGGGCACAATTTTTTGAGATCCCTTTAAATTTTTCAGAAAATCATCACTCACTGATTTTGATGTTTTCTCGGGTGGGGCAATGCCGTAACCTTTTAATTTCTTTTTGGCGTGTTCAGTCATCCAATCGGTCGTCCAGCTCTCTTTATAGTCGGTTACCACTCTGAAATGTTCAATCCCTTTTTCCTGCAGTTTTTTATGGATTTCCTGTTCAATGGCATTCATAGCCGGACATCCGGAATAGGTAGGGGTAATTTTTACGATCAGCCCGCCATTGTCAAATTCAACATTGCGCACAATTCCCATCTCTACCACATTCAGTACAGGAATTTCAGGGTCTATGACCTCTTCCAGCCATGACCAGATTTCAGAAATCGATATGGTTTGTTTTATGTTCATATAGTTCATCTGTCACTTCCATTCCGCATCAGGATACGAACGCCGTAAAAACTGCATTTGTGCCAAAAGATGTCCAAGATGTTCAGTGTGCCTGCCTTGCCTCGATCCAGAGAACATGTACTGATCATCATCCGGCAGCGTAAGTGTTGCTTCGTCAAGCGTATCTTTTACATGTGCCAGCCAGGGGTTTTTTAATTCGGATACATCAATAAAAAGATTTTTTTCAATGGCCGTCTGTTCAACCTCGTCCAGACTGAACAGTTCACCTGTGTACATCCAGATTTCATCAAAAGCATGTTGGATGCGTTGGTGACTCTCTTCAGTTCCGTCTCCAAGGCGCAGCACCCATTCGCGACTGTGGCGAAGGTGGTATTTAATTTCTTTGAAATGTTTCTGCAGCATACCGTTAAACTGCTCGTCTTCAACAGTATCAATCAGTTTTTCGTACAGAAAATAACTGTAAATACTGAACAAAAACTGCCGGGCGATGGTAAAGGCAAAATCTCCTTTTGGAAGTTCCACCATTGCTATATTTTTAAAATCAATGTCATCCCGGAAATAGGCGTAATAATCTTCATCCGGCTTGCTTTCACTTTCCGCCGCATATTTGTACAGAGCAGCAGCATGCCCGATCATATCCAATGCAACGTTTGCAAGGGCAAGATCTTCTTCAAGCTCTGGGCCGTGCCCCGTCCATTCTGAAAGCCTGTGTCCATGGATTAAGCGGTCGTCGGCCAGGCGGAGTAATATCTCAGCAAGCAGTGCCTTTTTAGTTTTCGGAATGGTCTGGTTTGTACTCATTTGTTTAGTCTTGAGTCGTGAATCTTGAGTCGTGAGAACTCAAATCTCATGGCTCAAGACTCAGGACTATTCTTTATTTTCGTTTTTTTACAGCCCGTGGTGTACTGTAGAATTGAGGGTGCCGGTAAGCTTTGTCGTTGGCCGGGTCAAAAAATGGTCCAACATCTTCGGGTGTGGATGCTGTTA
>SL_3KL_010_SEDDRAFT_10004113_pt1 | contig 13171 bp, 9 predicted proteins | sample SodLakKL_010_SED_2_FD_10381 | JGI IMG/M metagenome (IMG submission 10381)
CGGTCCACAACCCCCAGAATGTCGAGAATCTCCTGATCGTCCAACCCATCCCCGCTGAATGCCAACAGCTGCTCCAGAAGACTCAGGGCGTCCCTCACGCTGCCGTCCGCCTCCCGCGCAATGGCATAAAGGATCGCCTCGGAAGCCGCCAGGCTCTCCTGGGCGGCAATTCTTTGGAGGTGCTCCACCAGAAGGGACATGGGAATGCGGCGAAAATCAAACCGCTGACAGCGGCTCAGAATGGTGAGCGGGATTTTGTGGGGCTCTGTGGTGGCAAAGATGAAAAGCACGTGTTCCGGAGGCTCCTCCAGGGTCTTCAAAAGGGCATTGAAGGCTTCAGGGGTGAGCATGTGCACTTCATCAATGATGTAAACCTTGTAGCGACTTTTGGCAGGGCGATAGCGAACGGTTTCTCGAAGCTCCCGAATGCTGTCGATGCCCCGGTTGGACGCCCCGTCGATCTCCAGAACGTCGGGCGAATTCCCCTGAACAATCTCCTTGCAGTTGGAACAACCTTCGCACGGCAGTGACGACAGGCCCTGCAGGCAATTGAGTGACTTGGCGAAAATGCGCGCCACGGACGTTTTGCCCACGCCCCGGGCCCCTGTGAAGAGATAGGCGTGTGCGACGCGCCCTGAAAGAATGGCATTTTGCAGCGTCCTGGCCACATGGGGCTGGCCGACGACTGCACCAAAGTTTTGTGGACGCCACTTTCTGGCCAGTACAAGATAGGACATGGGTTTCTGAAGAACAGGGGCGTCAGGGCCCGGTGTCTGGTGGGACAAGAACGGCTGGAAGTGATTTGGCGCGTTTTCCGTTCCCATCTTTAACGCTGGAATGGGAAAACTGCAAACCACACGGATTCATCGGCACTTGAGCTGAAACTGGCGGAGAGAGAGGGATTCGAACCCTCGGTACACCTTTTGGGCGTACACACGATTTCCAGTCGTGCCCCTTCAGCCTCTCGGGCATCTCTCCGTATTATTTTNCTTTTTTGCCGGCCTGGACATGGACCGGGACAGTCACTGCTGCGGTCATAACCTGTGGCGGAGAGGGTGGGATTCGAACCCACGTGCCCTGCTCTTCACAGGACAAGTCGATTTCGAGTCGACCCCGTTACGGCCACTTCGGTACCTCTCCCCTTGCGTTTCACTCACACTGCCGGCGCCGTTCCGTAAAAAAACTTTTCAGGAGCCGGGAACTCTCCTGAGCAAGAACGCCACCAACAACTTTTAAAGTATGGTTCAAAAAGGGGAGACTTGTCAAGTCCACAGCTCCACCTGTCACACCGCTTTTGGGATCGAAAGCCCCGAAGACCAGGGTTTCAAGGCGCGCATGAACCATGGCCCCCAGGCACATGAGACAGGGCTCCANAGTCACATAAAGGGCGCACCTGGACAGACGGTAGTTCTTCACAGCCCTGGCAGCGCGGCGCAGTGCCAAAATTTCGGCATGGGCAGTGGGATCCCGCCTTTCCCTGGGAGCATTGTGAGCCAGGCTTAAAATGTGCCCTGACCCGGCCACCACAACCGCACCCACGGGAACTTCCGAAACCTCAGCGGCCAGACGCGCCTGGTCCAGAGCCATTCGCATGTAAAACGTGTGCCAATGCGTGTCCAAAGACGACACCCTTTCACTCATGTTCCATCCCACAAAGGAGCGAAAGAGCCGAATTCTGTATCATGATTTTCGTCAAAGTCAAAAGATTTTTCCCACACCGGTCAGAAGGCAAGCAGCAAGGAGCATTGTTTCCACACCCACAATGACTTAATTTATTGAAGAAAAATTAAGGAGTTTTCAAACGGGGAAAATTCTGCCCAAGTTACCCATAAAATACACTTGTCATTAGAGCAGGGGGATCATGAAATGGACAAACGAAACCTTGAAAAGTGGGGTGAGTTCAAAACAATTTCGGGCCTGAAGGTTTTTGAACCTCAGGGTGCTTGCGCAACCTCCCCCTCTCAAAAACACCCCTGCGCCGATTGCCATTTTTGCCAGATGTGCACCGATGGCCGATGCAGTGCCTGCAGAATGAGTGAAAACACACACGGTGAAAATCATCGGCCGAAAAAGCTCAGCATCCGGGAGCAAGTGGGGCTCTTTGAAGCCATCAACGGCAATGGGCACCGGTGAATCTTCTTTGGACCTGAATCCTTTCCCTCGCCGCACAGGCCATCTTCAACCCCTTGGAAGGTAGTTTTTTCAAACAATCCCAAGACCGACCTTCGCTGTACTCCGTGATGCATATTGCACAAAAAGCACCAACGCCACAAAATTAATTTGACACACCCATTTTTTTTTACTAGTGAGAATGGCTAAAAAGGCTAGCCCTCTTTTCATAAAAGTAAAACATTTCACATGCATGCGTGACTTGTTAAAAATACGGGACCAATTCCGAAGAGGAGAATCAATGGCGAGACTTTACCCCTTCCTGGAGTTTAAGAAAGCCTGGCTGATCATTCCTTTTCTGCTGCTCACCATTTTCGTCACTTCCAGCAACTCTCAAGCCTCCTCCATCACAGCTTCCATCGGCAAACCTTACCGCGGTTCCCTNGAAAATGGCATCCCCTTCCCCTCCCAGTTCGAAGGCTATACCCTCAGGCACGTGGACCGAACGTACGCCACACCCGAATTGATTGGAGCCATGCTCGACGCCATCGAAGGAGTGCGGCAGGAGTTCCCCGGCACATGTGACATCTACCTTGGTGATTTTTCCAATCCGGGTGGAGGTCCCATGTTCCGGCACCGTTCCCATCAGAATGGACGCGATGTGGACATAGGCTTCTATGCCAGAGGCAACCGGCCTCTTCGGTCCTTCATTCCCATGAACAGGGAAAACCTGGATGTGCCCAAAACCTGGGCTCTCATGGAAAACATTCTCCAATCCCAGAGAGTTCAATACATTTTCATCGATCAAAGCATCCAGAACCTTCTGAAGGACTACGCGCTCAGTCAGGGGGGAGACCCGGCCTATCTGGACAGGCTCTTCTCCCGAACGGGCATCATTCGGCATATTCCCAACCACCGCGATCATGCTCACGTGCGCTTTTTTGCCCCATGGTCCACCATGGCCGCAAAAGTCAGTGCCTCTGACGAGCAAAAACGCAAAGTCATCGCCATGGCTCAGCAAGCCTACCTGCCCAAAAGAGTGAACTACTATGTGACAGGAAATGAGAAAAACCTGGCCGCCCTCGCCAGGAGTTTTGGAGTGACCACCCGCGACCTTTCCCGCTGGAACAACATCAGCGGTCACGACATCCTAACCCCTGGAACCGTCCTGGCCTTTTATAAAAGGGGGTTTGAGATCGAACACGTTCACCTGGCTCAATCCCTTCGGCCCGATTCCGTCCCCGAGGTCGCGCCTTCGCGCTTGGCGGCCTTGCGTTCCACGAGGACCGTTTCTGACGCGCCCCCTCCCCGTGGAGTCACTGCTGAAAGAAACCGGCCTCAACAACCCAGCGTGCACAATTACACGGTGCGACGAGGAGACACCCTGTACGGCATCGCCCGTGCGCACGGAACCAGCGTGAAAGCCCTGAGAGATCTCAACGGATTGAAGGAGAATTCCATTCTGCGCGCCGGAGATAAAATAAAGGTCGCCCGCGGCAATTCAGCACCCACGGCGACGCCACGAGCAGCATCCAATCCAATTCAAAAATACAAAGTGGTTCAAGGTGACACCCTCTACAGCATCTCCCAGCGCTACGGGCTCACGGTGGCCGAACTCGCCCGCATCAATTCCCTTGGAAACAATACCGTGCTGCGCATAGGACAAGAGCTGGTCGTTTCCAAAAGATAAAAAAAGCTTCCCAAGAATATAATCGCCAAGGATCTTGAAAACCGGGAATACCGGCCTCACACGGGGCCGGTATTCCTCGGACACTGCACCCTCCTTCAAATGCAACACGTCCCAATCTTCTGAGCATGGTTCTGTTCAGGGTTCCTCCTGACGTCCTTTTTGGCAAATTCTGCAAGAATCTTTGTGCCCCCGCTCCCAGGGAAGCTCAAGGGAAGTGCATCCTCAAGAACCGGTCTCCAGTCACTTTATTGACCAGGGAATCCCATGGATGAAGGCCCATTGGAAGCGCTCCCCAGGTACATCACCGGACTTGTCCCTGGCCCCATTGACAATGCTGCTGCCTCAAGCCTTTTCACTCTGAATAAAAGCCTTTTCACCTCATTCCCTTGGAGGAGGGAATCCAGTCTTTTCAGCACCTTCAGTACCCCGGCCTTCGCGGGGGGCGCGCCACAGAGCAACACGCAGTCCATGAAATCAACAGCATTGGCCTCCTTGAAAGCCGACCGCAAAAGGCACCCATCCTCGAAAGGCTCCAATCACGGGAAAAAATCTCTTCTTCAGACACAAAACCGTATGCTTCCCATTGCCAGTGTTCTGCGCCTGGAAGTAGAATTAAAATCAATTGAATCGACTGATGTTTTTCTTCTTTGGCCCCTTCATGCGAAAGCTCTTCTGGGACTGGAAGGCAAGGGGTTCTCCACCCGCGGCTTTGCAGACTTCATCCAGCGCCTGAAACAGACCTGCCCTTTCCACCTTTTTAAACCCGCAGAGGACGAGGGGCGAGTGCGCTGAAAAGCCTTGCCCGATCTGTCAACAATTCAAACCGTCAGGACACAACATGGAACCCACGGTCATTTTGTTCGCCATTGAATCGGGTGTGAAGCTCGGCCGAAAAACCTACCAGGTGCTCCTGGACGAAACGAGAGAACGCCCTCTTTTTCTTCCTCTGGGTGATCTTTTCGGTGACGTGAAAGAAGCCACCGCTCGAATCTTTTTCGCACGAGAGGAGAACCGGTTTCTTGTGGAAGAGGGAGGACCCTATGCGGGACTCTCGGGCAAGGCCCTGGTGGACGCCTACCGCACCATTCTGGGGATCAATGAGCAACTGGGAAACGTTGGCTCCGTCGCAGACGAAGCCGTCGACACGGTGCGCCAACTGCACGCCTTTGAACAGCATAAAAATGGTTACGGATCAAACCCTCCTGTGCAGCGACTCCTGGGAACCATGGTGGAAGTGGGCATGGACTATTTTTCTGCCAATTCCCAGGCCATCGGAAGAAACTCCTCTGCCCGGCAGCTGATTCATGCCTTTGTAGCAGGACTGGATGAGGTTGATTTCGCCGAAAACGAACTCGCCGACATCGCGGGCGAAGTGCTCCTTGCAGGACTCAAGGTCTTTGGCCAAAACACTTCCCTGGTCTCGAGCGACGAGCGAATTCAAATACTCCTGGGAGGTGTCACGGGTGCGCTCATCGACCACTTTGCATCCCTCCAATCGGAGTTGTCGAAAATAATAGGCCGCAACTACTTTCAGCGCGCCACGGGGAGCATCCTCTCGGGAACCGCCAAGGCTGCGGCGGAAAATGGAAACCTGTTTTCCGTGGGCAACGGCGCAAGAAAAAACCTGGTTCGAACCATCTTGCGCCAGATTCTCACAGGACTTTCGGGCCAGGAAGATTTGCTCACCAATGATGCCCTGGAAACACTGATTCAGACGGCGCTGGTCACTGCCGCCGAAAGTCCGGAGCTCTTTTCCGGAAGTCCCATTGTTCAGGATCTCATCGAGAAGACCCTTGAAACTTTCGCGGCCAGGCCCATCAATGCCATACTTTCTCCAGCCTCCCTGGTCCCTCTGCTCCAGATCGCCCTGGAAACTTTCAAAGAAAACATACCCAGCCTCCTGGATCCCAACGGGCGCCATGGACAATACATTGCCGATGGCATTGCAGCCATGGCACACGGTCTTGCAATGGGAAGAAAACCGGGAAGACTCTTTTCCACGGGGCAAATCACCGATCTGGCGGAGATCGTTTTCAACGAAATCTCCAAATATCCGGAAAAGATGTTTGAAGGGATTGAAGGGGGCCCCAAACAGACCCTCCTCGCCCAGTCCATAGCCTCTTTAATGGCGGCCCTGGGTGAAGATCCTTTCAGGCACCTCAGCAGCCGGGGACTGCTGGACCTGATCGCCCTGGTTTTGCAAGTCTCCGCACAGAATGCGGACAAGCTGATCGATACCCGTTCTCAGGATCCCGGCACAAATCTTCTGCACGTCCTTTTGAGGGAGTTGACGGCTGCGGTGGAGGACGGCCACGACGCCAGAAAACTTTTCAGCCGGGAAGTTTTTCTTGAAACGGCACGACGGGTGGTCCCCATCGCATCATCCAATGTGGAACCTTTCTTGAACGGCAAGGCACAGCTCATCTACAGATCGGTGCAGCTGGCGTTGCATCTCGCTCATGGAAAGTTCCAGAACCGGATCAACGGGGACACACTGCCCAAAATCATCGAGACGCTCCTGACCCGAATGATGGCGGAAGAACATTTCACGGAAGATGCAAAAATGGTCGAGTCGGCTGTGGATATGGCCCTGCGCTCCCTGTGAAACAAGAAGGAGAAGAACCATGAATCAGATGAACCAAAAGCTGAGGCGTTTCAAGGCGTTTTTGCTCCTCGCCCTGGCCGTGGCCCTTGTTTCCTCTTGCGCCACCATGAGCTACCGCGACATTCAGCGTGATTTCAATGAGGCGGTCAGAGCCGACAATGTGCGCATTGAAAGCGTGGATGCTCTGGGAGCCATGGCATCCAATTCGCAAATGCTCTACGAGCAGGTGATCCTCAACCTCACCGACGATTTCATCCACTCCCTGCCCACGGAACTCAAACCAAATGCCTACGCCATTCGATCCGTGGCCCAGTGGCGGACGGGAAAACTCCCGGAAGCCCGCCTGAGCGCAGAAGAGGGGCTCAAACTGAACAACGTGCACGAAAGCCCCCGCGATGCCATGGTATTGCGCATGATTCCCGCTTTGATCATCGACCAGGAACTCAACCACAAGTTTCAGCAATCCGGACGCACCATTTCAGAGCAGCAATATGTGGACGGCGAGTACCAAATGGGTTTCCTCAAGGCCCTGAGAGAGCTGGATTCGGCCATGGAGCTGGCTGAGCCGGGAACGCCCCCAGGCATTCTTCATTATCTTCATTTCCATCGCTATCGCATGCTCCAGAACTGGCGGATCGTCATTGCGGGCATCGACGACTTCGCAGCCATTGACAGGGCTCACCGGGAAGCCGAGAAAGCGCTGGGCGATAGCATGACGGAAGCCATCAACTCTCAGGTGGACAAGGTTCCGGCGGGGAGTCCTTTGAGGGATCTTATGGAAAGACTTTGATGCTGGAGGCTCTCCTTCAGCGCCCCTTCCGGGCCAGGGAAAAACCGAACCGTTTTAGAGATCCTTAAGACAACGAGCCTTTCCGGAAACAGGCTCAGCTTCCATGAACACAGCTTGTGAATTGCACATGGGAAAAACCGCTCAATAAATCGGTGTTTTTTTTCATTGGTTTTTCACACAATTGTCACTTCCCATCCCCCTCTTATTCTGTTATGTACCGAAGCCGACCGGGCACCCCATCGAGTGCCCGTTTTCTTTTTTTTATTATTCGTGTTGGCCATCATTGATTTTGGTTCCCATTGCACGAGGGCAGCCAAATGGAGCCCCGTTGAAATTATGGCCAAATTGAGCGCATCGAAAGGAGCCTGTGNTAGCAAGTCATGACAAGGGATCAGAAAAAAATACGCAACATCGGAATCAGCGCCCATATTGATTCAGGTAAAACCACACTCACCGAAAGAATTCTTTTTTTCACCCAGAGAATTCACGCCTTCCATGATGTGAAAGGCAAAGACGGTGTCGGTGCAACCATGGACTTCATGGATCTTGAGAGAGAGCGGGGCATAACCATCCAGTCGGCAGCGACCTATTGCACGTGGAAGGGTTTTGACATCAACATCATCGACACCCCCGGACACGTGGACTTCACCATCGAGGTGGAAAGGGCCCTCAGGGTTTTGGACGGAGCAGTCCTCGTCCTCTGCTCCGTGGGAGGCGTCCAGTCCCAGTCCGTCACCGTAGACCGGCAGATGAGCCGGTACAAGGTTCCACGCATTGCCTTCGTGAACAAGTGCGACCGCACCGGGGCCGACCCCGCACGTGTGGTGCGGCAACTGAGGGACAAGCTCAATCTCAACGCAGTGCCTCTGCAGATGCCTTTGGGGCTGGAATCGGCCCATGAGGGAGTCATAGACCTCATTTCCATGAAAGCCATCACCTTTGGAGGAGCACAGGGAGAGGAACTCCTGGTGGCAGACATTCCCTCCCAGATGCAGGCCGCCGCCCAGGAAAAGAGGGAGGAGATGCTCGATGCCGTGTCTCTTTTTTCAGATGAACTCACGGAAGCCATCCTGGAAGATCGGGTGACCGATGAACTCATTCACGAGGCGGTACGGCGTGGCACTCTTTCCCTGCAGCTCGCTCCCGTCCTCATGGGTTCCGCCTACAAAAACAAGGGCGTTCAACTGCTCCTCGATGCCGTCACCCGCTATCTTCCCGCTCCTGAGGACATCGCCAATGAAGCCCTGGACCTGAACAGGGAAGAGGCACCGGTGATTTTGAACACCGCACCAGAGAGCCCCCTGGTGATGCTGGCTTTCAAGCTGGAAGTGAGCCGGTACGGCCAGCTGACCTATGTGCGCATCTACCAGGGCACTCTCAGCAAGGGGGACACCATTGTCAACATGCGCACGGCCAAGCGTTCCAAAGTGGGCCGGCTCATCCGCATGCACGCCAACCAGATGGAAGACATCGAAGAAGGGCGCGCGGGAGACATCGTGGCCCTCTTTGGAATTGACTGTGCTTCGGGGGACACCTTCACGACGGGTGAGGTGCGTTATGCCATGAGTTCCATGCATGTTCCGGCCCCCGTCATTTCCCTTGCCGTGAAACCCAGGGACAAAAAAGGGGAAATGAACATGGGCAAGGCCCTGTCACGCTTCACCAAGGAAGATCCCACCTTCAAAACCTACCTGGACGACGAGACGGGAGAAACTCTCATTTGCGGCATGGGAGAGTTGCACCTGGATGTCTACGTGGAACGCATGCGCCGGGAATATGACGCGGACGTGGAAACGGGCATGCCCAAGGTGGCCTACCGGGAAACTATCACCCGCAAAGCGGATTTCAATCACACCCACAAAAAACAAACGGGCGGCTCGGGACAATACGGCCGCGTGGCAGGATTCATGGAACCCCTGGAAGAGGGCGATTATGAATTCGTCAATAAAATCACGGGGGGCTCCATCCCCACGGAATACATTCCCTCCTGTGACAAGGGCTTTCAAGCATGCCTTTCCAAAGGCTCCCTGGCGGGATTTCCCGTGGTGGGGGTCAAAGTCACCATCAACGACGGCACAAGCCACTCCGTGGACTCCTCGGACATGGCCTTTCAGCATGCAGCCATCGGTGCCTTCCGCGAAGCCTACACCAAGGCGGCTCCCATGCTCATGGAGCCGGTGATGCGCGTGGTGGTGGAAACGCCATCAGAATTTCAGGGGGCCGTACTGGGAACACTCAACCAGAGGCGTGGAATGATCGTCAGCACATCGGAAGACGGCGTTTTTTCCACCATCGAAGCAGAAGTTCCCCTGGCGGAAATGTTTGGTTATTCCACCGTGCTGCGATCGAGCACTCAAGGGAAGGCCGAGTTCACCATGGAATTCTCACGCTACAATCCCGTGCCCAAAAACACGGCGGAAGAAATCATCAAGCGCCAAAAAGAGGAAGAAAAGACTCAAAAGAAGTAGAATCCTCAAGGTTAAGGAAATTTATTCATCATTATAAAAATCTTGGTGTATGATGACTTGTCCATGGTGAAGCCAAAAAACCCTCACCAGAAGCCTTCTCCGTGGCCAGTCGCATGCTTCACGAGGAGATAGACGGGATGGACACACAGCGAGAAAAGAGTCCGAAACGCATGGAGATGATCAAAAGGGCCCTTGGAAATTCCCTGGCTCCGGGGGAGCTGGGCGTATTGATGGCCGGAGCCGGTGTGGGCAAAACGGCGTGCCTCACCCACATCGCCCTGGAGGAGCTTTTCAACGGAAAGGCTGTCCTGCATGTGTGCATTGACGATTCGCCCGAAAAGGCAAAAGTCTGGTATCATGAGCTGCTGAAAAACATTCTCTCGGGAGAAGGAGTGGAGAGCTTGGCCGGCGTGCAATTGAAGATCGAGCCTTTGCGCTTCATTCAATCCTACCTGCAGCAGGTTTTCACCCCCGAAAAGCTCAGGAGCAGTCTCAGCACATTGAAATCCAGCGCCGATTTTCAGCCGGGCATGATCGTCGTGGACGGCCTCGACTTCAACACGGTGGACCGAAAAAGCATTGAGCAGCTCAAGGGCATCGCCAGAGACAACCATCTTTCCATCTGGATGTCTGCTCGAACCCATCGACACATTTCTGAGATGAACAGTCGAGGAATCCCCTATCCCTGCCACGAAATGGATGACCTCTTCGCATCCATCATCCTGCTGGAACCCGTTTCCGAGATCATACGGGTGAAGGTGCTCAAGCACGGCCAGGACTATAGCCCTGCATTGCCCCAGTTGTCACTCAACGCCCAGACTTATCTGCTCAATGAGAGCTGAGACGCCGGGCACAGAGTGAGACCCGGAAACACATGGATCATCGATGGGAGGAACCAGGGTCAGAATAAAAACAATATCGGAGTTTTGCAGACACCTCGATCGTCAGTTTTCCAGCCTGCTCTCCCCGCTTCCGCCACAATTTTTCACTTTGAGGAAAAGGACAGATGGAAGAGGATCTCATTGTCAGCCTGACGCGCCAGGTCAAAGAAGAAGTCGTTGAAAACTATTTGAATGAGCGCCAGCTTCTTCACCTCCAAATGGAGGACTTTCAAGAGGAGGCGGAGCAGACCAGGGGGCTGGCCCGCAAGGTGGGCCAGCGATTGGCTCGAATGGCTCAATTGACCATCAACCCGCAGCCACTGAAAAAGTTTCTGGAAAGCATCGGAGTTCCCCTGCCAGCTTTCTGGGAGAAATTTCTCCACGTGGAAACCCCTGCGGGCGTGCGATTCATCAAGGTGAGAAGCCTCACGGACAGGGGAAAATTTCGAAAACTCCTGCTGGAAGCCTATCAGCGCCTTCAGGAAAGGATGAGTGACTACCAGAAGAAATACGAAGAACTTCAGTCACACTGCAGGGCCATCAATCTGAACATCAAAAACTTCCAAAAAAACTATGACCTCCTCTCCATTCTCCAATTCCTGAGGAGTCTCGATACGCAAGCCCTGGAAAGAAAGCATTTTCTGGGCGAAAACTTCACAGCGGAGGAACTTTCCTCCCTGGACACCAAACTGCAGATCAACACCCTGGACTTCCAGAAGCTGGAAATCCCTCCTCCCCTTTCTCTCCCATTCTCCCCTTCCGTGGAGCAAAAGCTCGCGGAACTCGCAGCAGAAACCTTCCGGAAACATGAACGGGAGGTGAAAGAACTCCTGCTTCAGCGAAAGAAATGAGTTCTCGCGAGCCCTCCTGTCATTTTTTGTTTCCGATGGGCCATCGCTTGTGATATATGACACAATTGTTGTGACAAAAAGAAGGCAAAGCAGCGATGGCTCTGTGCGGCAAAGGGTTCACAAAAGGGAGTTCCAGCTCATCCCATTGACTGGCATTGATATTGCTCATTGACAATGGTGTGACGGTTCGTGGCGCAGAAGGTTATTTGCCCCCTTCTGGACGCAAGAAGCAGGATAGAATGGGCCCTTCAGGCGGAATCACCGGCCCGATGGCCCAGTCATGAGAGGCAAAAGGCCACTTTGGCGCCCGCAAAGACGTCTCGGGAAGCTCTGGCACCAACCGAGGAACGGCGCTTTTTCGCGAACACCACTCTCTCGTACCACCAACCCTTGCTGTGAAGCGGATGATCGATCACCGAACGATGCACGAAGAGGATCGCCATGAAGTACCAATGCATACGATGCAGTGTCACATGGGGAGAGGGAATCCCCGAACTGGAAGGTTATTCCCATGGCCTGTGCCTGGTATGTCTTCGGGATGCACTGGTTCCCATCTACCGGAAACGGCAGATCGAAGAGGGCAACTTCGATTGCTTCGCCCGGGCGGTGAGCTTTTGCGATCAGAAAATGTGCAAGTACCGGCACATCTGTTTGTGCGCCAACTCGTGAGGTTTCTGAAATTTCCCTCAAGATATGCAAGCGGGCCATGAGCAAATGATCATGGCCCGCTGTATCAATCCTTCATGCCACAGGAAAAAGCGCAGGCATCAGAAAGCCCTGGTGGCTTCAGATGCCTGGCACAAGCCCTAAACTTTCAGTAAAATTCAATCATTTTCCATCCAACTCCCCAAATATCCACCTTGTCTCAACTCAGGATTAGATTGATCCCGCCCCTCACTCCTCATCCTCAAGTTTCCAGCCCTTAAAATAGAATGGCCTCTGATTGAGGTTGACACGAATCTTTTGAATTTCTGCGTCACTGGTCTGGACGAGAACATACTTGCCCGAGGAGTCTAAAACGGGCTGACTGGGCATACCCGTGCCAAGATGAGCCACACTTCCTATGTGCTTGGACTGAGCTGTTCCGTTTTGGGTAACATCCTGGTGAATTCTGGCATACTGCCCTTTAAAGCCCGCTGCGTCCTTTCTTTCAAATCCCGAATCTTCCAGCGGATCTTTTTTCAACGGCCGAGCAAGATAGTCAAAAATATACAGATAGGATTCTCCGACAGACACACCGCAGGGATCCGTTTCAGGAACAAAAGTCGTCACAAAGAGCAACTCTCCCGCCACCAGCGCAGATCCGATCACGCGCTCTCCGTTCCGGGTAAAATCATAGATGGACGTCCAGCAGGGATCGATTCCAGTGCATACGCTCTCCCCACAATCAGGATTTCCGTCAGATGCAACCCAGTTGCTGCGGTCGCCCTTGTAGCTGGTTCCTGAACAGTGAAACTCCAACTGCAAGGTCAGTCCGCCTATGACCGAAAAAAAATCAGACTCTGAGTGTAAAACACCCAATGATTCCGAAACATTCTTGGGATCTTTGAAGGAGTACAAAGACATCTTTGCTTCATCGGTCATATCGTTATGGATTTTTTCCCAGACATTTTCAAATTTACCCGTTCCAAAATAGGTTCTGAGATTATACTGAGGATCGAAAGCAACAACGGGCATAGTTGTTATGGGCTGGTAAGTAGAGCGGAACGAATTATACAATGTCGAATCTAATGGCTTGGTCTGGCGCACATCGATTTTGATCCTGCTTTCAGAAGGA
>SL_3KL_010_SEDDRAFT_10004114_pt1 | contig 13166 bp, 9 predicted proteins | sample SodLakKL_010_SED_2_FD_10381 | JGI IMG/M metagenome (IMG submission 10381)
ACCCGCCCCACCCGCGCCGCCACGCCCACCCACACCCGGACAGGACACCGGCACCACCCCGGCCCACCTCGTTCCCCGTCAGCCACGCCAGGAGTTGGACCCATGCTCGCCCGTCACGTCATCCCCCTCCCCGAGCACATCTACCCGGCCGACGAATGGCGCATCGTGGAGTCCCGCTTCGCCCCTCGCCACATGGCGCGGGCCGAGACCATCTTCGCCCAGAGCAACGGTTTCGTGGGGCTCCGGGCCACCCCCGAGGAGGGACGCCCTTCCCTCTCGCCGGGAACCTTCGTCAGCGGCTTCCACGAGACCTGGCCCATCAAGCACGCCGAGGAGGCCTACGGGCTGGCCCGCACCGGACAGACCATCGTCAATGTGCCCGATGTCAGCGTGTTCAAGCTGTACGTGGACGATGAACCCCTGGTCCTCCCCTTCGCCCACCTGACCGGTTACGGGCGGGTGCTGGACATGCGGGCCGGCGAACTCACCAGGGAGCTCATCTGGTCGACCCCGGGCGGAAAGCGCGTGCGGGTCCGCTCCAGTCGCATGGTCTCCTTCCGGGATCGGCACCTGGTNGTGATGGATTACGAGGTCACGNTCCTGGATGGAACGGCNCCGGTCACCATCGTCTCCAAGGTGCTGAATCGGCAGGACGCGGTTCCCGAGGACGAGCCCACTCCCGATGTCGTGGATCCCCGCCTCGCCCGCCAATTCCCCGAGCGGGTCCTTCGTTGCAAGGTGGCTGAGGCTATGGACCAGCGGATCCTCCTGGGATACCGAACCGCCCGAAGCGGGATGACGCTGGGACTGGGGATCGATCATGTCATCCGGACCACTGCATCCCACCGGGTGGCTGTGGAAGCGAGCGGAGACATGTCCCGCCTGGTCCTCACCGCGGAGGCCGCCCCCGGTCAACCCATCCGCATCACCAAGTACGCCGCCTATCAGAGCTCCAGCGTGGTACCGGCGGCCGAGCTGGCGGATCGGTGCGCCCGGACCCTGGACCGGGCCGTCCAGCAGGGACTCGATCATCACCGCCGGGCCCAGCGCGAAGAGTTGGACCGGTTCTGGGATCGGGCCGATGTCCGGATCTCCAACGGCCCCGAGACGGCCCGTACCCGCCAGGCGATCCGCTGGAACCTCTTCCAACTGGCGCAGGCCACCTGGCGGGCCGAAGGGGCAGGGGTGCCCGCCAAGGGTCTCACGGGTCAGGCCTACGAGGGCCACTACTTCTGGGACACGGAGATCTACGTGCTCCCGTTCCTTGCCTTCACCCAGCCCCGCATTGCGCGGAACCTCCTCCGGTTCCGGCACTCCATGCTGGCACGGGCCCGGGAGCGGGCGCGGGAAATGCGACAGCGCGGGGCCCTCTTCCCCTGGCGCACCATCAACGGGAACGAGGCCTCGGCGTACTACCAGGCCGGTACCGCCCAGTACCACATCAACGCCGATATCGCGTACGCCGTGAGTCGCTACGTGGAGATCCGGGACGACCCGGAGTTCATGGCCCGATGGGGCGCGGAGCTCCTGGTGGAGACGGCTCGCATGTGGGTCGACCTGGGCTTCTACGGTGAGAGCGGCCAGTTCCACATCCACGGCGTGACCGGTCCGGACGAGTACACGACCGTGGTGAACGACAACGCCTTCACAAACCTCATGGCCCGCCGGAACCTGCTGGCGGCGGCCAGGGTGGTGCGGGAGATGGCGGCCCGGGACGCCTCGGCCTTCCACGCCCTGGTGGACGCCACCGACCTCCTCCTGGACGAGGCCGAACTCTGGGAGAAGGCTGCACAGGCCATGTTCATCCCCTTCGACGAGGAGCGGGGAATCCTCCCCCAGGACGCCGGCTTCCTGGATCGGGAGCGGTGGGACCTCACTGCGACCCCCCGGGAGCTGTTCCCCCTCCTGCTCCACTTCCACCCCCTCACCATCTACCGGCACCAGGTCATCAAGCAGGCCGACGTGGTCCTGGCCCTCTTCCTGCTCAGCGACGAATTCAGCCTGGACGAGAAGCGCCGCAATTTCCGGTACTACGACCCCCTCACCACCGGCGACTCCTCCCTGTCCGCCGCGGTCCAGAGCATCGTGGCCGCCGAGATCGGCGACAAGGAGAAGGCCATGGAATACTTCCAGTACGCCCTCATGATGGACCTGGGCGACGTGGCCGGGAACGTCTCCGACGGGGTCCATGTGGCCTCCACAGGGGGGGTCTGGCAGGCCCTGGTCTTCGGGTTCGGCGGCGTGCGGGACCGGGAGGGTCGCCTCGACCTCAACCCGGTCATCCCCGACGGATGGGAAGAGCTCAGCTTCTCCCTTCGATTCCGCGACCGCCAGCTCCGGGTCCGTCTCGGACAGGACACGGAACGCTACCTCCTGGAAGAAGGGCTTCCCCTGGTCATCCGGGTGCGGGGGCGGGAGCACACCCTCGAGCCGGGGGAGGCGCTGGAGGTGACGCCCCCCTGACGCCATCTTGGTATCTGGTGGGGCGACGGCCCTGGCCGCCCGTGGTCCAGGCCCCAGGGCCGTCCCCCGTGCGTCCCCCTCAGGAAGGAGCTCCCCGCCATGCCTCGTCTCGTGTTCGCTCTCCCGTTGTTCCTGCTCCTGACCTGGATGGCCCCAGGACACGCCCAGGCCCAGACCCTCGCCACCGACGATCCGGTCCTGCAGGGGATCTGGGAACGGGCCATGCACCACTCGCAGGTGGAGGAACTGGCGCAGATCCTCACCGATTCCATAGGGCCCCGGCTGGTTGGCACACCGGGCATCGACCGGGCCCACGATTGGATAGTCCAGAAGTACGCCGAGTGGGGTGTGGAAGCCGAGAATCGCCAGTACGGCACCTGGCAGGGGTGGCGCCGGGGGATCAGCCACATCGACCTGCTGGAGCCCTGGGTCCGCTCCCTGGAAGGGATCAACCTGGCGTGGAGCCCGGGGACCGATGGCCCGGTGACCGGCGACGTGGTAGTCCTCCCTGCCCTGGAGAGCCCCGAAGCCTTCGAGGCCTGGCTCCCCTCGGTGGCGGGGCGCTTCGTCATGATCTCCCTGGCACCCTTCTCCTGTCGGCCCGAGAGCAACTGGGAAGAACACGCCACCACCGAGTCGCTGGAGCGGTACCGGGAGCGCCGCGCCCATGAGACCGAGGAGTGGAATGCCCGGATCCAGGGCACCGGGCTGAACGCCCAGACGCTCCCCCTGCGGCTCGAGGAAGCGGGGGCGGCGGGGCTCGTGACCATCAACTGGTCCGGGGGGTGGGGGACCAACCGGGTCTTCAGCTCCCGCACCCGGGAGATCCCCACCTTCGAACTCTCCTGCGAGGATTACGGGATGCTCTTCCGTCTGGCTGCCCGGGACCAGGGGCCGGTGCTCAGGGTGAACTTCCAGGCCGAGTTCCTGGGTGAGGTTCCGGTCTTCAATACCATCGCCACCATTCCCGGCACGGAGCTTCCCGACGAGTACGTCGTCCTTTCGGCCCACATGGACACCTGGGACGGTGCTCCCGGCGCCGTGGACAACGGGACTGGCGTGGTTCTCATGATGGAGGCGGTGCGGATTCTCCGGGAGGTATATCCGAACCCCAGGCGCACCATCCTGGTGGGCCATTGGGGCGGCGAGGAGCAGGGGCTGAACGGGTCCCGGGCCTTCGCCGAGGATCACCCGGAGGTGGTGGAGGGGATGCAGGTGCTCCTGAACCAGGACAACGGCACCGGCCGAATCGTGAACATCTCCCTCCAGGGCTTCACGGAGGCGCCGGGGAACATGGCCCGTTGGTTGGCCCGGGTGCCTCAGGAGGTCACGCGCCACATCAACCTGAACATCCCGGGCATGCCGTCGGCGGGAGGCACGGACCACGCCGCCTTCGTTTGCTTTGGGGCCCCGGCCTTCAGCCTCTCGGCCCTCCCATGGGATTACTTCACCTACACCTGGCACACCAATCGGGACACCTTCGACAAGATCGTCCTGGACGACCTCAAGAACAACGTGGTCCTGGTGGCCTCTCTGGCGTACCTGGCCTCCCAGGATCCGGAGCGGGTCTCCTGGCAGCAGCGGACGGCCTTCCCGCTGAACCCCCAGACCGGCCAGTCCATGGAATGGCCGTCGTGCCAGCCCGCTACGCGGTCGGCGCCCTGGTAACGCCGGCGGTCCGGCCGGGAAGATTGGAGCCCGGTGGAGAGAGGGGACCGATACCGCCCCGGCGCAGCGACGTTCTGTTACATGTATGTTACGTAGATCGCCCCCAAGCCGTGACCTGGCTGGGATAGAATCATGCGGGGTCCGGCTTGGGGCTCGTCGCCAAACCGATGCCCCTCCCTGGAGTGTCCATTCCCCCGACGCGGATCCACGGCCCATGAGCGCCAGCCCCGCCACCCCCGGAGCCCCCCGCATCCTGGTGGTGGAAGACGAACCGGATATCGCCGCCCTGGTTGCCTATCAACTCACCAGGGCCGGCTTTCGGGTCGAGACGGCAGCCAACGGCGCCGAGGCCGTAACCGCCATCGACCGGACCATTCCCGATCTCCTGATCCTGGATCGGATGGTCCCTGAGATTTCCGGAGATGAAGTGTTGCGGCGGGTCAGGGCGGAGCCGGCCACGCGGACGGTGCCGGTCCTCATGCTCACCGCCAAGCGGGAACAGGAAGATCGAATCGAGGGACTCGAGATGGGGGCCGACGACTATCTCACCAAGCCCTTCAGCCCCCGGGAGCTGGTCCTTCGGGTTCAGGCCATCCTGCGCCGCACCGAGCAGGGCGGCACGGAAACGGGCGGGAAGATCCTGCGAGCCGGTCCCCTGGTCCTGGATCTCACGGCACATCTGGCCACCATGGACGGCGAGGAGCTTTCGCTGACTCCCACCGAGTTCCGCCTCCTTCAGACCCTCATGGAGCGCAAGGGTCGGACCCAGAGTCGTAAGCAACTGCTGGAGCGGGCCTGGGAGGTGGATTCCAACGTGGCGGAGCGCATCCAGACCCGAACCGTGGACATGCATGTCCGTCGCCTCCGCTCCAAGCTCCGGGGCTATGGCGACTGGGTCGAGACCGTACGGGGGTTCGGCTATCGGCTCCGAATCCCCGAATCCGAGGGATTCGGAAGTACCTGGGAGGCTTGAAGCGGAGAAGGTCGGGGGAAGTTCCTTTCCCGCTGTTCCCTCCGGGTCACGGCTCCCTGCGCCCCGCCCCGTGCTTGATGCTTCGTCCCTCCACCATGTAGACCACGTCCTCGGCGACATTTGTGGCCAGGTCCGCCACCCGTTCCAGGTTCCGCCCTACCAGGATCAGGGACATGGCGCGTCCCACCAACTGTGGATCGTCGGCCATGTGTTTCAAAAGACTCCGAAATCCGCTCTCATGAAGGGAGTCAACGCGGTCGTCCCTTCGACACACCTCCCTGGCCACCACGCTGTCTCCGCGAACGAAGCTGTCCAGGGCCTGGGTCAGCATCTCCCGGCTGATCCGCGCCATCTCCTCCAACTGGGGGACCCGGGTCAGAAGCGACGGAGCGGAGCCGAGATGATGGACCGTCTCGGCGATGTTGACGGCGTGATCGCCCACCCGCTCCAGGTCGTTGGCGATACGCAGGATCATGGTGATCACCCGAAGATCCCGTGCGAAGGGCTGATGGAGCGCCAGGAGATGGATCCCGGCCTCATCCACCTCCACCTCCATGGCATCCAGCTCCCGATCGGCCAGGATCACCGAGTCCGCCTTTTCCACATTCCCCTCCATGAGGGCTTCTACCGCGAACCTCAGGAGCTCCTCGGCCATGGCGCCCATCTCCAGGAGTTGATGCCGCAGCGCCGAGAACTCCTCCTGGAAGTGGCGGGATCCACCAGGCAGGTTCATCCGAATCGCCCCGTGATGTAGGCCTCGGTTCGCTCCCTTGCCGGATTGGTGAAGAGCCGGTCCGTCTCCTCGTACTCCACCAGGCACCCGTCGTCGAGGAAAGCCGTTCGGTCCGACACCCGGGCCGCCTGCTGCATGTTGTGGGTCACGATGACAATGGTGACGTCCCGCTTCAGCTCGTAGAGCAGGGCCTCGATGCGATGGGTGGCCGTGGGATCCAATGCGGCCGTAGGCTCGTCCATGAGGAGAATCTGAGGCCGGACCGCCAGGGCGCGCGCGATGCAGATCCGCTGTTGCTGGCCGCTGGACAGAGCGATGGCCGGATGGTCGAGGCGATCCTTGACCTCATCCCACAGACCCGTCCTCCGGAGAACCATCTCCACCAGGCTCGACTCTTCCCCCTTCTGGACCAGGCCATGCCGTCGGGGTGCGAAGGTGATGTTTTGGCGGATGCTCATGGTGGGAAAGGGGTTTGGTCGCTGGAAGACCATCCCCACCCGGGTTCGGAGCAGGACGGGATCGAGACCCTCATCGTGGATCTCCCGGTTGCCCAGGTAGATCCGTCCCGAGACACGAACGCCCGGAACGCCGTCATGCATGCGATTGAGAGCCCGAATGAGGGCCGACTTCCCGCACCCGCTGGGCCCGATGATGGAGGTGACGGCGGCAGCGGGGATTTCCAGGTCCACCCCCTTCACGGCCTCGGTATCCCCGAAGAAGACCCTCAGGTCCTGGGTTCGCATCGTCTCCGCCATGGCCCTCCTCCTCAGCCACCGGTTGGGAATCGGTCCGCCCGGACCGGGAGGACACGTCCGCGACGGCTCCAGATGGACATGGCGGCGGCGTGGAGCACGAAGACGGCGGTAACGAGAATCAGGGCGCCGGCCCATGCCTCACCCTCCCAGGAGGGGGCAGAAGTCGTGGCGTGGGCGTAGACGTGGGTCGGCACGGTGGCGCCGGGTCGAGGCAAGCCTCCCCCCACGGCGAGGACGGTGACCAGGAGGGGTGCGGTCTCGCCCGCGACCCGGCCGAAGGCGATGAGGGTGCCGGTCACGACGTGAGGCCACGCCGCGGGCAGGACGATGCGGAGAACGGTGGTGGCCTCACCAAGACCAAGGGCCGACGCGGCCTCCCGGAGTTCACGGGGCACCGCCTGCAACGCCGCCATCGTGGTCATGGCCACCATGGGGGCGAGGATCACGGCCAGAGCCGCGCCCCCCGCCAGAAGGCTGAATCGGCCCGTTGTGGTCATGATGAGCCCGTATGCAGCCATGCCCGCCACGATGGAAGGGAGCCCGGCCAACGCCTCGCAGACGACCCTGGCGACCCGCCCCAGGAGACCGGATCCGAATTCGGTCACGTAGAGTCCGGTCCCAACCCCCACGGGAATCCCCAGCACCGCGGCGATTCCAACCACCATGGCCGAACCCGCCAATGCCGATCCCCAACCGGACAGACCCGGGAGCGCGGTGCCGGCGGCGAAGAAATCCAGGGACAGGTGGCGAATGCCCAGCCGGAAAACCTCAATGAGAAGCCACCCGAGGGGGAGACACGCCACCAGAAGGGCGGTGGTACAGAGAATGATCACCGCCCGCTCCCGGAGGAGTCGCCGTCCGGGACGGGTGATCATGGCGGGCCGGCTCATGACCTGGCCCCCCGATGAAGGCCGAGCACCACCAGTCGTCCCGCTCCATGGAGAGCAAAGGAGACGCCGAAGAGGATGAGCCCCATGGCCACCAGGGAAGCCATGTGCATGTCGCTCGTGGTGACGACGAATTCACTCGCGATCACCGCCGTCAGGGTGCTCCCGCCCTGGAGGAGATCCAGGGTGAGGTCCGGCCGGTTTCCAATGGTCATGACGGTGGCCATGGTCTCGCCCAGCGCTCGACCGAGTCCCACCACGGCCGCAGCCCATATTCCAGTCCATGCCTGCGCCAGGATGACGTGACGGAGCGCCTCCCAGCGGGTGCACCCCAACGCCAAGGCCCCCTCCCACTGGGTCCGGGGCACGGCTGCCAGCGCCTCCCGGATCAGGGCCGCCGTCAGGGGTATCGTCATCAGAGCCAGTACAAGGCCGGCTGTGAGGAGGCTGAAACCCGAGCCGGCAGACCCGATCAGGTCGAGGCGACCCAGGGGGCTCGCCACCACGAAGGGAATCAGGTGGGACTCCATCAACGGAGCCAGGACGAAGATCCCCCAGAGCCCGAAGACCACCGAAGGCACCCCCGCAAGGAAGTCCACGAGGAAGATCAGGGGGCTCTCCATCGGTCTGGGAGTGAATCCCACGAGCAGTAAGGCGATTCCCAGGCTCACCGGGAGGGCCAGGGCCAGGGCCAGCGCACTGGTGATCAGGGTGCCGGCCAGGAACGGGAGGGCACCGAACTGGCCCGAGGTCGGGTCCCAGACCCGTCCTGAGAGGAAGCCCGGACCCCATTCCCGCCAGACCGGAAGGGAGCCGACCCAGAGTTCCCCGGCGATGAGTGCCACCGCCAGAACGAGAGCCCCGGCCAGCGCCCCGGTCAGACATCTCAGCCAGGAAGGCCGACACGTCCGACGGACCCGGATGGGAAGGCGGGAGGGCCCGATGTGACCCGAGGACTTCCGAGGTGGTGAAGGGAGGGTGGGCTGACGAACCTTCAAGGCCTGGTCCGGGAGGGGTGGGGACACGGGACCGGGTGGTGCCCCGTCTACCCAGAAAAACCTGACGCCGGAGCGTCACGGTACGGTCACAACGGCGCCCCGATATCGTAACGCTCCCACTCCCCCGGTTGGCGCCGTCGGCCCAGGTGCTATCCCGTGCGCTCCACCTCCCTGAGGGTCCAGCGCATGAGGTCCCGATGCAGATTCCGGGACGGGTCTCCCGGCGCCGGAGTTCGGAGCGTGTAGCGACCCGATGCATCCAGGTCCCAGGCCAACTCGTTGTCGTCCAGACTCCTGTCCAGGATCCGTCCCACCCGCTTCCTGAGGACCGGACTCTCCAACGCCACCAGGGCCTCGACCCGTTCATTCATGTTCCGGGTACGCCAGTCGGCGCTTCCGATGAGAATGATGGGATCCCCGCCGTTCCCGAATCGGTAGATGCGCTCGTGCTCGAGGAATCGGCCCAGGACACTCACCACCTGGATGTTCTCGCTGTACCCGGAGATCCCCGGACGGAGGCGGCAATGACCCCGCACCGCCAGTCGGATCCGGACTCCGGCCCGGGACGCCTCGTACAGGTGGCGGATGATGCCGAGATCGTCCAGAGCGTTCATCTTCGCGTCGATCCGTCCCTCGCCACCGGCCCGGGCCCGGGCCATCTCCGCCTCGATGAGTTCCTCGAACCGGCGCCTCATCTCCCCCGGCGCCACGATGAGCTTCCGGTACTGCTGATCCGGAGCGTACCCGGTGAGGGAGTGGAAGAAGTCCACCACATCGGCACCGATCTCCCGGTCGCAGGTCAGGAGTCCCAGATCGGTGTAGATCCCTGCGTTCCCTGCGTGGTAGTTGCCGGTTCCGATGTGGCAGTAGACCCGGGGACGCCCTTCCTCCCGACGGACCACCAGGATGGCCTTGGCGTGGGTCTTCAGCCCCACCAGACCATAGGTCACGTGAACGCCCGCATTCTCCAGCATACGCGCCCACTCGATGTTGTTCTGCTCATCGAAGCGGGCCTTCACCTCGACCAGGACGGCGACCTCCTTTCCGCGCTCGGCGGCGTGGAGGAGGGCGCGAACGACCCGGGAATCGTTGGACGTCCGGTACAGGGTCTGCTTGATGGCCAGGACGGCGGGATCCGCCGCCGCCTCCTCCACCAGCCGGACCACGCTGGCATGAAAGGATTCGTACGGATGATGGACGAGAACGTCTCCCTTGCGGATGATGGAGAAGATGTCCTCCTCCTCCGCGGACTCCCCCTCATGTGCCAGGCGAGGGGGCACCTGGGGTTCCCACGGAGGGAGCTGGTGCGCCGGAAGGGGGAGGGAAGCCACCTTCATCAGATCCGTCAGCGCGAGTTCACCGTCGAAGGTGGTGACGTCGTCCGGATCCACCTCCAGTTCCCGCACCAGGAGGCTTCGCACCCGGTCGGGAATGGCCTCCTCCACCTCCAGGCGCACCACCGGAGCGAACTGCCGCTCCCGTAGCTCCTGGGAGATCATGGCCAGCAGATCCTCCGCCTCCTCCTCGTCGCGGAGGATGTCGGCATTGCGAATGACCCGGAAGAGGTGGGAGCCCACCACCTCCATCCGGCCGAACAGTGCTCCGACGTGATGGCGGATCAGCTCCTCCACGGCGATCAGGCGCGTCTCGCCGGCCCCGTCCGGTGACCCAAGCACGATCCATCGGCCCGCCCCGGTGGGCACCTTGAGGCGGGCGAAGTGAAGGGTTTTCCGGACCGGGTGGCGGAGGACCACAGCCAGGGAGAGGCTCAGGTTCGAGATGAAGGGGAACGGGTGCCCGGGGTCCACCGCCAGCGGTGTGAGCACTGGGTAGACCTGCTCCCGGAAGCGGACCCGCAATTCCTTCCGGTCTTCTTCCGGAAGCTCGTCAAACCGGCAGACGCGGACATCGATGGCAGCGAGGGCCGGGCGCAGCTCGTCGAGCCAGAGCCGGTCCACAGCCACCTCCATGCGGCGGATCTCAGCTCTCAGGAGACGAAGCTGTTCACCAGGGCCTCGCCCGTCGGGCGACGGGAAAGTGACCCCCGCCGCCTCCTGTCTCCGAAGGCCTCCCACCCGTTTCTGGACGAATTCATCCAGGTTCCCAGCGGTGATGGCCAGGAAACGAACCCGCTCCAGAAGGGGGAGGCCAGGGTCCTGAGCGTGATGGAACACCCGCCAATTGAAGTCGAGCCATCCCAGCTCCCGATTGAAGTAGAGGGAGGGATGGTCCAGGGGGGCGTCATCGGGCACGGGGGCGGGACGGACGGCGGGCTCGGGCCCCGACCCCGAGCGCGCGGTCGGGAGGACCGAGGCGTCGGAGGTTGAGGAGTTGTCCATGTGGGTCCGGTTGGGTTTGGAAAGCGGGCCGACGGTCACTCCAGGGAGACCGATGGCTACCAGAGGGTGAGGGTGATCTGGAGGCGGATCCGGGTCCCCGTCACTCCGGAGACACCGTCGCGGAGGCGGTGGACATCGCCCTGGAGTTTGGCTCGGTGGCCGTCCAGATAGCGAGTATACCCGATTCCGCTCTCGGAGGAAGGTGTCTCGGACCTCCCATCCAGATTCTCACCACCGTCCCCCTCACGGCGCTCCGGTCGAATCCAGGCATGCCGAACCACCACCTCATCGGTGAGATTCGGTGAAAGGACCCCCATCTGCAAGTATCCGCCCCAGGCGCGTGGTGATCCTGCATCCGGTTCCACGGCATCCTGAGGATCGGCCCTCTCCGTGGAAGTGGTGGGCACTTCGCGGAAGACCTCGGAGACAACCTGCACCCGTCCGGCTCTCAGAGCGGCCTCCCCATTCCAACGGGTCAGGCGGACGGCCTCGCCCCCTCGATCTTCGGTGGTGGCGAGTCCTGCCACCCCCAGCGCGAGGCGGGGGCCGTCGGGGATCACGAGGGGACTTTCAACGGCCGGATAGGGACCGAGAGGTGTGAGCACCATGCGAGCGGCGGTCATGGAACGCCCGGCGATTCCGGGATCGTTGCCGATCCCCCTGGCCTCAAATCGACCGGCGGCCCACGTCAACCGTGGGTTCTGTCCCGTCCCATGCACCATGATCCCCGCACGTCTGGCCGGAGTGAAGCGACGATCGGCAAGCGAGCGGTCCACCAGGGAAAGGGCGCCGGAAGAGTTCAACTGCTGACGCCCGAACGGAACCTTCCCCTGTCCCACCGTCACGTGGATCGGACCAGCCACGGAGGACGAGAGCTGCGCGTCCAGGAGGTGGACCCGGCCCCCGGTCAACTCCGTTTGCAGGACGTAGGTGAAGCGATCCTGTGCTTGACCCCGGGCCCAGATCCGCCCTCGCTGCACTGCGGTGGTGTGCCGGTCCTCGGGATGCTCCCAGGTGTGTCGAAGTTGAAGTCTGGCTCCGACCCCTCCGAGCCAGGACGGAGAGTCTCCGGCGGTCCGAGTCACTCCAGAAGCCAACGGAGGCTCCTGAGGGGGAGAGGCCCCTGCAGGACTCGCTGCCAGGCCGGACAAGGCAATCCACAGGAACACCCATGCGCTGAAGGTCGCCGAGCGAGCCCCCATCCCCATTCCCCGATCCGCCTCCATTCCCCCTCCACTCGCCTCGCGGAGGTCTGACTCCGCCCTGATCCGTTACGTAAACGTGGAGAGAATGTCACTGGTACGTTACGAAAAAGCTACGGACCGACGACGGATCCCCCTGGACGGAACACCCGGAAGGTGGAGGTATCCTTGGATCAGCTACGACTGAGCAGCCAGGGCGCTGGGCCGCAACGTGGGCTGAATGGGGAGGGTGAAGCGGATGGTGGTCCCACGGCCCAGCTCGCTCTCGGCACCTACGGTACCCCCGTGCCGTTCCACCAGATGGCGGACGATGGCCAGGCCCAGGCCGGTTCCACCGTCATCCCGGGCCCGTGCCGGGTCGGCCCGATAGAAGCGTTCGAAGATGCGGGACAGGTGGGGTTCGGCGATGCCCGAGCCTGTGTCGGACACCGAGACCCGGACCATTTCCTGGCCATCATGGGGGTCCCCTGCCTCGATCCGCACCAGGATGCGCCCCCCGGCGGGCGTGTAACGCAGGGCGTTGGAGAAGAGGTTCGTGAACACCTGGGTCAGCGCACCCCGGTCGGCCTGGATATCGGGAGCCGTTGGTTCGGTCTCGATCCCGAAACTCAGCTCCTTCGCCGCCGCCGAGCCGGACAGGGCGGTCCAGGCCTCCCGGGCCACCTTCTCCAGCGCTACCGACTCCGGATTCAAACGCCACCCCCCGGACTCGATGCGGGAAAGATCCAGGAGGTCCTCCAGGATGGCCTGGAGCCGCTGGGCATTGGCGAAGAGCCTCCCTGTGAACTGGCGGCGCAGATCGGTCGGGAGATCCTCGTCCAGCAAGGTCTCGGCATGGCCCCGGATTACGGTCAGGGGCGTCTTGAGCTCGTGGGACGCATTGGCCACGAAGTCGCGCCGGACACCCTCCAGTCGGCGCAGTTCGGTCGTATCCAGGAATACCAGGACCGCCCCCCCGCTGGGCAGTGGTTGGGCCGTGGCAAGAAGGTGTCGATCCTCATAGCGGAGCTCGGTGGTCGAAACGGCTTCTCCCTTCAGTGAGCGCTCGACCAACTCCAGGAATCCCCGGCGGCGGGCTACCTCCGCCGGGCCCAGGCCCCGAGGGTCCTGATGGAGCCGGAAGATGGCGCGAGCGGCGGGATTTGCCC
>SL_3KL_010_SEDDRAFT_10004115_pt1 | contig 13165 bp, 16 predicted proteins | sample SodLakKL_010_SED_2_FD_10381 | JGI IMG/M metagenome (IMG submission 10381)
ACCGACCACCGTCTCCCGCCCCTTCAGTCACTGCCGCACGTATTCGCGGGTCATGAACATTGCGGCGATGGAGCGGCCTTCGGTGCAGTCGGGGCGGGCGATGAGTTCGGCCAGGTTGTCCAGCGGCCAGGGAATGACTTCGATATCTTCCGGCTCGTCGCCGGGCAGGCGTGATGGGTAGAGGTCGCGGGCCAGGATGACGTGGGTGGCGTGGGTCATGTAGCCCGGCGCCAGGGTCAGGTGGCCGAGCTCGACCAATTCTCGCGCAGCGTAGCCACATTCTTCCTGCAACTCACGATTGGCGCCTTCGATCAGGCTCTCGCCGTGTTCCAGGCGACCCTTGGGCAAGCCCAGTTCGTAACGATGAACGCCACACGCGTATTCGCGGATCAGCAGGACGTGATCGGGGTCGGGCATGGCGGCCACGATGACCGCGCCAAGACCACGACTGATCAGGCGCTCGTAGGTCCGCTGCTCACCATTGGAAAATTCGAGGTCGAGTTGCTCGACCTTGAACAGATCGGCTGGACGACGTTCGCGCCGGGCGTGGATGATTGGCAAGGGCCGCGGATTCTGCTTACTCATCAAGCCAGGCCCTGAGCTGCTCGTGGAGCGTCGCCGAGGCGGCCAGCACGGACGTGGTGTCCAGCCCGATCGGCTGCCCGGCCAGGTCGGTCATCACGCCACCGGCCTCGCGCACGATCACCGTCAACGCGGCAATATCAAGAATATTGACATCACTTTCGATGACCACATCCTGGCTGCCGTCGGCGAGCCGATGGTAGGAGTAGAAATCACCGTATCCGCGACAGCGCGCCGCCTGTGACACGATTCGACCTACCCAGGGCCAGTCATCGCCCCGGGCCAGTGTGCGCAGGTTGCCGAAACTGACGTCCGCGTGGGTCAGCTCGTCGGTGGCGCGGACCTGAACTCGACGATCGTCGAGAAATGTGCCCTTGCCCTTGAGCGCCCATGCAGTCTCGCCGAAAGCCGGGGCCGAGGAGACGCCGAGCATCAGTTCATCCTCGACCATCAAGGCAATCTGAACCGACCAGAACGGCAACTGGCGAATGAAGCTGCGGGTGCCGTCAATGGGATCGACCAGCCACAGGTAACGGCTTTCGCCGCGTTGCCCGTATTCCTCGCCGTAGATGGCGTGATCGGGAAAGGCTTCCAGGATGGTATCGCGGATGATGCGCTCGCAGGCCCGGTCGGCCTCGGTGACCGGGCTGGCATCGTCCTTGGTCTCGACTGCCAGGTCACCGCGAAAGTATTCCATGGCCACCGAATCGGCGGCTTGAGCGGTCTTGCGCGCGACCTGCAGCGCATGGTTGAGGTCGATTTGATCGATGGTTTCCAAGATGCGAGTCCGGTTTGGATTCAGCCATCCATTATCGCCGAACTTGGGGTTTGGTTTTGGTCAGACGTACGTACACGAACGAGTCGGTGGGGGTTCATTTGACGTTGTCCGTCGGCCGTGTCAGGCCGACCTACGGTTTTGGCGCGGTTTTTGTAGGTCGGGGTGACATCCCCGACGGTCGAGATTTCCAATGTCGGCACAGGTTTGGGGGTCGGGTCGGAATTGGAAATATGAACGGGTCGGTGGGGGTTGATTCGACGTTGTCCGTCGGCCGTGTCAGGCCGACCTACCAGCCCAACATGCCGCGTAGCTGGATGCGGACCTGGCCGTCGGGTTGCAGTTCACCCAGGCCGGCGAGCTGGCGGGTCAGGTCCGGGCGCTCGGAACTGGCGCGCAGCCACAGGTCGGCGTGGTATTGGTGTTCGTCGGTGCGGACCTCGCCGCGAATCAGGACCGGTGCGGTGTCCAGTGAGCGGATTCGGGCCAGTTGATACTCGGGACCGGGCTCGAGATCGATCGCCACGCGCCCGAGTTGCTCGTGCACGCCGCCTTCCAGTCGCGCGTCGGCCCAGACCACCCGCCCCTGCAAGCGGGGAATCTCGCCGGAAACGAGCTGGCCTTCGTCCAGGTCAACCTCGAGGTGACCGGCCGGGCGGGTGTTGCGAAACCAGTGCGCCAGGTCGACCCGGTCGAGCTCGATGCGTCCGGTCACATCGACCAGGTGCAGCCCGCCACCGGGCCTGAGCCGGCCTTCAAGATGGGTCGCCTCGTCGGTGACTTCGAGGAGCCAGTCACGCCCGCCACTCCAGCGCCATTCGATGCGCAAGGGACCATGTCCCGGCTGGTTCCAGCTTGTCTGGCCGGTCCACAGCGTTCCCCGGACCTGGCCAAGCGCATCCGGTGGATCGAACAGCGGCAATACGGTTCGAACCGGCAGGGTCAGCAGGACGATGACCGGCAGGAGGATGATCGCCAGGATCAGGATCTTACGCATTCGTGCTCAGGGTCAGGCGCACATTGACCTGACCATCACCGCCGGCGCGGTCCATGCCGAGATGGCTGACTTCGATCGGATAATCCAGCGACAGTTGTTGCAACCAGTTGATGGTGGTCACGAAATCGGCATTCTCCAGCCATACCCGAACCTGGCCGTCGCCGGCCGGCTCGATGCGACTCAAGGCGCCGGCCAGGCCTGCGGCGCGCGCGGTGGCGTCGGTCAGGCCCAGCAGCGAGCGACCACCGAGGTCGGAAGCGCGCTCGCCCTCGCGCTTGAGCTGTTCAACCAGTGGCGCAATGGCATTGAGCCAGTCATGCAGGGCTTGCTGTTCGGCCACTCGCTCGCGTTCGGCCTGGCGCGACAGGGCCAAGGGTTCCCAGACGCCGACATAGACGGTGGCGCCAAGCAACACCGCGCCGGCGATCATCAGCAGGCGTTGCTGGCGCAGGTCAAGCTGTTGCCACCAGCGCTTCATCCACCACCCCCGACGATACGCACCCGGCCGCTGGCCTCATCATCCTGCATGCTGATCGAGCGAACCTCGGCGTTCAGGTCCAGTGCGCGCAGCCGTTGCTCGAACTGCTCCAGGTCGGACCCCTCGGGCGCACGCACGGACAGCTCCAGCTCGCCCCCGCGGTATTGAAGTCCGTCAAGCAACAGGCCGCTCTGACCGTCGATGACCGGGGCGGCGCGATTGAGCAGGTCGAGCAGCCCGGCGGATTCACCGAACCGCAAACGGGTCAGTTCACGTTCGGCCAGCGCCTGGTGACGGCCAACTGCTGAAAGACCGGGAAATATCTCGGAGAAACGCTCATCGATGGCTGTTTCCAGCTGCTCGGATTGACGCTTGAGCTGGTGGTTCTCGATGGCCATGAATCCCAGGGCCAGCACCAGCACGGCGGCGGCAAGTCCCCCGGCCCAGCGCCAATGGGCACGTGCCGTGTGGGCCGAACTGGGTGTCCAGGATCCGGCCAGCAGGTTGACCGGGGGCTGAGTGGCGCGATCCAGCAGCCCATCGATCCCACCGGCCGATAATTGTTCGAACCGCTGCGCGTCGAGGTGTTCGGGAAGATCCTGACCATGCCAGACCCGCCGGACCTGCTCATCGAGGACCGAAAACAGCATGTCCTCGACCAGCTCGGGCTCGAAGCTGCCGAATTCCCATTCGCCCCAGCGCGCCAGCACCCGATCGCCGGCCGCGGTCAGGTCCACACGGCCACCTTCCCAGGGCAGGCACAGGGCATCGGGCGTCATGACTTCCAGGGCCATGCCGGCAAATCGTTCGTGGAGCGCGGACATGGTCGAATGATCGATGACCACGCAACACAATCGACCATCGTGATCACGCGGCCCGGCGACCACATGCTGATCCTCGGCACTGCCGGCCAGATGCTCCTCTGCCGCCCAGCGCAACGCCTTGTCCAGCCTTGCCGCCGACATCTCCGGCAGATCGAGTTTCAGGCCGATACAGGCGGTCGCGTCGATCAGCACCGTCAGCGGACGGTCCATCGGCCAGTCGGGCTGGTCCGGCGTGCACTGTCCTTGTGCGACCACGCGTCCCGAGCGATCAAGCACGCGCCAGGGCCAGTCGGACCCGACGGCGTGCACGATCAGTTTTTCCTTGCCGCTCGATGACATTGGTGGACCGCTACGGTACGCCCTGGCTGAACAGGCGGAAATCATAACCCGAACCCCCGATTCGCATCAGCCGGAAGTAGTCGCGTTCAACGCCGTCGAGCACCACACGCGCCTGGGCCATGTACCAGGGGCTGAATACGGTCACCTGGGCGGCCAGGTCCGGGCCCGCGTTCGCCTCGATGACCGGGTGGCCCATGAAGCCGCGCACATCGGCAAAGGGTCCGTCGGCAAGCACCCGGCGGGCCTGGTCAAGGTCCAGACCATCGATCAGGCCGGCCAGTATCTCGGGTTGGGTGGTATTGATGTTGATCAGCAGCTCATGGTCAGGCAATGCCGAGACATGCGGGCTCAACTGCGCCCAGGTATCGTCGTCGACACTGCGCAGCCAGCGCAGTTCACTGACATGGGCCAGGGGCACGCCGGCCATGCGGTAAGGCGGTTGCCGCCCGGCATACCAGGCATCACCAACGCTGCCAGGCCTTGGCATGGTCGCACCGCTGACCCAGTCGGCCAGTTCGGCGGCGATGACCGGGTTGAGCCCGAGATGATTGAGCAGACGCTCCATCGCGCTCAGCGCACGGGCCGCCTGGCCGGAGTCGGGATGGGCCAGCGCATTGACGTTGAAGCGCGCATTCTGATCCAGAACCCGTCCCTGGATCAGCCCGCCGGGAACTTCGAATGGCGCCGTCCAGGTTCCGTCGATCTGGCTGGCATCCGCGCCCTCGGCGGTGGCCTCTTCAATCATGTCGGCGGCCAGGATTTCCATGCCACGCGCGTACTGGTAGGCCCGCTCTGTATCCACCAGTGCCTGGGTGCGCGCCAGCGTGCCCTGCCCGCGTTCGATCATGGCCAGTGCAATGACCGCGGCCAGGGCGGCGACCACCAGGGCGATCAGCAATGCGCTGCCGCGCTGATGATGGGCGCGGGTCATGGGAACAGCACCTGCAGGCGGCGAATGCGACCGAATGACTCACTGTGCAACTCGACCTCGATGGCCGTTGGCAGGATATTCGGCGGCAGGTCGCCAACCGGCCACTGGTCATGCCAGCCGCTCTCATGATCACGATAACGAAACGAAACCTCACGAGCGGAAATCGCCGGCTCGGAATGCGCGCGGCTGGCATCAACGACATCGGTCACCGGCCAGTGCGTGCGCACCAGGCGACCATCGTCGACCTGCCAGGAAAAACGTTGCAGATGGCCGCGCCGAACCTGGCCGGGATTGCCCCATCCGGCCCGGGTGGCGGTCAGTCGAGCCCGATCCCCGACCAGCGCGGCCTGATGTTGCCCTTCGGCATCGCGAACGGGTCGAGCCGCGATCTGGCGCAGATCGGCATCCATACGGGCCACCGCCAGCTGCAAAGCCCGAAGCTGCTCGCCATGGTCGCGGTGCGATTCGGCCGCGCGCGACAATCCGTCCAGGGCCACGTAGGCACTGGCGGCCATGACCGCGAATACCAGTACCGCCACCAGCACTTCGACCAGGGTGTAGCCTGAGCAACTGTGTGCGGTCATGGTGGCAGAAATCCGGTTTGGGTCAGTATCGGCGCATCACGACTGGCTTGCGAATACACGGCGACATCCACGCGCAGCATGGCATCGCCCGGCGCCGGCTGGATCAGTGCCTCCCAGTACCAGTCTCGATCGCCCATGGACTGGGTGCCCTGGCGGCGCCCGCTACTGCCGGGCGGGTCGAGACGCATTTCCGCCAGGACATGATCGGCCACCCACATCGCCAGGGTGCGCTGTTCGGCCTGGTACTGACCATCCAGGGCCTGGCTTCCGGCACGCGCCAGGGCAGCCACCGCAATCGCCACCACCACCAGGGCCACCAGCACCTCCAGCAAGGTAAATCCCGCCCGATTCGAAGTGCACGGTGCGTTCATCGTGGTCGCTGCAGTTCCAGGCGGCCATCACCCCGGCCGTTGACCCGCCAGCGCTGGCCGGCCGCGGCCAGGCTGAGTTCGAACGGGCTGAGCTCGCCCAGCGGTTGACAGATCACTTGCGGCTGATCCACATCGGAATCGACCGGAGCGCTGTGACCCTCGACCAGCAACTCGGCCGTGAATTCGCCCGACCAGCGCCGTGGACGATGGATGCCATCACCGGTCAACGGCAGCCAGCCATCGGCGCTGGCATGCCAGAAGTCAAAGCCGTCCTCGGTGACGCGCATTCCGCGCGGTCGGGACTGAAACATGGCCTGCTCGCACTGGGCTTCAAGCAGGGCCATCAAGCGTTGCAACTGTTCGGCCGGATCATCCTGATCGTTCATTGCGCCCAGTCGCAGGACCACCAGCACGGCCAGAATGGCGCCAATGGCCACCACCACCAGGACTTCCAGCAATGTGAATCCACGCGCCGGCGCGCGCATCACTTCGACCAGTTGCCAATCTCCGCGTTGATGCCCTCCCCGCCGGGCATGCCGTTGGCGCCGAACGACCAGACGTCGATCTCGCCATGAACGCCGGGATTGAGATACTGATATTCGCGTCCCCATGGATCGCGCGGCATGCGGTCGATGTACCCGCCCTGACGCCAGTTGGCGGCTTCAGGCTGACCGGATGGGCGGCGAACCAGGGCTTCCAGGCCCTGTTCGGTCGATGGATAGTGATGATTATCGAGCCGGTACATGTTCAGCGCCGTCACCAGGGCCTGCACATCCTGCTGGGCGCGGGTCACCTTGGCGCGATCGGGCTCGTCCATGACCCGCGGCACGACGACCGCGGCAAGAATCCCGATGATGACGACCACCACCAGAATCTCGATCAGCGAAAAGCCGGCCACGTTCGACTTTTTGAATGGGGTCATTTCCTGTTACCTTCTATACGGGGTCTTCTGACTAGGACTCAAGTGAATCTTAACCTGATCGTGAAACTCGAGCACCCCGGCCGATGGGATACGGTCGCCCTGCATTGTAAGTGCTCTTATTTAAAAGACCACGAGTTCGCGTCACTCGTTCCCGACCGGCGTGTGCCTGGATTGTCCGGCACAAGCCTGATCAGGCCGGATCGGGGCCGGATACGAGCCGGTTGCTGGTGATGCGCTCCATTCGTCTCTACAGCGACCAGCCGCTGGAAGTCGGTGAGGTGGTTGAACTGGAAACCACACCGGCGCGCCACCTGATTCGCGTACTGCGCCGCCGGGTTGATGATCCGGTGGTGCTGTTCAACGGAGACGGCAGCGAGTACAGCGGGCGCATCCTGTCCATTGACGGCAAGGACCGTTGCAGCGTGGAGCTGCACTCGGTCGAAGAGCCCGAAGTCGAATCACCGCTGGCGATCACCCTGGTCCAGGCGATTGCCCGAGGGGAGCGCATGGACTATGCCATCCAGAAAGCCGTGGAGCTGGGCGTGAGCGCCATCCGGCCGGTTTTTTCCGAGCGCTGCGAGGTTCGCCTGAACGAAAAACGCACAATGACCCGCCTGGCCCACTGGCGACAGGTGGCCATTTCGGCCTGCGAACAATGCGGTCGGATGCAGATTCCCGAGATTCACCCGCCGGAGGCCCTGGATGCACTGACCACGGAAGTCGCCCTGAACCTTTATCTCGATCCCAACGCCGAGCTGACACTGGGTCGGATGAACATCCCGGACCCGCCCCGCCTGACGCTGGTGATCGGCCCCGAAGGCGGATTGAGCGAGGCCGAGGTCGCCGCGCTGGACCGGGCCGGGTTCATCGGGCTGAGACTCGGTCCCCGGGTCTTGCGCACCGAAACCGCCGGTCCGGCAGCGATTGCCGCGCTGCAGACCCGCTTTGGTGACTGGCAATGAGCTTTTCGCTGCGCCGCAAGCTGGCCCGGGCCCGCCGCTGGCTGGTTGAACATGACAACCGGACCACCTTTACCATCATCTACATCACCCTGGCGCTGGTGTTGTCGATGGCCATTTCGATGTTCTGGCTGGCTGCGGTGGTGGCTGCGCACGGTTTCATCGAGTTCTGGTCGCTGGGCAAGCGCGGCGTGCGGAACCATCGGCTTGGGCTGACCCTGTGGCATATCAAGCTCGACATCATGCTGGTGCTGGCCGCGCTGTGGCTGGGGCTGTATATCGACCTGTTGTTCGGGATTGCCGGATTGAGCGCCGCGGCCCGCACCGGCGCCCAGGTTTCGGCCCGGGTGGTGGCCTGGCAGCGAGCGATTCGCGGTGTATTGCTGACGGTCGACGAGGCCGCGCTGGCGGCCAAGGCGGCCGTGGGCGGCAATGGCGGACACGGTGGACAAGGCCCGACGCCCGATCAGGAACCGCCGTGGCGACAAAGCTGGGGCTGGGGAGATCGTTTGTCCATCGGCGCCAGCGTGGTGCTGGCGGCACTGATCCTGCTCAGCCCGCTGCTGACCGATCACAGCGTGACCGAGGCATTGATGATTCTGGCCGAGGACCTGCATCCCTGGCCGCATTGAGATCACTGATTGATTTACTATTGTCGGTTGGTCAAAAACAAAATCCGAGTTCATGCGTTCAACGATATTGACTGCCGCCTTGTTGTGTATTTCGCCGCTGGTGGCCGCCGAGGTCACGCCGATCGAGTTCAACCGTGACCTGCTCGTCGAGCAGGCCGTGCAGGGACAGATTTCGCCGCCGGCCATTCGTGAAAGCGTCTACCGCGTTCATGCAGACGGCGAAGTGGTGCTCCTCCCGGGGACCGGATCCATTACCTACAACTTCCGCACCGGAGACTCGGCGGTGGAAATGGCCGGCAATCACGTCGAACCGGCGGTAAGCCTGTATCAGCCAGGCGTCGAGGGCAGTCGCACCAGCAACGACAACCGCGCCCTGAATGCCTTGTCGATGATCGGCAACTCGGTGCGCATCCTGTCCGGCGCGGCAGCCGGCGAAACCGGCTGGGTGGTCGGCAAGCACGGCGGAGTCGAACACCTGATCGTCGACTTTGATCCGGGCATCTATGACTCACTGAGCATCGGCGATCTGATGCAGATCCGCACCGTCGGGGCGGGCATGCGCCTGACCAATGTCGACGGCGTGCGGGTCTTCAATTCCAGCCCGGAATTGATCGATGCCTTCAATGATCACGGCGCCGGCATCACTGCCGAGGGCAAGCTGCGAATCGGCGTCACGCACAAGATCCCGGCCAAGATCATGGGTTCGGGACTGGGGCGTGACCATGTCTACACCGGTGATTACGACATTCAGATGTTCGATCCCGAAGTCAACGAACGCTACGACCTGGAGAGCCTTCGCTTTGGCGACATTGTCGCCATCATGGATGCCGATCACAGTCACGGGCGAACCTGGCTGGGTGGCGCGGTCTCGATCGGGATTGTCTCGCACGGCAAGAGCGATTCGGCCGGTCACGGTCCGGGCGTGACCACGCTGTTCACCTCGCGCGAAGGCCGCATCGAGCCGGTCATCGACGCCGAGGCCAATCTCAAGAACCTGCTCGAGATCCCCTGAGCGGGCGGCTGATCCTTCACGGCCATGGACACCTCGCTATCGGGCTGGCTTCAGGTCGATCTGAACATCGACCGGGACCGGGTGGATTCGGCCGAAGCCATGCTGTTCGAGGCCGGCGCCAATGCGGTCACCCTGCTGGATGCCAAGGACCAGCCGGTCCATGAACCGGCCCCCGGAGAAATGCCGTTGTGGCCCGATGTGGTGGTGCGCGGACTGTTCCCGTCCGACCTGGACCGTCAGGCCCTGCTGGACACGCTGGCTGACGCCGAGCTGATCAACGCCGCGACCGATGTGACATTCGAGCCACTGGTCGACCAGGACTGGGAGCGGGCCTGGATGGATCAATATCAGCCGTTGCGATTCGGTCGGGATTTGTGGATCTGCCCCAGTCATATCGAACCCGAACCGGACTGGCCGTTGGTCATCCGCCTCGATCCGGGGTTGGCCTTCGGCAGCGGCACTCACCCGACCACGGCACTGTGCCTGGAATGGATCGATGGGATTGATCTGCGCGGCAAAACCGTGATCGATTTTGGTTGCGGTTCGGGCGTGCTGGCCATCGCCTGCGCACTCAAGGGCGCGACCGAGGTGATCGCCGTTGATCATGATCGGCAGGCGCTCGAAGCGACCGCCGAGAATGCCCGACGCAACGGCGTGGAGGCCTTGATCCGCTGTCTGCCACCCGAGCAATTCGAGGCCCGCGAGGTCGATTGCGTTCTGGCCAACATCCTGGCCGGGGTCCTCATCGAACTGGCCGACCCGCTCAAGGCCTGCGTTCGGCCGGGCGGACACCTGATTCTGTCGGGCATTCTCGCCGAGCAGTCCGATGAGGTCAGCCGGGCTTTTGGTGACCACCTGATTGCCCTGTCCTCGCAACAACGCGAGGACTGGATGCGCCTGGATTTCAAGCGTGCGGAGACCACCCCTTGAATGATGCCTCGCCCGGCTGGTTGCACCTGCAGATCGCCGATGCGCTGATCAGCTTCATGCTGCCGGCCATGGCTGCCATTGTGCCGGCGCGCATGGCCAAGTCTCTGCTGTGGCAGGTCGCGCGCATTGGCTGGTTGTTCGCCGACCGGTCGGCCCGCGTGGACCGGGCCGCCGAGAAGTGCTTCAGCGAAACCGGCAACATGCAACAGCACTGGCGCTGGGCGACTTTGATGGAGAACAGCGAGACCTGGCGGTTGATGGTCGGCCTGTCTCCGCGCATTTCCGTGGATGGTGAATGGCCGGATGATCCCGGTTTCGTGGCCGCAGCCATGCATTACGGCTGCGGCATTGTCGCCCTGTGGCACATGCGCGAACTGGGCTTGCAACCCAGGCTGGTGTTTCGGCCGGTCACCCGCGCCGACATGCCGGGGCGCCCGGTGCTGTACTTGTGGAGCCGGCTGCGCCTTGGACTGTTTTTCCGCCTGTGCCTGAGCCGCCCCATCCAGACCGGTGGCGCCCGCAATGTGGTGGCCGAGGCGATTGCCAATCGCGACGGCTCGCCCATGGTGGCCTTCGATACGCCGACAAGTGAGCCCGACCGCTGGGCCCTGACCGTCGGTCGCGGCAGAATCCGATTGCGCGAGGGCGGCCTGCGCATTCTGCGTGACACGCCGTGTCGCCTGGTGGCCGTCAGCGTGACGTCCGATCGACAGACCGGTCGGGCCCACCTGCGCATCCGCCAGGCCAGACCGGGTTCGGATCAGCAGCAGTTCCTGTTGGACTTCATGAATCGCACCATCGCCGACGACCCCGGCCAGTGGCACCTGTGGCCGGTGATCGAAGGCTTTATCGAGCTCGATGAGGACTGAACCTCCCTTACTCATGACACCTTCTACTGCAACGCGGCCGTGACCTTCGACTCGCTGACTTTCGCGGTCTTCATCACCATCCTGTTCGGCCTGGTCGCGCTGACCCGCGGCTGGCAGGCGCGCAAGGGCCAGTTGCTGGCGGCCAGTTACCTGTTCTACGCCGCCTGGAACCCGGTGTTCATCTTCCTGCTGGTGATCTCCACGGTGGTCGACTGGTATGCCGCACGCTTCATGCATGCCAGCGTGACCCAGGGCAAGCGGCGCATGTGGCTGGTGGTCTCGCTGGTGGTCAACCTGGGCCTGCTGGCCTGGTTCAAGTACGCCGGCTTTCTGACCGACAACTTCAATGCCCTGCTGGCCACCGTCGCACCCGGCCTGGCCTGGCAACCGCCGGCGCTGGACATCATCCTGCCGATCGGCATTTCCTTCTACACTTTCCAGACGCTGTCCTACACCATCGATGTCTACCGTCGTCGCATCGAGCCGGGCAGAAGTTTCAGCGACTACGCACTTTATGTGAGCTTTTTTCCGCAACTGGTCGCCGGACCGATCGTGCGCTACGAGCAGTTCATCGGCCAGTTGATCAAGCCGCGCACCATCACCGGACGCGATGTCGAAATCGGCATCGCCCTGATGCTGGGCGGGCTGTTTCTCAAGACCGTGCTGGCCGACAGTTTGTTCGCCCCGGTGGTCGATGCCGGATTTGCCGCCGCCATTCCGGTGGCCGATGCCAGCTGGGCGGCGATCTTTTCGTTCAGCGGCCAGATCTACTGTGACTTTGCCGGCTATTCGCTGTGCGCCATCGGCGCGGCCCGGGTGTTCGGTTTTGCCCTGCCGAAGAACTTTCACGCCCCCTATGCCGCGGTTGGATTTTCGGATTTCTGGCGACGCTGGCATATCTCATTGTCGACCTGGATTCGTGATTACCTGTATATCTCGCTGGGCGGCAATCGCCATGGCAAGTGGCTGACGATACGCAACCTGATCATCACCATGGGCCTGGGCGGGTTGTGGCACGGGGCGGCCTGGACCTTCATTCTGTGGGGCTTGCTGCACGGGTTGTACCTGGTCATCGAACATGTCCTGAGATCCGCGCTGTCGGGCTGGCGTTTCCTGGCCAGTCGGCCCATGCAGGTACTGTGGGCATTGCTGACCCTGCTGGCCGTGACCCTGGCCTGGGTGCTGTTTCGCGCTGAAAGCCTGGAGCAGGCCATCACGTTCTACGGCGCGCTGGCCGGGCTCAATGGGTCCGGCGAGGGCCTGAACACCATGGCCTGCCTGGCCCTGGCCGCGATGGTCGGACTGGTGGCCTGGCATGCCTGGATCCGCCGGCGCGAAATCACCGAGTTGTATGAGAGACTGGCCTGGCCGTTGCGCGGCTTGTTGATCGCTTTGTTACTGGCCACCATCCTGGCCAGCCCCGGCGAGCACCGCGCCTTTATCTACTTCCAGTTCTGATGAATCGATCGCTCTCGACATTGCTAATGGCCGCCCTGATCACCGCCCTGCTGCTGGGCGGCTGGGAGGCCTATTGGCGCGCGCAGAACTACCAACCCATGCTCGCCGATGACATGGACCTTTGGGCGCAGTTTCGCCATCGGGTCGCTGGCCAGGACATGGACCACAACCTGACCGTCATCGGCGCCTCACGCATCCAACTGGCCTGGTCACCGGCCGAGTTCGCTCACCAGCAACCGGGCTGGCAGAGTACGTCGCTGGCCATCAATGGTCACTATCCCGGTGCGATTCTCTTTGATCTGGCCGCCGACGAGGACTTTACCGGGCGGTTGCTGATGGCGGTCGATGCGCGTGGCCTGTCGCACTGGTACCAGGACATGGCCGAGCCCTATGTTCGCCATTACCGTCGCGATTACGGCCCGCAGCGCAAGCTCGAACGACGCCTGCTCAGCCGATTGCAGATGCGACTGGTGCTGGCCGGGGCCGATTTCAATCTGGTCCG
>SL_3KL_010_SEDDRAFT_10004116_pt1 | contig 13162 bp, 11 predicted proteins | sample SodLakKL_010_SED_2_FD_10381 | JGI IMG/M metagenome (IMG submission 10381)
GTCGATCAGACCCACGACGCGGACCAGTCGCTCGGTCAGGCGCGGGTCCTCGACGGCAGCGGCCTGCAGCCGGGCGAGGTAGCGGTTGAGCACCCGGACCGAGACGGGTCGTCGCCCGTCGACCGCCTCGACGGCCAGGTCGGACCCGATGGCCAGCTGCCAGGCGGTCTCGATCACCCGAGCGATGTCCCGGAACCAGTTTCGCGGCGACGGGAGGCCGTCGGATCGCAGCCGCTCCTGCAGGATGCGCGCCTCCATCGCCGCGACGGTCATGCCCTGCCCGTAGATCGGGTTGAAGGAGCACACCGCATCGCCGGCTACCAGGAGACCGGCGGGCAGATCCTGCAGCTGTTCGTAGCGGTGGCGCCGGTTGGCGGGGAACCGGTACGGGGCCGGGTCGTCGATCGCCCGGCCCGCACGGATCGCGTCGTGGATGTCTGCGATCGGCAGCTCCGCGGCGAACCGCTCGAAGTCGTCCCCGTCCGTCGGTACCGGCTCGCCCGCCATCGCGAACAGCGTCACGATCCAGCTGCCGTCCTCCACGTGGGTCATCGCCGCCCCACGTGGCCCACCGGGGGTCGGGCCGACCAGCACGTGATGGTCACCGTCCAACACCCTGTCGGGGAGCTCGTAACGGCGGGTCGCGTAGCGCACCTGCACGTCCAGCGCGTCCACCTCGGCGGTCCGGTGGCCCAGCTCGGCCAGCCATCCCGGCACCGGCGATCGACGTCCGGAGCAGTCCACCACCACCTCGGCACGCAGCACCTCGCGGTCCTCCCCGTCCAGGGAGGCGAGCTCCACACCCTCGATACGGTCTGCGTCGCGCGCGACGGCCAGTCCGGAGATGCCCACACCGTCGCGGACCGTGATGGAGGGGTGCTCGCGCACACGCCGCCGGAGGTGCGACTCGAGGAACGGACGGCTGGAGAACACCGCTTGCTGGCCCGTGCGGGCAGGAGCGAGCCGGTAGCCGTTGAGACACATCCGGATGCGACCGGCATCGCCCGCCTTCGCCCCATCGGCACACAGCTGGTCCACCAGCCCGGGGAACAGCGCCTCCAGCGCGTCGATCCCCGCCGGCAACAGCAGGTGCAGGTGCCGGCCCTGCGGCACACCCCGACGCGCCTCGGTCCCCGTCGGCAAGCGGTCACGATCGACGACCGTGACCCGATCGAACCCGGCGGTCAGCGCCTGTCCGATCGCCAGACCGGCCATGCCCGCGCCGATGACAACGGCATGGCCGGTGCCGGTCGCCGCAGCCGACGGGTGACGTTCAGGATGCATCGTTGGTCGGTCCTCCATCCGCCTTCGGCCGGGCTCGCGGTCAGCGGTCGATCCCACATCGCGTGTCGAGCTCGGCACCCTCACCCTCATCCACTGGGAGCGTCAAGGACCCGCCCTCCGGGACGCCCCGATGCGGGTGGAGATGACGACCGTCCTGACGTTGCGGGGGGTGTGCGTGGTGGTCATGGCGAGCTCTCGGCTCCGTGACATCGGACGTCTGCCGTCCCGGTCAGGCTCACCGGCCCGGTGGCTGTGCCTAGCTGCCGGTCAGTCCTTACGAGCCCAGGTGAGGGCGTGCACCGGGGCGAGCTCAGCCGACCCCAGATCGGTGAACCCGTGGCGCACGAGCAGGTCGTCGTAGACGTGACGGGGGAGGAGTTGGTCGTCGATCTGCGCCTCGAAGAACTGGATCGCCGACATGATCCGCCCGGGCACGCTGGCCAGGCCCTCGTCGGTGTCAGGGAACGGGAAGTCGGAGATCACGAACCAGCCTCCGGGGCGCAGGGCGCGGCGGATGCGGGCCGTGACCTCATCGATGTCCCGACACTCGTGCATCGAGATGTTGTTGATGACGAGGTCGAACTCCTCGTCATGGTCGAGCTCCTCGAGCGGCGTGTGGACGAACTCCACCCGGTCCTCGAGCCCCGCGTCGGCCACCGCCTGCGCCGCCCGGTCGAGCGAAGCGCGATCACCGTCGGCACCCGTGAGCGAGACGTCCGGGTACGTCTCTCCGAGCCGCACCAGGCCCGCGCCGGCGCCGCAGGCCGTGTCGAGCACCCGCGCCGGCCCCTGCAACACGTCCTCCAGGCCGGGCACCTGGCTCAACCCTCCGGGGATCAGCCGGACGTAGAAGGGCAGTCCGGTCGCGGCCACCCCGCCGATGAAGTCGGGACTGCACTGGTCCCACCAGGTGCGTTCGCCGGTCGCCAACCGCTCCCCGAACCGGTCGAAGATCTCCGGATGCTCGAAGATGCGCACGACCGCCCCGACGTGGGCCGGGTGGTCGCCGGTCAGCAGAAGGTCGTCGAGGTGGTCCGCCAGCCGGAGGCGGCCACCGTCGCGCGCCGCGTCGTTCGCGCCGTCGTGTGCGGCGTCGCTCGTCCCGTCACGTTCGAGGAGGCCGGCCCCGATGGCGGCCCGGCACCAGACCTCCGCGTAGAAGGGGTCGATGTCCACCTCGACGGCGAGTTCGTCGGGCGTGAGCCCGCGCTCCGCGTCGGCGAGCGCCTCGATCAACCCGACCCGCAACCCCAGCTGGATCGTGCGCGTCCCGACGTACCCGGCGACATGGCCCAACAGCATCCCCGCCTGCTGCTTCACATCCGGGCGGGTCTCGCTCCTCGCGGGCTCCGTGACGGTCGACATGACACTCCTCCGATGCTCAACTGGGCTACGACGATGTCCGCGCCTCATCCTGGGAGGTGACGGTCAACACGCGGTCAACAGGCGGTCGACGCTCCTACGGTCGATCAGCGAGGTGCCCACGACAGGAGGGGCGAGGTGACGGCCCTCGACATCCGCGTCCTCGGCGAGCTGACGGTCACCCGCGACGGTCGGCCCCTGACGGTGACCGGACCTGGACGCCGGGCGCTGTTCGCCCTGTTCGCAGGCAACGCCGGCCGCGTGCTCCCCGCAGCGCGCATCATCGATGCGCTGTGGGACGACGATCCACCGGCGTCGGCGGTCAAGGTGGTGCAGACCCACGTCTCCCAGCTCCGACGGCTGCTCGAGCCCGACCGGGACCGCGACTGGGAGGTGCTGGTCACCCGTCCGGCGGGGTACACGCTCGATGTCGAGCCGGATGTGGTCGACGTCGCACGGTTCGAGGCAGCGGTCCAGGCTGCGTCGAAGCTCCCGGTGGCAGATGCCGTCGATCGGCTCCGCGAAGCCCTGTCGATGTGGCAGGGACCTCCGTACGCCGGCATCGACCGCCCCTTCGTGGACGCCGAGGTGGCACGGCTCGAGCACCTGCGGCTCACGGCCCAGACGCGCTGCTTGGCGGGCGAGCTGGCACGCGGTCGGCACCGCGAGGTGGAACCGGAGCTGCGATCGCTCCTGAGCCAGCATCCCCTGGACGAATCGGTGGCGGAGCTCCTCATGCTCGCGCTCTACCGCGCGGGGCACCAGGGCGACGCGCTTCGCGTCCACGCCGACCTACGGCACCGCCTGGCCGAGGAGCTCGGCACGGATCTCAGCCCATCGCTCACCCGTCTGCACGAACGGATCGTGCGGCACGATCCCGTCCTCGGCGACACCTCGACGGGCGGCACACACCCGAGCGCCCCGCCCGACCCGCAGCCTCCTCCCGACGGGGACGTCGGCAACCTGCCGCCACCTCGATCCAGCTTCATCGGGCGTGAGAGGGAGGTCGCCGAGGTGGCGGCGATGGTCCGGGACCACCGGCTCACGACCCTGTTCGGTGCCGGCGGCGCGGGGAAGACCCGACTGGGGCTGTGTGCCGCCTCCAACGCCGCTCCGGGCTTCGAGGGCGTGTGGCTGACCGCCCTCGGGACGCTGGACGACCCCAGCCACCTCGCCGGTCACTGCCTCACCGAACTCGGGCTCGTCGACCAGATGGACCGCCACCCGACCGACACCCTGCGTGGCTGGATCGGGGACCGACACCTGCTCCTCGTGGTGGACAACTGTGAGCACCTCGCCGACGCCGTCGCGAGCTTCGTCGACGAGTTGCTGACGGCCTGTCCCCGGCTGCACGTCCTCGCGACGAGCCGCCAACCGCTGCGGTGCGCTGGCGAACAGCGGTGGCGGGNCCCGACCCTGGCCGTGCCGTCCGCACCCGAGGTCGAGGCCGTGGCAGCGAGCGAGGCCGGGTCGCTCTTCGTCGAACGGACGACCGCGGTCCGACCGGACTTCTCCCTGGACGCGGCGACCGCACCGGCGGTCCACCGCATCTGCCGGCGGCTCGACGGCATCCCTCTGGCCATCGAGTTGGCTGCGGTGCGCATGGCGACGATGTCGGCGGCCGACCTCGCGGAGGGACTCGACGATCGGTTCTCCCTGCTGACCTCCGGGATCCGGACGGCCCTGCCGCGACACCGGACGTTGCTCGCGACCACCGACTGGAGCTACGACCTGCTGTCGATCGAGCAGCAGCGCCTGCTGTGCCGGCTGTCCACCTTCGTGGCCGACTTCACCGCCGCGGCTGCTGCGCAGGTGTGCGGGGCGGCACCCCTCACCTCACGGTCGGTGCCGGGTTCGCTCGCCGATCTGGTCGACCACTGCCTCGTCGAGGCCCACGACGTGGACGGGCACACCCGCTATCGGCTGCTCGAGACCGTGCGGGAGTACGGACGTGAGCGGCTGGGCGACGATGCCGAGGAGACCACGCAGCGGTACCTGACGTGGGTCGCCGAGCTGGTCGAGGCGGTCGGGGCGAACGCCCAGATCGACACCCCGACCTGGTACGCACTCCTCGACGCCGAGTTCCTGCACGTGCAGGGCGCCTTCGCGGCGGCCATGCGTCGAGGTGACGCCGAGATGGCGCTCCGGATCGCGTCAGGGTCGGGCTGCGCGCTGATCATCCTCGGTCGCTTCCATCGCCTGCGCGAGTGGCTGCGCGGCTCGATCGCTCTCGCACGCGAAACGGAGGTCGACGAGCGGGTCATGGCGCAGGGCCTGATGATGGCGGCAGCCGTGGCCGGTATCGATCATCGCTTCGAAGGCACGCTCGACCTGCTGTCGGAGGCCGACGAGCGGTTCGAGCGGGTGGGCAGCGTCGAAGGCACCCTGTGGACCGGCTACTGGCGAGCGGCGACGCTCGGGGAGATGGGTGAGTTGGCCTCCTCGTTGACGGTGATCGAGCACACCGCAGAGGAGGCGGCCCGACACGGGCAGGAGATCATCGAAGCCAACGCCCGTGCCGAGCAGACCGAGCTGATCGTGGCCGCTTCACTCGCGGAGGGTGCTCCCGACCCGCACGAACTCGCCATGGCACGGACCGCGCTCACCCGGGCGAGGGAGCTCGCCGACACGCACGAGATGCAGGAGCTGGCCGCCCGGGTCGGCTTCAGCGAGGTGGTCCTGACGGCCCTGGAAGGTGACCCCGACGTCGCCCTCTCGCAAGCGCACCAGAAGCTCGACGCCTGGCGCCTGTTCGGGCGGGGGAACCGGCTCATCCTCGCGCTCGTCGCTACGGCCAGGATCGCGCTCCTCGCCGAACGAGACGCGGACGCACACCGCCTGGTGTCCGAGGCCGCGCAGCTGATCGGCGAGTGCGCGTGGCCGGGTCCGCTGCGAGGTGCCGCTGAGGTGGGAGCGCGACTCTGCGCCCAGGCCGATCCCGACACTGCCGCTGCGCTGCTGGGCGCGGCGGAGGCCCGACCGCCCACCCACCGCTGGCGGATGTCCACCGACCTGGCCGACACGAGAGCCCGACTGCAGGACGCCCTCGGCCACGAGGCGTTCGCTACGCGCTACGCCGACGGACGACGCATGACCCTCGACGAGGTGGTCGCGCTCGCGCTGTCGGTGACGGCCGGATCGGACGCCGTGACCGACGCCACCCCATGGTCCCCGGGAGCGAGCGGCGAGGCTTGATATAAGTCTTGACTTATATATAGTGGTCGCGGCCGCAACCGAGGCAGCCACGCACGTGTCGTGTAGAGGGAGGAGCAGCCATGGCATCCGATCCGCTCACCACCGCCGGCCTGGTGACCCGGGAGGTGGCCACCGGCACCCGGGATGGCAGCACCACCCGCATCGTCGTGGCCCGCCGCACCTACGCCACCGACCAGGCCGACCTCTGGGATGCCGTGACCAACCCGGAACGCATCCCCCGCTGGTTCCTCCCGGTCAGCGGTGAACTGCGGGTCGGAGGGCACTACCAGCTCGAGGGCAACGCTTCAGGCACCATCGAACGGTGCGATCCCCCTGACGCCTTCGAGGTGACCTGGGGCTTCGCAGAACAGGTGTCGTGGCTGCGCGTCGCCCTTGCGCCCTCGGCCGACGGCACGACCCTCGAGCTGGCTCACGAGGCACCGATCGACCCCGGGTTCTGGGCCCAGTACGGACCGGGCGCCACAGGCGTGGGCTGGGATCTCGGCCTGATGGGCCTGGGTCTCCACCTCGACACCGGTGCGCCCCTCGACCCAGTGGAAGCCGACGACTGGGCCACCACGGCACCCGGCATCGAGTTCGTCCGGCACGCCGCTACCGGCTGGGCGCACGCCGCGGTTGCTGATGGCGACGATCCGGTCGCCGCCCGTGAGGCGGCCGAGCGCACGGTGACCTTCTACACCGTCCCGCAGCAGGGATGACGGTGTCTCCGTTCGCCGCGCTCGGCGACCCGACCAGGCGCCAGATCCTCGAGTTGCTCGCCGACGGCGAGCAGGCGGTGGGAACGCTGGTCGCCGCGCTCGCCACCGAGCACCCCATGTCTCAACCCGCGGTCTCGCAACACCTGCGGGTACTGCGCGGCGCCGGGCTCGTCCGCGTCCGCGCGGCCGGCACGCGCCGCCTGTACGCACTCGAGCCAGCCGGGCTCGAGCACGCTGCCGCTTGGCTGACGAACCTCATCGAGCGACCAGCGCCGTTCGCCCAGCCGCTCGACGCGCTCGCCACCGAGGTCGCGCGTGGCCGTCGCGTCAACCGAGCCGCAGGCAGCGAGCCACGATCCGACACCACAGCCGGGTGACACCTGAAGGGCGGCTGTCGCGGAGGTCGGCGACCGGGATGAGGCCCGCCTGGGACATCTCCTCGGGGATGTCCAGGAGCCGGGCGACCTCGGGTTCAACGCCGAGGTGGATCATGGCCAGTGACGATCCGAGCCCGCGGCTGCGCAGGGCGAGCATGAAGCTCCACGCCCCGCGCCAGCGTGTCGACGGCACGCCGAGGTGACGACGACGAACCGGCTGCTGTCCCTCAGTACGATCGGGGCACCGTTCGTGGCCGTGCGCCTCGCGTTCGCCGCCGCACGGCTCGCCTGACCGTACGGCGGACGGCCGCGCGCGGCCCTGACCCCGGAGGGGCACCATGGATCTGGACGAGGCCCGCGCCTTCCTGCGCGACCACCACCACGCCGTACTCCACACCCACAGGCAGGACGGCTCGCCGCAACTCTCACCGGTGGCCGTGACCGTCGATGCCGATGGTCACGCCATCGTCTCCACGCGTGAGACCTCCATCAAGGTCACCAACCTGGAGCGTGACGACCGGGCATCGCTGTGCGTGTTCACCGACGCGTTCTTCGGCCCGTGGATCCGCATCGACGGCACCACCGAGATCCTGCGGTTGCCCGACGCGATGGAGCCGCTCGTGGACTACTACCGACGCGTCGCCGGCGAGCACGACGACTGGGACGACTACCGTCAGGCGATGCGCGACGAACGCCGGGTGCTGCTGCGCATCACGCTCACCGACGCGGGACCGGACGTGTCGGGGTGAACCGCCCACCGTCCGGCTGCGAACCTCGCCGCTGAGCCTACGACCAGTTCGAGGAGTCCTCACATGCCCGCCTCACCTCGCATGCCCGGGGCACCTCGCGCCGGCGACGCTGCCCCGGCGCTCGCGCTTCCGGACCTGGACGGGACCCGTGTCGCCCTCGACGACCTGCGGGGACGTCCGGTGCTGGTGTCCTTCCTGCGCCACGCCGGCTGACTGATCTGCCGAGCGCACCTCGTGAAGGTGCGGGACCGGTGGGAGCGCTGGCAGGCGATCGACGCCGCCGCACTGTTCGTCGTCTTCGACGATCCCGACCTGATCCGGCGCACCATGCTGGACGGCGTCGATCCCGCCGAGCTGCCCTTCCCCGTGCTCGTCGACCGCGACCGTGCGCACTACGACACCTGGGGGCTGACCCGCGCGCGCCGCCGTGACATCTGGCTGGATGCGAACGTCTACAGGGTCTACTGGCGGCTGCTGCGGGCCGGCGAGAGACTCCGCCCGGGAGGCACGGACGTCTACCAGTTCGGCGGCGACTTCGTCATCGCTCCCGACGGCACGGTCGCCTACGCCCGACCCCAGCAGCGCGACGATCGCCCTCCCGTCGGCGAGCTGCTCCGAGCCGCGTCCCCGGGATGAGACGACCGGTCGCCACCTCATCACGGGAGAGCCGGGACACGCGGTGGAGCCGGCCACGACCGAGGCGCACCCGTATACGGATTGCATACAGGATGGACGCGGGCGGCCCCCGACCCTAGGCTCTGGACCGAAGCGATGGCCGCGGGTGTCCCGCGTCGGTACGCGTGCAGAGACCCGGGGACCGCTACGTCCTCCGGGGACGAGAGCGGCGGACCGCGAACACCCTCGGACGCCGTCGTCGAACCCTCCGAACGGCGCCCAACGGGCGGGGAAGCTGGCCCATCCATGCCCACCGATGAGACCCCCACCACCTCGGCAGCCCGGCCCGTGCCTACGCTCGCGCCGACGGTCCCCGCCGTGTCGCTGACGGTGGATGGATCCCGATGACCGCGGGGTGGGACACCCAGCTCGAGTCCGCGGTGGCCCTGCGCCGATCGCTGCACCGCCGCCCCGAGCTCACCTGGGCGGAGACGGCGACCGCGGAGACGATCCGGGCCGAACTCGACCGTGCCGGCATCTCCTACCGCGTCTGTGCGGACACCGGCACCGTCGCCACCCTCGCGCCGGACGCCCCCGGTCGCCACGTCGCCCTGCGGGCCGACATCGACGCGATGCCCATCGACGAGGCCACCGGCGCGGCGTGGTCCTCGGAGCACCCAGGGGCGATGCACGCCTGCGGCCACGACGGCCACACCGCCACGCTGATGGCCACCGCGTGGTGGCTGAAGGAGCAGGAGGCGCACCTGCCCGGTCCGGTCAGCCTGCTGTTCCAACCGGCTGAGGAGGGCGGCCACGGGGCCAAGCGCATGATCGAGGACGGTGCCCTCGACGGCGTCGACGTGATCTTCGGGTGGCACAACTGGCCGGCGATCCCCTACGGCCAGGCGATCTGCCCGGACGGTCCGGTGATGTCGGCCAACGGCACCTTCCGCATCGAGGTGGCGGGCAAGGGGGGCCACGCCAGCCAGCCCGAGGCCTGCCGTGACCCGGTCCTGGCCGCCGCCGCGATCACCATGGCGCTGCAGCAGGTCGTCAGCCGCCGGCTCGGTCCGCAGCAGGCGGCGGTGGTCAGCGTCAGCTCGATCGTGGCGCCCAGCGCCGACACGGTCACCCCCGACGACGCCGTGCTCGGTGGCAGCATCCGCATCCCCGACACGGCCGCGCGCGACCACGTCTTCGACCTGATCGAGGAGATCACCACCGGCACCGCCGCCGCGTACGGCGTCACCGCGACGACCGAGCGCCGCCCGCGCTACGGGGCGACGGTCAACCACCCGGCGCCGGCGGCCGAGATGCGCACCGAGCTCGAGGCCGAGCTGGGCCCGACGTGGCATGCTGCGTCGACAACGGCCCCGGTCCTGGCCTCCGAGGACTTCAGCTACTACCTCGAGGTGGTGCCGGGGGCCTTCGCCCTGGTCGGAGCCGACGACGGTCAGGGACACGACCAGCCCTGCCACAGCAACCTCTACGACTTCAACGACAGGCTCATCCCGATCGTCGCGCGGGTGTACGCCCGCCTCGCCGGGGCACCGATCCCACGAGCCTGACGCACGCACGGACCTGACGCACGCACGAACCTGACGCACGCACGGACCTGACGCGCCCGAGCGCGTCGAGCCGCACGCCAACCCCGAGCACAGCCCGGCAGCGTCGGGCCGCGTCCCTACCCCACGCACCGGACCCAGTACCAGGAGGAGGGCAACCATGGACACCACGATCTTCGAGGAGCGTGAGTCCGAGATCCGTGGCTACTGCCGCGCGTACCCGACGGTCTTCACCTCGGCGTCCAACGCCCGACAGACCGACGAGGCCGGCACGAGCTACCTCGACTTCTTCGCCGGGGCCGGGGTGCTGAACTTCGGCCACAACGACGAGCGCATGAAGCGCGCCGTGATCGACTTCATCGAGCGCGACGGGGTGGTGCACAGCCTCGACACCTACACCGACGTCAAGCGCGACTTCATCGAGCGCTTCGTCGAGGTGGTGCTCGAGCCGCGCGGCATGGACCACAAGCTGCAGTTCATGGGTCCGACCGGCACCAACGCCGTCGAGGCCGCCCTCAAACTGGCCCGGCGGGTCACCGGACGGCACGAGGTGGTCGCGTTCGGGCACGGCTTCCACGGCATGACGCTCGGCGCCCTGGCGCTGACCGCGAACGACTACTTCCGCCAGGCCGGCGGCGTGCCGCTCGACCACGTGACGAGGTTGCCCTTCGAGAACGAGGCGGGCGGCGGGCTCAAGGCGCTCGAGGAGTACCGCAGCCGGCTCGACGACCCCTCCAGCGGGCTGACCAAGCCGGCCGCGTTCGTCGTCGAGGTGATCCAGGCCGAGGGTGGCGTCAACGTCGCGACACCGGAGTGGCTGCACGTGGTCCAGGAGCTCGCCCACGATCTCGGCGCGCTGTTCGTGATCGACGACATCCAGGCCGGCGTCGGGCGGACCGGCTCGTACTTCAGCTTCGACGGCATGGGCCTCGACCCCGACATCGTCATCCTCGCCAAGGGGATCGGCGGGTTGGGTACGCCCCTCGCGATGAACCTGAACAAGCCCGAGCACGACGAGCACTGGTCGCCGGGCGAGCACACCGGCACGTTCCGCGGGCAGGGGATCTCCTTCGTGGCCGGCCGCGAGGCGCTGGGCTACTTCGCCGATGACACGCTGATGGACGACGTGAAGGTCAAGGGCCAGCAGATGCGCGACCGGCTGCTGCCGATCGCCAACGCCCACGCCGACCGTGGCTGGGAGGTCCGCGGGCGAGGGATGATGCAGGCGCTCGACGTGGTCGACGGCAGCTTCGCCAAGGCGGTGCAGGCCGCGTCGTTCGAGTCGGGCCTGCTGATCGGCCCGTGTGGGAGCGGTGGCCGCGTGCTCAAGCTGATCCCGCCGCTGACGATCCCCGAGGCCGACCTGAACGAGGGCCTCGACCTGTTCGAGGCCGCCATCGACACCGCGCTGGCCGCCACGTAGGCAGGCGGACAGAAGGACCAGGAGGCGACGCCATGCTCACCGCGATCGATCCCACCACCGGCAAGGTCGTATCCGAGGTTCCCCCCGCGGACGAGGCGGCGCGGGACGCGATCATCGCCCGCGCCCACGATGCGTTCGACGGCTGGCGACAGACCAGCTTCGACGAGCGCGCCGAGGTGCTGCGCGCCGTCGCGGCGGCCATGCGCGACGACATCGACCGGCTCGCGCTGTTCATGACCGAGGAGATGGGCAAGCCCATCACCGAGGCGCGCGGCGAGGTCACCAAGGCGGCCTGGGCCGCTGACCACTACGCCGAGCATGCAGCGTCCTACCTCGCCACGGAGCACCTCGCCTCGGATGCCACCTCGAGCTACGTGCAGTACCTGCCACTCGGCGCCACCCTCGGCATCCTGCCCTGGAACGCACCCTTCTGGCTGGCGTTCCGGTACTGCGCCCCGACGCTCATGGCCGGCAACACCTGTCTGATCAAGCACGACCCGCACGTGCCCGCCTGCGCGGAAGCGATCGGCGAGCTGTTCACCACGGTGGGTGCGCCGGAGGGGATCTGCCAGAACCTGCCGCTTGAGACCCCGGACGTCGAGGCCGCGATCCGCGACCCGCGCATCCAGGCGGTGTCCTTCACCGGCTCCGAGCGTGCCGGCTCAGCGGTCGCCTCGACCGCAGCGTCCGAGATCAAGCCGGCGGTGTTGGAGCTCGGCGGCTCCGACCCGGCGATCGTGCTGGCCGACGCCGACCTCGACGCGGCGGCCGACGCCATCGCCCTGATGCGGATCATCAACGCTGGGCAGTCCTGCATCGCGGCCAAGCGCATCCTCGTCGAGGAGGCGGTGTACGAGCCGATGGTGGAGCGCCTCCACGAGCGGTTCGCGGCGTTGGTGGTCGGCGATCCCCGCGAGGAGTCGACCCAGGTGGGTCCGATCGCGAGGTCCGACCTGCGCGACAACCTGCACCGGCAGGTCCAGGCCAGCATCGACGCGGGTGCGACGTGCCGCCTCGGCGGCGAGCTTCCCGACGGTGACGGGTTCTTCTACCCCGTCACGCTGCTCACCGACGTCACCCCCGACATGGTGGTGAGCTGCGAGGAGACCTTCGGGCCCGTCGCGGTGGTGTCGAAGGTGGGCTCGGCCGACGAGGCGCTGCGGATCGCCAACGACACCACCTACGGGCTCGCCGCCAGCGTCTGGACGGAGACCTCGCGTGGCGAAGCCATGGCCAGCGAGATCCAGACCGGGCAGGTCGCGGTCAACGGCGTGGTCAAGACCGACCCGCGGCTGCCGAGCGGTGGCATCAAGCGCTCCGGCTACGGCCGCGAGCTCGGGCCCCACGGCATCCGGGAGTTCGTCAACGCCCAGCAGGTCTGGGTCGGCCCCAAGCAGGAGTGACCCGCGAGCGACGCGCCGCTCCTCCAGGCCGAGTGGCTACGGGCTGAGTGGCTACGGGCCGAGTGGCTACGGGCCAAGTGGCCGCACCGCGAGGCCGTGGATGTCGTTCTGCACCACGCCGTCGACGGTGACGGTCTCCGGCTCGAAGACCCGCAACGTGCGCCCGCTGGCGGCGTGCACCACGGCGATGCCCGGTTGGTCACCGGTCGCCGCGTGGACCGCTCCCGACACCGGGGCGGGACCGCGCTGGCTGATGTAGAGCAGCCGCCCGTCCGGGGAGAAGTCGATGATGTCGGGCGTGTCCGCGATGTCGGGGACGTGCCGGACCACCGTGAAGTTGCGGGCGTTGATCAGCAGGCCGTCGTCGGTGTTGCGGTTGACCTGCCACAGCCACTTGCCGTCCGGGCTGAACCGGAGCCCGTGGGCGTCCAGGCCGCGGGCCGACTCGGTCAGCAGCAGCTCCTTGGTCC
>SL_3KL_010_SEDDRAFT_10004117_pt1 | contig 13162 bp, 13 predicted proteins | sample SodLakKL_010_SED_2_FD_10381 | JGI IMG/M metagenome (IMG submission 10381)
CGACGACCAGGAGTGCCATGCGGGGACGAACCTCTCGACGGAAGGGCCGGTCGTGACCGTGTTCCGAGGTCGTTGGACGGGGGACGTGAGGCGAGGAGTCGGGCGTGCTGCGTCCGGACCGGTGCGACGCCCCGGGTGCCGCCGCTTGCACCCGACGCCACCACGCGTCCGGTCGGACGGAGGGTACCGCGCTGCTCGCCCACACCCCAGCCGAGCCGGTGACGAGCTGCGGCGGACGCCGGTGGTACCAGACCCGGTCAGGTGGTCGTGGTGGTCGTGGGCGCGTCGACGACGACCTGCTCGTAGAACGACAGGATCTGGAGCTCGGTGGCCAGGTCCACGCGGCGCAGGGTGACGTCGTCGGGCACCGCGAGGTGGGTCGGGACGAAGCTGAGGATCGCCCGGACCCCGGCAGCCACCAACCGATCGACCATGGGCTGGGCCTGCGCTGCCGGGATGGCGAGCACGGCGAGGCTGATGTCGTGCTCGACCACGACCGACTCCAACTCCTCCACCGCCCGGACCCGGTACCCGGCGACGTCCTGGTCGATCACCGACGGCGCCGCGTCGAGCAGGGCGGCGAGGTGGAACCCCCGACGTCGGAAGCCGTCGTAGCTGGCCAACGCACGCCCCAGGTTGCCGACCCCGACGAGCACCACCGGCCGGTCCTCGAGGAGGCCCAGCGCCCGGGACAGCTCGCGTGCCAGGGCGTCGACGTCGTAGCCCACCCCCCGGGTGCCGTGGGTCCCGAGGTAGGACAGGTCCTTGCGCACCTTGGCGGCGTTGTAGCCCGCCGCGCGGGCGAGGTCCTCGCTGGCGAGCACCTCGACACCGGCCTCGGCGGCCTCGAGCAGCACCTGCAGGTAGACGGGCAACCTGGCCACCGTGGCCGCTGGGATCCGACCGTCACGCACTCGCCCCTCCTCCACCCCGTCCTGTCCCACGGGCACGCCACCGCGGGGGCGGTGACCGATCGTCGATCGCCGGGGCCGCTCCCGGGCCCTGCGCACTCCCGGTCCCGAGGCTATGCGGGTGGTCGCTGCGGCGTCACACCCACGGGCTCACCCGACCCGGCCCGGCCCGGGCGGCAGGACGTGGGCTCAGCCCCGAGGACGCGCGGCCTGCCGGGCGGTGCGGACCGCTCGGCGGACCTGCCCCGGGGCGAGCTCGAGCTCGGCCACCTCGACGTCGTCGACCGTGATCACCGGTACCCGGACCCCGTAGCGCCTCACCAGAGCCGGGTCGGTGTCGACGTCGACCGTGCGGAACTCACCGCGTCCGGCCTCCCTGCGGGCGAGCCGACCGGCTCGCTCGCACAGCCCACAGCCGGCCCGCGTGTAGAGGGTGACGACGGGTCGTGCGCGGTGGCGCCGCCTGCGCATCCTCGGCCTCCTGCTCCCCGCCACTGCACACCAGGCCGGAGCCGGGGCAGCCATCGCACGAGCCTCGGTCCCGCGCCACCCGCGATCCCTGGACCCCCTCAAGCTAGCGCCGTCGTGGGCCGATACGAGCGGTGCAGCACGACGACGGAGCTTCTCGACAACGGCACCCCGTCCGAAAGGGCGGTCCGCACAGCCACGGGTCTACCGCCGCGACGCGGCCACGATCGCCGGGCGACCGAAGGAACCTCCTCCACCCCACCGCGGGGCTCCGTCCAGAGGAACGGACGGACCCGTGGACGCAGCGCTGACCGCACCACGTCTCCGGGCGCGCCTGGCCGTCGTCGGCCTGGCGGTCGCGCTGGCCGTCGCGCTGCTCCCACCCGGGCCCTCGCCGGCCTTCGCCGACAGCGGCATGGAGTCGCAGTTCGTCTCAGCCGTCAACTCCGAACGCGCCGCCAAGGGCCTGCCGGCGCTGGCGGTGTCCGGGGACCTGACCTCCCTCGGCCGCTCCCACAGCCGGGTCATGGCCGACTCGGGCAACCTCCACCACAACCCGAACCTCGGATCCGCCGTCAGCGGCTGGCAGAAGGTCGGGGAGAACGTGGGCCGCGGGCCGACGGTGTCGTCGATCCACGGCGCGCTCATGAACTCCTCCGGGCACCGGCGCAACATCCTCGACAGCGACTGGACGCAGATCGGTGTGGGTGTGGTCGTCGACGGTGGCGGTCAGGTGTGGGTCACCCAGGTGTTCCGCAAGCCCGTCGGTGCCGCGCCCGCCCCGGCACCGGACCCGGAGCCCAAGCCCGAACCCAAGCCCGAACCCAAGCCCGAACCCAAGCCCGAACCCAAGCCCGAACCCAAGCCCGAACCCGAACCCACGCCGGCATCCGAGCCAGACCCCACACCGGCACCGGAGCCCGTGGCCGAGCCCGCGGCGGAGCCCGAACCCGAGCCCGAGCGAGAGCCTCACCCGATCCGCGAGCAGCCCCTGGCCCTCGACCGCATGACGCTGCTGCTGGCACGTCAGACCGCCGTGGAGGAGGGCATGAGCTTCGACGAGGTGGTCGCCGGACTCCTGGCGGCAGCGGAGGGCTCGGAGGACTGATCCGCGACCGCGCGGGATCGGGGCGGACGCCCGTCGAGCGACCACCCCGGGGATGGGGGTCCGACACGTCCGGGCGGTAGCTTCAGGGGTATGCGCCTGCTCGCCTCCACCGGCCCCCTGTTCGCCCGTCCGCTCGACTGGGCCTTCGCCGTGCTGGCCGAGGCCGGCTACGACGGCGCCGAGCTCATGGTCACCCAGGATCCGGCGACCCAGGACACCGAGCGCATCCGTGCCGCCTGCGCGTCAGAGGGGCTCGGGGTCGACGTCGTGCACGGACCGTTCCTGCTGCTGACCCGCCGGGTGTTCGGCACCGACCCGGTGGACAAAGCCCGACGGTCCCTGGCGTTGGCGGGCGCCATCGGGGCGGACCTGATGATCGTCCACCCCCCCTACCGCTGGCAGCGCGGGTTCCACCAGTGGCTGCTCGAGGCGGCCGACGACGAGGCGGCAGCCCACCGGTGCCGGGTGGGCGTGGAGAACCTCTACCCCGTCGCCGTCGGGAACCGGCCGGTCCGCTTCCACCGCTACACGACCGCCGAGCACCTCGCACCCTTCCACCACGTCGTCTTCGACACCAGCCACTTCGGCGTCGCGGACGTGGACATCAACGAGGCCTACCTCGCCCTGCGGGACCAAGCCGTCCACCTCCACGTGTCCGACCACCGGGGAGGACCTCGGGACAGCCACGCGCCGCTCGGACATGGCCGCCTCCCGCTGGCGTCCTTCCTCCACCAGGTCGGTCGCGACGCCCGGGCCGGCATCGGCGCCGCCGGCCGCTCGGGGATCTCGATCACCCTGGAGCTGGACTGCCGGCGCTACCTCGACGACCGATCGGCCCTGGTCGGCTATCTCCGGCAGGAGCGCTTCAAGGCCATCGCGCTGCTCGAGGGAGCCCCTGCCGAGGAGATCCTCGGTCGCCCGGACATCGTCGAGGTGGCACCGGGCCGCGACGAGGACGACGCCGACCAGCCCACCGTCGCCCCCGACGGCTCCTGACGACGCACCCACCGCGGGGCCGACCGCCCGCCCCCTGCACCGGAGACCCCGACATGCGCCACGGAACGACGATCGCGTTGGCCGCTCTGCTGCTGCTGATCGTGGTGGCGGCGGTGGTCCAGCTCAGCCAGGCCGCCTCGCTGTGATCCGGCTCACAGGAACACCGACCGCCGGCCCATGAGGTTGCGGTGCAGCATCTGCTGGATGCGTTCCCGGACCTGGTCGGTGAGGTCGAACAAGGCCATCGGATCCTCGGCGATGTCCCTGCCGAAGGAACTCGGTTCGATCGGGTCTCCGTACTCGATCACCCACTTGCTGGGCAGGGGGAGCAACGCGAAGGGTCCGAGCACCGGTAGCGCGAACATCTGCGGGACCACGGGGAAGTAGGGGAAGCCGAGGAGCCGAGCCACGATCCTCAGATCGAACAGCATCGGGTAGATCTCCTCGCTGCCCACGATCGCCGTGGGGATGATGGGGACCTGCGCCCGGGAGGCCGTCGCGATGAAGCCGCCCCGCCCGAAGCGCTGCAGCTTGTAGCGATCCTTCCACGGTTTCCCGAGGCCCTTGAAGCCCTCGGGCCACACGGCGACCAGCTCACCTGAGGCCAGCAGGCGGTCGGCGTCGTCACCCGACGCCAGCGTCGCGCCGGTCTTGCGGGCCAGTTCCCCGACGAAGGGGGTACGGAACACGAGATCGGCACCGAGCTCGCGGGCGTGCCGGCCGGTCAGGTCGAACACGTCGAGCCGCGTGATCAGCGCGTCGGCGGGCAGCGTGCCGGCGTGGTTGGCCACCAGCAGCCCCCCGCCCTCGAGCGGGACGTGCTCGATCCCATGGGAGGTCACCCGCCAGTAGTGGCGGTGCAGGGGTCGCAGCAGCGGCATCAGCACGTGGGTGGTCAGGTCCTCGTCGAACCCGAAGTCGTCGATCTCGTAGGCACCTGTCACCCGCCGGCGCAGGAAGCCGACCAGCCCACGCAGCGCGTCCAGGAACCGGTCATCAGCCGCGTCCCGCAGCAGCTCGAGCCCGTCGATGGCGGACCCGTACCCACGCTGCAGCAGCTGCGCGTCGGCCCAGGCGAAGGACCCGTGACGCGGGCCACCACCGCCCCCACCGGCGTCGCCTTGGTCGGCACGTGCCGAGTCCCCCCCACCCTGGGCCGTCCTGCCCTGGCCCGTCCTGCCCTGGCCCGTCCTGCCCTGGGAGCCCCCCTCGCCCACGTCACGACCGGAGCGGGGAGCGCCCCGGCGAGCCCCTGCTGCGGCGGTCCCACGGCCATCGCCGGCGCCGCTGCCGCCACTGGTGTCGGAGATCGCCGGGTGAGGGCGAGCGCCGGACCGTGCTGGGGGCGCGCCACCGGCCAGTCCCGGTTCGCGACGTGCCGCCCTGCGGGGCGGTACCACCTCGGTGTCCGGGTCGGACGGGGCATGCACGCGGCACCGACCGCCGTCGACGGCGTAGTTCCGGCAGGCCTGCCCCGCGGCGGTCATCGCGCCGCAGCGCTCGCGACCACCCCCGGCGACCTCCTCCTGGAAACGGGCGTCCCTGGCAGCCCGCTGTTCATCGAGGGAGAAGACCTGAGCCTCGATCTTCGCGGGATCGGTCATACCCGGCCCTCCTGTCCCGCGCGCTGGGACTCGAGGAAGCGTTCCTGCCCCTTGCGCTGCAGGAAGTCGTACAGCTCGCGCTCGAGGCGGACCGCCTCATCACGATCGATCATGCCACGCAGCCGCCGGCGCTCGAGGAAGTCGTCGAAGGCCGCCCGGGTCGTGTACTCGGGCTCGAACCCGAACTCCTCACGGAGCCGGGTCGTGTCCATCACGCGCCCGAACTGCAACATCCGCAGCTGATCGGGAGACACATCGGCACGGCCCGAGCGCCGCAGCGCCGCGGACAGGCCCGAGACGAAGGGCAGCGGGACGGGCACGGGTACCCGACCGGCCAACCTGATGGCCTGAGAGAGGTAGAGGGTCCCCGCCCCTGCCACGTTGACCGTGCCGTGGCGGTCACCGGTCGCCGCCTGGACCAGCGCCCCGACCGCATCGTCCTCGTGACAGAACTGCAACCGGGGATCGAAGCCCATCACCGTGGGCAGCACGGGGAGGGCGAAGAAGGACTGGAACGCGCTGTCGACCCGGGGACCGACCAGGTTGGCGAGCCGCAGGATCGCGAGATCGAGGTCGGGGCGCCGCCGCCCCAGCATGCGCACGTAGCCCTCAGCCTCGCCAGCGTCCTTCCCGAACCCCTGCCGGGGAGGGATACGGGGCGTGGAGTCCTCGCGGAACAACGCAGGGTCGGTGTGCGCCGACCCGTACACCGCACCGGTTGACTTCAGCACCACACGTCGCAGGACCGACGACGCCTGGCACGCCGCCATCAGCTGCATGGTGCCGATGACGTTGTGCTCCTTCATCGAGGTGCGTCCGCCGGCGGCTCCGGGCTGCGAGGTGAGCGACAGGTGCAGCACGGTGTCGATCGCCGCGGCCTCGAGGACCCGCCCCACCAGCGGGTTGCGCAGGTCGGCCCGGACGAACTCGGTCCGGCGGAGGTCGTTGGGGGGTTCCCGAACGTCGATGCCGACGATCTCGAGGACGTCGTCGCGCTGCTCGAGCGCGCGAGCCACGAGACCGCCGAACTGGCCGGAGACCCCGGTCAGCAACACGCGGCGACCCTCGGTCACGCTAGGCCTCCCGCCTTCTCTGTCGAGGTCGCTGATGACGGCGACCGCTGATGGGGTAGTGAACCGTGTGGCAGCAGCCGGCGCGAGCCGCTCGCCCGGCGGTCAGCGGTGTCCGGCTCCGGTGTCGGTGTGGAACCCGCCGTCTTCGAGGTCGTCGAGGTCCATGGCGTCGGGGTCGACCACCTGCCCCTCGAGATAGGCGGTCAGGTCCTCGACGCGGACGCGGTAGTTGCGCCCTACCCGCACCGCCGGCAGCTCGCCGCTACGGATCAGGCGGTAGATGGTCATCGTCGACACCCGCAACTGCTCAGCCACCTCGGCAGCGGTCAGGAGTTGTCGGGCCATGGCGTCCTCCGGGCGGGGCACGGTGTTGAGGGCGTCGGCCCTCGACCGGGCGACCTCGAGCAACGGGACAGCATCGCCGGGGCATCACCCATCGGTGCGGCTCCGGACGGCACCGCCAACGCTACACCGAGCCCGCGACGCGCCTCGAATGCATCTGGAGGCACAGCGCCAACAGCATCTGCCAGATACCTCATGTGCCACATCGAACACAACAGCCTCAGGGCCACGGACCTCAGCGAGCGTTCATCGCACACCATGGAGGGGCAGGAGGAGCTCGCGCAGGGCCGTCACCGAGGCTCGGGCCTCCTGTTCCGCCTGCGCGCGCATCGCTTCGGACAGCTGCACCGGGTCCTCGAGGAAGGCCGTCGGTGGGACATCGCCGGTGCGTTGCACCGCCATCTCGCGCCACCCCATCGGCGTCTCGACCGGGACCCCCCGTCCCGCCATCTCCGCGAAGGCCAGCGTCCACGCCCGCGGCACGACCCTGACCAGCTGGTAGCCACCGCCTCCCAGCGCCACCCACCGCCCGTCGGTCGTCTCGTGAGCGAGCCGGTGGAGCCGGTCGTAGATCGCGGCCATGTCGTCGGTGGTCAGGGCCAGATGCGCCAGTGGGTCGCTCGCGTGGGTGTCACACCCGAGCTGGGTCACCAGCACGTCGGCGTCGAAGGCGCGGATCAGCGGCTCGACGACCGCATCGAAGGCACCGAGCCACACCGACCCCGGCGTCCCCGGGTGCAGGGGCACGTTCGCTGCGCTCCCCGGCGCCTTCGTCCCTCCGATGTCGTCGGCGCGGCCGGTGCCGGGGAACAGGAACCGACCCGACTCGTGCAACGAGATGGTCAGCACCCGCGGATCGTCGGCGAACATCAGCTCGACCCCGTCGCCGTGGTGGACGTCGACGTCCACGTAGGTGACCCGCTCGGCCCCGTGCTCCAGCAGCCAGTCGATCGCGATCGCCGGATCGTTGTAGATGCAGAAGCCGGCAGCGCGGTCCGGCATCGCGTGGTGCAGCCCGCCCGCCGGGTTGAAGGCGTGATCCGCCTCCCCCTCCCACACCTGGCGAGCCGCCTCGACCGAAGCCGCGCAGATCAGCAGCGATGCCGGGTGCATGCCCTCGAAGGCCGGGGTGTCGCCGGGGCCCAGGCCGTAGCGCTCCTCGGCGCGCGCCGTCGGATCCCACGACAGCCGCTTGACGGTGTCGATGAAGTCCTCGCGGTGGTGGCGCAGCAGCTCCACCTCGTCGAGTGCCCGGGGCAGGACCTCGTCCACCCCGCCTCCGAGCAGTCCGATCCGTCGGATCAGGTCGACGGTGAGCTCCACCCGCACGGGCGCCAGGGGGTGTCCCGGACCGAGGTCGTAGCCCGCGGCGCGCTCGTCCCAGACCAGCGCGACCCGGCCGATGGCGTTCGGGCCCTCTCCGGCCACCGATGACTCCTCCCGCACCCCGACGGTCCCCGCCGTCGCGGGGTTCCGTTCCACGGGCCTGAGCGTAGCGATGCCGCCCCGCGCGTCGAGCCCCGACGCTGCGAGGCGAGCCCGGCCTCGTCCACGACCTACCCGGCCCGGGCCAACGACTCGTCCGCCCGGACCCTACGACGAGGCGCCCGGGCCGGCGCCGGCAGCACAGCGCGCTGCGACCGGCCCGATCACTCGTGGCGCAGCGCCGTGACCGGATCGAGCTGGCCGGCCCGGCGTGCGGGCAGCACCCCGAACACCAGGCCGACCAGGACCGACACCCCGAGCGCCAGGGCGATGGACCACCAGGTGACCTCCGCGGGCACCGGGGCGAAAGCCGCCACGACCTCGGCCAGCACGATGCCGAGGGCGAGACCGACAGCACCACCCAGGCCCGTCAGCGCCACCGCCTCGAAGAGGAACTGGCGCGTGATGTCGCGGGTACGGGCACCGAGGGCCTTGCGCAGACCGATCTCACGGGTCCGCTCGCTCACCGACACGAGCATGATGTTCGACACGCCGACGCCACCTACCAGCAGCGAGATCCCGGCGATCGCGGCCAGGACCCAGGTCAGGATCTGGAGGATGTCACCCACCACCCCGATGATCTCGTCCTGGGAGACGACGCTGAACTCCTCCTCGTCGAGCCGTTCCGCCAGCGCGGCACGCGCCGCTTCGCGGTCGGCCTCGATGCCCACCGTCGACTCCGCCCGCACGAAGATGGCATCGACCCGTGTGGAACCGAACAGCCGCTGCGCCGCTCCGACCGGGATCAGCACCTGGCGATCGACATCTGGCCCGAACGCCGTGGTGCCGACACGCTCGAGGACGCCCACGACCCGGTAGCGGATCGCACCCAGGGAGACGGTCCGTCCGATCGGGTCCTGTCCGGGGAACAGGGTCTCCGCGCTGCTGGCGCCCAGCACCGCGACCCGGCGACCGGTGGCGACGTCAGAGGGGCTCAAGGACTGCCCGCGGGCGATGGTGCGGTCCACGACGCCGAGGTAGTGCTCGGTGATGCCGAACACCGTGGCGTTGAAGCGGTTGCCCTCGGCCTGCACGGCCTCCGCACCGATCACGTAGCCCGCCGCGCGCCCCTCGCCGCCGGGCAGGGCACGGTCGATCCGCTCGACGTCGTCCACCTCGAAGCTGGAGCGCTGCGGTCCCGCGCCGAACTCACCGTCACCGGGGAGCACGAACAGCAGGTTCGAGCCGAGCCCCTCGATCGCGCCGGTGATCTCCGAGCGGGCCCCCTGACCGATCGCCACCAGCAGGACGACGGACATCACACCGATGAGCACCCCCAGGGTGGTCAACGCGGAGCGGAGACGGTTGGCACGCAGGGCCTGCATGGCCACGCGCAGCGACTCGCGCAGACTCATGGCAGCACCGTTCCCGCCGAGCGAAGGAGCGACCCGCTCACGCCGCTGTCTCGGTGACGATCAGCCCGTCGCGCAGCTCGATGCGTCGCTTCGCACGGGCTGCGACCTCCTCGTCATGGGTGATCACGACCAGCGCCGTGGCCCGCTCACGGTGCAGCTGCTCCAGCAGGACCATGATCTCCTCGCCCGTGCGCGTGTCGAGGTTGCCCGTCGGCTCGTCGGCCAGCAGCAGCGCGGGCTCGGTCACCAGCGCACGGGCGATGGCCACCCGCTGCTGCTGGCCCCCGGACAGCTCACCGGGACGGTGGGTCACGCGATCGTCCAACCCCACCTGCTCGAGTGCCGTACGGGCACGCTCCCGCCGCTCGCGTGGCGAGCCCGGGCGGTACACCAGGGGGAGGATGACGTTGTCCAGGGCGGTGATACGCGGCAGCAGCTGGAAGGACTGGAACACGAAGCCGATCGAGCCGTTGCGCAGCTGCGCCAACTCGGCATCGTCCATGTCGCGCACGTCGCGCCCGTCGTAGCGCACGTGCCCGCTGGTCGGCCGGTCCAGCGCCCCCAGCAGGTTGAGCAGGGTCGACTTGCCGGACCCGGAGGACCCCACGATCGCGACGTGCTCACCCCGGTCCACCGCGAAGCTCACGCCACGCAGGGCGTGGACCTGGTTGTCACGGCCCAGGGTGTAGACGCGGGTCACCTCCTCGGCGGTGAGCAGCGGGGCAGGTGTGCGCTCGGCCGGGCCGCTCATCGCACCGCCGGCAACGCCAGGTCCCGGTCGGGCTCGGTCTCGATCTCCTGACCGTCCTCCAGCAGCTCCACCCCCGTGGTCACGACGATGTCGCCGGGCTCCAGGGGCCCCTGGATGGCCGCGGTCCCGTCACCGACGGCGAGCACCTCCACCTCGACCCGCTCGGCGCGACCGTCGCGCACCACGTGCACGACCTCGTCACCCCCACGGCGCAACAGCGCCGAGCTCGGCACCACCAGCTCCCCCTCCACGACACGCACCTCGATCTCCACCGAGGAGGTCAGCCCGACCCGCAGCTCCACCTCGTCGGGCACCTCCTCGATACGCACGGTGACGGGGAACTGCGCGCCCCCGGTACCGACCTGTCGCGGCTCGATCCCGACCCGCTCCACCACGCCACGCAGCTCCGCGGTGGGGAAGGCGTCCACCAGCACCACCACCTGCTGGCCACTGGCCACCTCGACGACGTCGAGCTCGTCCACCTCGGCACGGACCGTGAAGGCGTCGAGGTCGAAGATGGTCAGCACCGGTTGTCCCGGCCCGACGCTGGCGCCCACCGCGGGCGGTCCGGAGGTGCGGTCACCTCCCGGCTCGCCGAGCGCCGCACCCAGGCCCCCGGTACCGGCCAGGCCGCCGCCGTCTCCGCCCAGCCCCTCCGCCAGCGAGCCGAGGTCCCCACCGAGGCCCTCCAGACCCTCGAGACCCTCCAGGCCCTCGAGACCACCGAGGTCGCCGCCACCGGCGTTGCGGACCAACTCCACCACACCGCCCCTGGGGGCCACCACCGCCAGGTCATCCAGTCGCTGACGGACGGCCTCCACCGCGGTCTCGGCCTGCTCGCGCTGCGCTTCGGCGGCAGCTTCCTGGGCCTGGGCCGCGGCGTCGGTCTGCGCCGACAGCGAGCCCGCCACCTCGTCGAGCTGCGCGGTCGCGGACCGGTACTCCACCTGGGCGGCGTGGAGGCGGGTCTGGGCGCTGGCCAGGGAGGCCTCGAGGTCGCTGGTGTCGACCGACACGAGGGTCGCATCCGCTGCGGGTGCCGCGATCGTCTTTGGATCGACGCCGAGTTCCTCTGGCAGGGCACCACCGAGGGTGTCGCGTAGGTCACGCAGCGCCGCCACCGTGGCGCGACCGCTCTCCTCCGTGGCATCGGTCACAGCGGTGATCGTCGCCTCCAGGGCACCGACCTGGTCCTCCAGGGCGCCGAGCAGGGCCGGGACCACGGCGTCGAGCTGGGCCTGCAGGGAGGTCACCACCGGGGCGAGGTCCACGCCCCCGAGGCCGTCGGCGCTGCCGGCCAGCAGGCCGACGGTCTCCACCGCGGCCTCCGCCTGCTCGAGCTGCTGCTCGAGCGAGTCCGAGCGCAGGGTGAACAGCGGATCACCGGCCTCGACGCGGTCCCCGTCGGCGACCTCGAGCACCTCGATCTCACCGCCGGCGGGGGCGGTGACCGTGGTCTGTGCCGCGGGTTCGAGCACGCCCGCGGCGGCGACGGTCTGGACGACCTCGCCGTCGGTCACCTCGGCGGTGCCGAACACGGGGTCGTCCTCACCGGTGCAGGCCGCGAGCACGACGGCAGCGAGGGCGAGCAGGGCGATGGGTCCCGAAGCTCGGTGTCGGCGCACGGCAGGCTCCTGTGGGACGGCAGCGGGCAGCGGCGGGGTCGACGCCGTGCACGAGGCAGGCGCGATACCTGCACTGGGAAGGTTCGTAGACCAGGGTGCCCTGTGTCGGCCGTTCCGTGGACAACCGGGCGCGCCGTGCGGTCAGCGCGTCACTCGCCCCGGGCGAGCGCCTCGCTGCGGAGCTTGGCCGCCTCGATCGCGTCGAGGAAGGCAGCACGCACCCGGGCCGACTCGAGCGTGCGGATCGCGGAGATGGTGGTCCCCCCCGGCGAGGTGACCATCTCGCGCAGCTCGACCGGGTGCCGTCCCGTGTCGCGGAGCATCTTGGCGCTGCCCACCATCGTCTGCACGATCAGCTGGGTGGACACGTCTCGGGGCAGGCCCAGCAGGATCCCGGCATCGATCATGGCCTCGGCGAGCAGGAAGAAGTAGGCCGGACCCGAACCCGACAGGGCCGTGACCGCGTCGAGGTGCACCTCGTCCATGCGGATCACCTGGCCGACGTGCCGCAGGATCTCCTCCGCGACGTCGAGATCGCGGTCCTTGGCGTGGGTCCCACCGCTGAGCACCGACATCGCCTCATCGACCTGGACCGGGGTGTTGGTCATCACCCGCACGACCGGGACCTCGCCCTCGATCGTGTCCTGGATCGTCGACGTCGTGATGCCCGCCGCGACGGAGATCACGGTCTGTGCGGGGTCGAAGGCGTCACCCACCTCGCCGATCACCTTGACGAGCACCTGGGGCTTGAGCGCGATCAGCACGACGTCGGCCGCCTGGACGGCGCTGCGGTTGTCGGTGGTGGCCCGTACACCGTGCGCCGTCGACACCTCCTCGCAGCGGTCCGCCGAGGCGTCGGTGCAGATGACCTGGTCCGGTCGTACCCAGGAGGAGACGAGCAGACCGCGCAGGAGTGCCTCGCCGATGCGGCCGGTGCCGATGATCGCGAGCGTGCCGTCCATGCCAGGTCCTCTCGGGTGGGCAACGCGCGGAGCCTAACGGCCCCTACCCCTGGTCGGGACCGGCCGGGCCGCCGACGGGATTCGGCGGCAGCCCCGCCTTCGCGCGCCACCGCTGCTCGGTCTCCAGGTAGCTGGCGAACCCCGTCCTGAGCACCTGGTTGAAGGTCTCGTCCGAGACGCTGAGCACCTGGCCGAGGAGCTCGTCGAGGACCTCCGCATCGACCGCGGCGAGTGGGATCGCACCGGTCAGGATCAGGTCACCCTCGTCATCGAGGGCGAAGTGCACCGGGCCCGGGCGCTGGTTGCGCTGGAGCAGGATCCGGTAGACCTCCTCGTGCCCCTCGTCGAGCACGCCGGAGAACAGCGAGGTGACCGTCAACCGCCGGTCGCCGAGATCCAGCAGGACCGGGATCGTCCGCTTCCAATGGCCCTCCAGCATCGTCATCCAGCGGTCGTCACCCACCACCGTCCATTCCAGACCG